>Ga0315278_10002575_pt1 | contig 16139 bp, 15 predicted proteins | sample YL17G06_0_MG_FD_203880 | JGI IMG/M metagenome (GOLD analysis project Ga0315278, IMG submission 203880) | Sediment microbial communities from Yellowstone Lake, YNP, Wyoming, USA - YL17G06_0 | ecosystem: Environmental > Aquatic > Freshwater > Lake > Sediment | place: USA: Wyoming | collected... | reverse complement strand
CGTGATGGTGCCTGAGCCAGCCAAAGGTGAGATACCGCGCAAAGCGAAGGTGGCGAAGGAGTGGAAGGATGTGCGGAAGAAAATGTAGCGGGTAATCGGTTGCCCTTCTTGCTCGCGCAACGCGCGGCCTCAGAAAGATATGAAGGGAAGCAGCCGGACCATTCTTCTTGCTCGCTGAGGCCCCACGATGAAACGGTGGTCCCTCAATGCGCGCAGTGAAGAACAGTCCGGCTGCTCCCCTTGAAGAGTGACAGTTCAAGCTCTTTTCCGACGCGCGCAGTCAGGAGCACCACAGCCATCCACCTCCTTCCACTAGAGGATAGAGGGATGAGAGAAGATGAAGAGCTGACCTCCACTGCTCGTGGAACGCGCACGATGAAACAGTGCTCGTTCGACACGCGCAGTGGAGGAGCCACCTGGCCACCCTCTTGTCGGGATGCTTTCCGCTCTGGGTGGAGGAAGAAAGTAGAATACGAAAGATGAAAAGGATTGGAAGGGCACCCACGTTGGTCCTGTGCTCCCGGAACGCGCGCCCTGAGAAGGAATATGAGAGGGCAGGCCAGATGGTCTCCTGTGCTCGTGCAACGCGCGGTCTCAGAAGACCCTCGTTGGACACGCGCAGTGGGAGACCATCTAGCCCGCCCTCAAGAGAAAAGATAGAAAAATGATGGTCGCTGGATGCGCGCAGTGAAGGACAGTCCAGTCACCCGCTTGTTACGGAACCATTTGCGCACAAGTGGGAGGGAGGCGAAGAAGATAGGACATCTGACGGCGCGAACATCACCGTGCATCCATTCCATCCATTATGGTGTGGATAAGAAGCAAAGAGGCTAACAGACCTTCGGCAAGAAATCCCAAGGCGTGGTATACGGACAGAAAACCAGAACTCCGCATCTTATGCCGAACAGTCTAATTATTGTTAGAGGTCATTAAATGAGGCCACTGTTCACAATTCACGCCGGGGAGTTTGTGGTCGGTGACTACATCGAGCGAAAGTTCCGGCGCGTCAATCTCTGGGTCCCATCCCGAGATACAGGCACCGATCTCTTGGTTACGGACTCAAAGAATGGAAAGGCGGTCTCCCTTCAGGTCAAGTTCTCGCGAGATTTCCTGGCTACACACATGCCCTCCATTTTTCAAAAGCCGTTGAGGGCTTGCGGCTGGTGGTCGCTGAATCGCGACAAAATCGCGAAGTCAAAAGCAGATTATTGGGTGTTTGTGTTGGTTGGCTTCGAGCACCGGAGCACGGATTTCGTAATTATTAAACCTTCCGAGCTGCTCAACCGGCTCAATGCAATTCACAAGAAAGGTAAAACCATTCAGAGCTATCTTTGGGTAACGGAGAAAAATTGTTGTTGGGAATCTCGCGGCCTGAAGCGTCAAGAACATCTGGCAATTGCCCAAGGCCAGTACTCAAACAGCCAGCGAGACTTCTCCGCATACCTAAACAACTGGGGGCCAATTCAGGAGCTCAATGGAAAGTAGAAAAATTACCTCTAACAAGCGCATGGAGTCGGACTCGCTACGTCAGCGTTTCGCTCCGCCTTCGCTCGCCGCTCACGCGCGGCGTTGGGGGAGGTGTGTGTATGAAGGGTCACAAACAGGACTGCCCGAATGGTAGCGGTAGGTCGGTTCCTTCTAGGGTAGCGAGATAAAATCAATATCCATAGCCTCGGTTCCCGGTCTGAATGTTTTGCGGCGTTCCAGCAAGCTTGGCGACATGCTGGCACAAAAGAAGATTGACGAAGCCCGGTAACTTACCCCTGAACAGCGACTGCGCGTTGCGCTTGAGCATTCTGACGCTGCCGCCGATCTTCACCGTGCCGGTTCCAAGAACCGTTAGCGAAATTTCCTGGGCTTAAGATTCTGGCGCAACTTCCATATCTTCCATTCATCCCTCCCATCTGACCCCATCTCCTTCCCGCAATGGAAGTAGTTCTCAGGCGACCATCTAGGTCACACTTGACGAAGCGTTGAAATTGGCTAAGAATGTGTCGCGCCTATTCATGCTCCTCTGAGTCGGAAGCGGTGTCGCGGGAGACGAAGAAGCGGCGGTGTGATCAGAGAAAATGTATTGACACAGTAAGGGCTGAGGATGCCTACAGAAGCTTGCTGCAGGGAGCTTCATTCAACAGCTTGCGCAATTGCCTGTCCTCCCGCAGGGCCGGGGATTAGCAGGCAGTTTCTGCTGGCTTTGCCGAAATGATTCGGACGTCGAATGATAGTTAGGCTGCACCAGAAAAACCCAAACGACGATTCCAATTGTGAATAAGGACAACATCGATCGAACAATTGAGCATGTAGTCGGCGCCATTAACGCCGCCGTGGAGTGTCACGAGCCGTTTCACCATCTGCAGCTCGTCAATGTTTTCGCAACAGATGTCTATTCCGCGATGTTGGACGCGATGCCCGTCAGGGAGGACTACCGCCAGATGTCGGGACGGACCAAATCGACGCGGACAAATGATGGTGGAGGTACACGCACGAAGATCGATCTCTTCCCCGAATACATCCGTCACCTGCCTCAGGAGAAGAAGCGGGTTTGGGAGATGATCGGCCAGGTACTTTGCTCAAAGGAAGTTCGCGAGGCGTTCAGACAGCGGCTCGCGCCGGGCCTCGAAAAACGCTTTGGCCCCGAGTACAGGAAGGTGGGCATGTATCCTATTCCGATTCTGACTCGGGACGTGTCGGGTTATAGCATAGGCATTCATCCGGACACGCACTGGAAAGGCATGACGATCCAGTTTTATCTGCCGCAAGATCGTTCTATTGAGCACGTCGGCACGGCTTTTCACAAGCGAACCTGCGAAAATAGCTATGAGAAGACAATGCAGATGTCGTTTTCTCCAAACACCGGCTATGCGTTCGCGGTGGGCAAGGACACGTATCATTCGGTGGATACCGTGGGACCAGAAGTGCAAACGCGCGATTCGATATTGCTTACCTATTTCGTGGACAGAACCCTACTCCAGATTCTGCGCAACCGAGGGAAGCGACTTGGCAATTTCATCCAGAGCGAATTTCGCAACATGAGGCAGTAGCGCTTGGACCCGCCTGAAGAGTACTGGGTCAATTAAGGGTCATCCATTAAGTGTCATGTCTTGCAATCGTACATCTGTCTTCCAATCGATTACTTTCCGTACTCTCCCGCTACTCTCTCAGTAAGGCGGCCAGATTGTCCTTCGTTGCGCGCATCAGGCGACCATAATCCATCTACATGATCCCGCCAAGCTCGCTCGTTCTCTCTTCAGGGATGGGGGCTGATTGATCTTCCACTGCGCGCGTCCAACGAGGGCCTTCGGAGGCCGCGCGTTGCGCTTGAGCATTCTGACGCTGCCGCTGCTCTCCGCCGCACTGGTTTCAAGAAGCGTTAGCTGATAGTCGTGCCTACTGCCGCAGAACTTCGTCTTGTCAATGTGTTCGAAACAGGATATTCTTTCCTCTCATTCGGAGTGCATCCTCCTCAGATATTGGACGAACCGAAATGGGCAGGCCTGTAGTCGGCCCTCACGCAAAACCGTGTCGTGCTGCCCGACAACAACAATAAGGAGTATGTGATATGGCTATGAGCGATGAGCAACTCGATGCCGAGATCATGAAACTTGACCTGGATGCGAGGGCGCGTCTTGCGGAGAAGCTCATCTTGAGCTTGGACGTTCCATCGGATAAAGAAAATCTACACTTGTGGGTTGTTGAGGCGGAACGAAGGCTCAGAGACTTGCGTGGGGGAGGAGCCAAAGAGATCCCCGCCGAGGAGATATTCCGCCGGGCTCGGCAAGCCATCTCATGAGGGCAATGACCTTTCATGAGGAGGCCAGTGCTGAAGTCAACGAGGCAGCAAAATACTACGAAGAAAGAGTGCCTGGGCTTGGATTGTTGTTTCTTGTCGCACTCGAAGAGGCGGTTGAGAAGGTATTGGCCAATCCTGAGGCATTCCAACTTGTCGGCGGCGAGACCAGGCACAAACTCATCAGGCGCTTCCCCTACAGCCTCCTGTATGTCATTGAGTCGGACCGGATTCGTGTTCTTGCGGTCGCGCACCAGAAGCGTCGGCCTGGATATTGGAGGAACCGTTTGTAAAGGGCTGGTATCGCCTTCCATTCTCCCTTCCTAATCCTTTAATATAGCCCTCAGGTTTCCAACTTATTGAGGCTCTTCTCCATGCGGGCGAAGACTAGTTTTTCTTGCCAAGCTTGCGGTCACCAGTCGCCACGGTGGCTTGGTCGCTGTCCTGATTGCAGCGGCTGGAACACTATGAAAGAGGAGCGGCAGGCGGCTACCGGCAAGGGGCGGCCTGCTGCGATGAAGACGGCTCAGCCGAAGGCCACGCCTATTGCCGATATCGAAGTGGTCGGTGAGGACCGGCGGCTGACGCAGATCGGCGAATTCGACCGGGTGCTGGGGGGCGGAGTCATTCCCGGCTCGGTCATCCTGATTGGCGGCGATCCGGGGATTGGGAAGACCACCCTGTTACTCCAGGCGCTCCCGCGCCTGTCTTCCAAGGAAGAACCGGTGCTATATGTTTCCGGCGAGGAATCTCCGAGGCAGATCAAGATGCGGGGGCAGCGACTCGGTATCGAGCATCCGAATCTCTTAATCCTGGCTGAAACCTCCCTCGAACAAATTCTCAAAGCAGCGCAGGAGATCCAGCCAGCTGCGATAGTCGTCGATTCGATTCAAACGGTGTACACGGAACAGATTACGTCCGCGCCTGGCAGCATCAGCCAGGTGCAGGAAGTGGCAGGCCAATTGATGTGGTATGCCAAGCGCAGCAGCGTGCCGGTCTTCATCATTGGGCATGTCACCAAAGATGGAGCGATCGCCGGACCGCGATTGTTGGAACATATCGTCGATACGGTGCTCTATTTTGAAGGAGACAAGGGCCACAGTTTTCGTATTCTTCGTGCGGTGAAGAATCGCTTTGGTTCGACCAATGAGATCGGCGTGTTCGAAATGAAAGATTCCGGGTTGGAGGAGGTAAGCAACCCCTCCGAATTATTCCTGGCGGAACGGTCCCAGCGCACGACGGGATCGGTCGTGGTATCCAGTCTCGAAGGGTCGCGGCCGATTCTGGTCGAACTACAAGCATTGGTGTCTTCCACGAGTTATGCGATGCCGAAACGAATGGCGAATGGTGTGGAGCAGAATCGGGTCTCGCTGTTGCTCGCGGTCATGGAAAAGCGGTTGGGTATGCATCTGTCCGGACAAGACGTCTACGTGAACGTCGTCGGTGGGATGCATATAGACGAGCCGGCCATCGATTTGGGCATCGTGGCGGCGGTCACATCGAGTTTGCGCGAGGTGCCGATTGAGCCGGGACTGTTGGTGTTGGGTGAAGTGGGGCTCGGCGGTGAAGTGCGTGCAATCAGTCAGGCCGAGATGAGGATTCGTGAAGCGGCAAAGATGGGATTCAAACGCTGTCTGTTGCCGGAACGGAACTTGGCCAAGCTGGAGCCCATCGATGGGATCGAATTGATCGGCATTCGGGAAGTGGGAGAGGCGCTCGATGTTGTCCTTGCATAGTATGACGATGAGGGCTGCAAGTCATGTTGCATGCGTCATGGTCTTATGTGCCTCCATAGCTGGCTGCACCACGACTCCGCCGCGTGAAGAAAGGCAACTTAAGCAGGCGACGGTGGAGGAGTTGACGGCGTTGCTGGGTCAGCGGGAAGCGGCGATCCAGACAATGAGAGGTCTCTTCAGCGCGAAGGTGCGGGGAGGGATTATCCCCATCGCGACGCGTGTCGAAGGCGCGGTCTATTATCAACGGCCCAATGCGATGCGGATGAGAGGTTTTACAGCCATCGGGAGTGAGCTCTTCGAGTTCGTTCAGGCCAAGGATCAGTTCACGTTGCGTTTACCGACGATGGGGCGTGTGCTCTCTGGCAGTCCGTCCGACATGAGTGAGATGGGGAAGTTGGCCCGGCCATTTCAATTGAGCGTATGGGCGATGGGTGGCGTGCTCGGTACCAGTGCGGTCGCGACGAATGAAACTGTGCAGCTTGTGGAGGACGGCGAGCGATATCGGCTCGACATATCGGGTCCGTCCCAGGACGGTGTACGGGCGATTCAGCGGCGACTCTGGTTCGAGCGGCGGACATTGCTCGTCGTCCAAGAGGATCGGCTCTCGAATGTCGGTGACGTGGAGGCCACGATTCAGTACGAAGACTTTCGTCCGATCGGGGACGCCAATGGTGGTTCTGCAGTCGGCGATGAGCATTTGGTACGGCCCTTCAAGATCTCCTTGGAAGACGGCAAAGGGCGGGGCAGTGTCCAGGTAACGTTCCACGAGATCGTTCCGAATCAGCCGATTAACGCATCCGAACTAGGGCATGTGTAAGTCGATGAAAGTCCTTGCCGTTGAAACCGCAACCTCATGGCAGAGCGTGGCGATCCTTGATGAATCGCGCGTCCTTGCCCGTCACGACCAGGAGGCGGCTGGATCGCATGCCAAGCTGTTGCTGCCTACGATCGATCGGTTGTTTCGTGAGACGGGTCTGACACTCAAGCAGTTGGATGGCCTCGCCGTGTCGATCGGTCCCGGGTCTTTCACGGGACTTCGCGTCGGCCTGGCAACACTCCTCGGGTTCCGGACGATCAGTCAGCTCCCCTTGGCGGTGGTGCCGACACTGGAGAGTATGGCCTGGAATCTCAGAGGAACCTCGACGCTACTCTGCCCTATTCTCAACAGTCGGCGTGGGGAACTCTACTGGGCGCTGTTTCTCTGGACCAGCGATGATCGGTTGGAGCGAGTGATGTCAGAACAGGTGGGTACAGCCACGATGCTGGGGAGTAGTCTCACAGGATCGGTTCTCGTATATGGCGAAGGTTGGACAGTCGAAGCGTCAGCCATCCGTGCATCGATTCCTCCCTCCGCCACGGTTGTCGAGGCGCCGGACCATGCAATGAAACCCTCGGCCGTCTCGATCGGATTGGCAGGGATTGAGCGGTTCCGACGAGGTGAGTATGCAGGAACTGGCATCAGTCCGCTGTATGTGCAACGCACTGCGGCAGAACTGAAGTACGAAGAGTCCGGAGGTCTGTCGCCGGTGGCCCTGCGTCAGAAACGGGTGGCAAGAAAAGTGCAGGCGCGAGCGGTGGGGGTGCGGACTCCGTCTGGTCATATGAGGGCGGCGCGAGGAAAAAGCAAGGGTGGAACGCGAGATGGGGCATGAGAACGTGGCCAGGCTGTTGAATAACAAGGGGGCATTCTGCCAGCGGGGGAACGGTGATGGGCGAATGGGTGATTGAGCCGGCGACCGTCGAGGCTCTGCCGGACATTCTACAGATCGAAGAGGCTTGCTTCTCGGTCCCCTGGACGCGCAAAATGTTACAAGCGGAACTATGCGGCAATCCCTTTGCACATTTTCTCTTGGCAAAGCCGGTGCCGCCGGACGAAGTTGGTTCCATCTCGATTGTCGGGTATCTCTGCTTCTGGGTTGTCTTCGAGGAAGTACGGCTGATGAACCTGGCGGTCATCGAGTCGATGCGGCACAAGGGTATCGCCAGGGCCTTGGTCATACAGGCCCTGGAGGTGGGGCTGGCACAAGCGGCGGTGCGCGCCGTGCTCGAAGTGCGGGCTTCGAACCACGCCGCGCATGCACTCTACCGAAGGCTTGGGTTTCGCGACGTGACGACCCGGCCAACGTACTATACCAATCCCATAGAAGATGCATTGCTGATGGAACTGGATCCGATTGTGTCGGAGCCGGAGCGATTCACACACGAAGTCGGTTGCGAGGGAGGACGTATCAGGCCGCGGCAGTAATCTCATAGCCAGGAGGTGCGACATGCTGACAGACAGTATGATTGCGATGATTGCGGAACGGCTGCGTCAATCCAGTCACGAATTCCGTGAACTGGAGGAGGCGCACCACCGTCTGGACCTTGAATTGATCCAATTGCAGAAGCGCCACGTATTGACTCCGGCCGAAGAGCTGACCATGAAGGATTTGCACAAAGAGAAGTTGGCGAAAAAAGACAAGATGGCCGAGCTGATTCGTGTCTGGCGAGACCACGAGCTGCAGGCCGCTCCACGGTGAGGAGTCGTTGTGGGGCTGGCGTCAACCTGCAACCGAGACCGGAGTCATGGCACAGATTCTCAATCCACTTGCCGCACATATCCGAACCGTCAAGAAGCGACTGATCATCATCGGAGCCACGATTCTGGTGGCCCTGATGGTGGCCTTTGCCTTTTCCGGAGAAATGATCGCATGGTTGAATCGTCCGTTTCCCAACCAGCTGGTGTTCTACGGACCGACGGAAGCCTTATTCGCCTCGATCAAAGTTTCCTTTCTGGCGGCGATCCTGGCAAGTCTGCCGGTCATCTTCTATCAGTGTTGGAAGTTTATTGAACCAGCGTTGCTCCCCAAGGAGCAACGCTGGGGTATTCCGCTGTTTGCGCTGGCTGGAGCGCTCTTCGCCTTCGGCTTAATTTTTTGCAATCTCGTGATTCTCCCGCTGGTCATCGATTTCTTCGTCAGTTTCGGCATGGATCACGACATCACCCCGCAATTGAGCGTCGGCACCTACATCGACTTCAACGTCAAATTTCTCCTGATATTCGGCTGTGCGTTTGAATTGCCGCTGGTGCTCACCATTCTGGCGCGAGTCGGCGTGGTCTCGGCCCAGGTGTTGGCGAAGTATCGGAAACACGCGATTATGGCCGCGTTGATCCTGTCGGCCATCGTCACGCCCGATGCGACCCTCTTTACCATGCTCTTAATGGCCGTGCCCTTGATGGTGTTGTATGAGATCGGAATTCTTGGCGCACGCATCTTTGGACGGGGAGGCCCGACCGAAGTCAGCTTGCCGCTCGATCCGGATTTGCCGATAGGGCCGGCCGGGCAGCGGGTGCGATAGAAGCCGGTAAGGGGATAGGGGTTGAGGCAAGGGATAACGGGGTAGGAAATAGATGAAGATTTGGGCTCAGGTGATACCTACAGTCCTTGCGCTGGGCATATGGAGTGCAGGCGGGATACTGGGGGCTGCCACTCAGGCACCTTCGTCACCGGTCCCGCCATCCCCGCAGCAAGCCCCAGGCCATGGCGAGAGCCAGCTTCAATACGATCCATTCGGTCAGCAGGCCACGAGCATTCAGGCACTCACGTCTGTCGGGAATGACCTTGTCTATGCCGGCTCGTTTGGCCTTGGTCTATTTCGCAGCGAGGATCGTGGCGCCACCTGGACAAAATCGGGCCAGGGTGTGACCGATCCGTTTATTCTGACGCTCACTACGGGGAAAGACGGCGCGATCTATGCTGGAACCTTCCGTGGCGGGGTCTTTCGTACGCGCGATCGAGGGAAGAGCTGGCAGGCGATCAATAGCGGGCTCAAGCGCCTGGAAATCAAAGCCCTTCTTGCCGTGGGCGATAGGGTGTTTGCCGGCACGGCCGACGGGGTCTATCGACTCGCCACCGCTGACCGCTGGTCGGTGGTCACCACCGGTCTCGACGACATCCTGGTCCATGCCTTGGCCCTCTCGTCCGACGGGACGCTGTTTGCCGGAACTTCTGGAAAAGGCATCGTGCGATTTAAGGCTCAATCGACCGGCTGGGTGCGTCAGCAAGATGGACTCAAAGATCATGAAGGTATGACGGAGAACTTTATTCGGGTATTGACGATCGATCCCGAGGGTGGCATCTATGCCGGCACGTTCGACGGAGGTGTTTTTTGCAGTGCTGATGGGGGCGTAAACTGGCGGCCCATCAGCCGGGCGCTCCCGAACGATTCGATTCGCGGGATTCTGTTCAACAGCCGGGGGCTTTTTGTGGCGACGGGGCACGGTATTTTCAAAACGACCGACAAGGGGCGTCAGTGGGTGCCGCTCAATAAGGGGTTGACGAGTATGGCCATCCAAGTCTTGATCGAGTCCGACGCCGGAGTGCTCTATGTAGGTACGAGCGACGGGGCATTCCGAAGCGATGACGACGGACGGATGTGGAATCCCATTAATCAGGGCCTTGAGGGAGGGGAAGCTCCGGCACCCTTCCGTTTTCGCTAACCAAGAAAGGGTAGAGGACGATGTCAGAGCCTACGGAGAAAACACGAGCCACCATTTCCGTCAGCAGCAAGGGGACCCAGCTGGGCGAGATTGTGTTGCGATTTTTCCACGATGTGGCGCCAGGGCATGTGAAGAACTTTACGAAGTTAGCCCAAGAAGGCTTCTATAATGGCACGACGTTTCATCGGGTCATTCCCGGTTTCATGATCCAGGGTGGCGATCCCAACAGCAAGAATCCTGACCGTGCGTCACACGGCATGGGGGGACCGGGGCACAAGGTCAAGGCCGAGTTCAACAGCAAGCCCCACAAGCGCGGGGTGCTCTCCATGGCGCGCTCGAACGACCCCGACAGCGCCGGTTCGCAGTTTTTCATCTGCGTCGCGGACGCGAATTTTCTCGATTGGCAGTACACGGCATTCGGCGAAGTGGTCAGCGGAATGGACGTGGCAGACAAGGTGGTGAACATGAAGCGGGATGGCCGGGACAATCCGTTGGAGCGTGTGGAGATGACAGTCACGATCACGGAATAGCGTAAAACGTGAAAGGTATAACGTAAAAGGTGAGAGGAAAGAGACCTATTGTCCGGATCGTCGTTTCACGTTTCACGTTTCACGTTTCACGCGGCGCACTTTTGTGCGCGCTGCTCGTCGGCTGCGCCATTCCTACAGTGCCCTATCGCGCGGTCTACGAAGATCCGGTGAACTATGTTCGACTAGAAGTGGATGATGCGGTCCTGCCGGAGTGGCCTCCCAGCGCGCATGCGCATCCAAAGGCGATGCCTGCCGAGGACATTGCTCGTATTCTTGGAGGCATCTCGGTCAAAGAACATCGGATCTGGTTACAGAAATGGCTGCAGGGCGAGGCACCGCTGACGCCGGCGTTTCGTCCTGAGGAACTCGCCCTCTTGTCTCAGCAAATCGCAGAGGCTTTCGCCCTGGCCCGACCGGACGAGCGCGTGACGTTTTATCTCAGTCAACCGCAAACGTCCGTCAAGCGAGTCATCACCACAGGTGGATTATACATCCATGGCTCTGAACTGCATTTCATTTTGGGGAATTGGCAGATCGTCTACGGCATTCCAACCTATGGAATGATCTACGATCGGCGCTATCCCATGCGGCCAACAGCCGCCAAGGGATTTTCCTTGTTCTTCGATCCAGGTGAGGCAACCATAACACAACGGCACAGCCTCTGGGATACGTTGTTGGCCAACACCGATGACGAACTCGTGATCGATCTGACGAACATTGTCTCTGTCCCTCTCGCGTCTCTAGCAGGACGCTGAAAAAGTCCGCCAGCGTAAGAAGACCGTTATTTTGTTTAGTTGGTTCGTCTCGTTTGTTTGGTTGAAACAGACAGACCAGATGAACCAGATAAACAAAACAAACCAGTTTGAGCATCCTGCCAGTCCCGCTTGTCGTGCCCGTCGTTCGTATGCTGATGGTTTCCTCTCCTGCTGAATATTGAATGTGAGAAGCGGAGAATTCCCTGTCAAGACACAGACTTAGTAGATTTCACGCGGGTAATTCGGTAAGATGACGCACCAGCAGAAATGTTGCGGTTTACCCACCAAGGATGATCGATCCAGGGAGCAGGAGTGGTCCGAAGCCGTGTTGTTGTCTCCCTGATTGTCATTCTGCTGATCGGCGGTGGAGCCTTTTTCGTTTTCTCACCCTACTTGACTGGCGATGATTATCTCAAAGATTTCTTCCTCCAGCAGCTGGAGCAGAGTATCGGACGCAAGATTGACGTCCACCGCATCAAGCTGGTCCTGTTCCCTCGCATCCGATTGGAACTGACACAGGTCGCGATTCACGATCGGAATTCCGATGACGTCTTGTTATCGGCCAAGAAGCTGGATTTGGTGTTGCGGTTTCTCCCGCTGTTGCGCAAGCAGGTGGTGGGGAAGCGGTTGCTCATCGAAGAACCGACCTTAACGCTTAGGCGCAATCGTGGCGGGCATTGGAATCTCCTCGATCAGGTCGTCCAGGGGGGCTCAGCCGATCAGGATACCGTGCAGTCGATCAGCAGGATTTTCCGCATCCGTGAAGCAACGTTGGTAAACGGGAAGCTGATCATCATCGACGACGCACGCCCTGACGGGACTCGATCGATGACATTGGACTCGGTGGAGGCGTCGCTGGCTATCAGAGCGGAGCGGGGACAGGCGGATCTGAACATTTCTGCCGGTCATGCGGGCGGCAAAGGCCTCTCTACCATCTCCCTGGTCGGGACGATCAGCGCTGCCCAGCGGCAGACGATGGCGATTGACGATTCCTCTGCTTCGCAGGCCACACTCCAATTCGATGGCACACTCGAAGCGGCCAATCTGAATCTTCGAGAGGTAGCGGATTTTTTCGGGCCCCGCCCGGTTCCGGAGCGTTTGCAGGGCGCCGTCAATGTGCACAGTCATGTTCGGGCTGTGCCTGGTGTCGCGGGCTATGATGTGGTCTTGTCCGATTTGTCCGCAAATCTCGAACAGCTGAGGCTTACAGGCCAAGCGAGTTTCTCCGGTCTGCTGACGCCTCAGCCCACGTTTGCGCTCACCTTTGCGGCCCCCCCGATCCAATTAAGCCAGGTGCTCACGACCGTACCGGCCGAGTGGGTGCACCCGCGGCTGCCGGCGATCATTCAGGACCGGGAGATCGACGGGATGGTGGAGGTTATTTCGGCAACCGTCACAGGATCGTCGGTGGCGGGGCCGCAGCTGTCATTTACGGGGGAGTTTCGCGTGAAACAGGGGCAAGCCTTGATCGGGGCCAGTCATGTCCCTGCCAAGGATTTGGCCGCAGTGGTGTCGCTTGAAACCGGCCGTCTCAGGGTGTCGAATCTGAGCGGACTCTATGGCACGATCCACATGAATGAGAGCAAAGCACTCGTCTCATTTTTAGAGGCTGGCCCCTGGCTTGAAATGGACATTACCGGGGAGATGACCGCCGCAGACCTATTGCAGTTTCTCGCGAAGACCGTCAAGTCGGAACAGCTGTCGCGTGTGTTGGCCGCTTCGCGTGAGGTCGAAGGCAATGCCGCTCCCACGTTTCGTATGGTCGGCCCGCTCGATCAGCCGGGCGGCGTCACTTTTGCCGGGGGAGAGATTACCGTTCAGCGTGTCAGTCTGACCCATCCGTCTTTGCCTGAGCGGGTGACGGCGCTGCAGGGCCGGTTCGTGCTGTCGGATGGCGGGACTCAGTTCGATCAGGTGACGGGACATTTTGGCGATCTGGCCTTGCAGATCAGTGGGGGCATCACGGGGGGCAGTGGCAGCACATTTCAGGATTTCCTGATTCGAGTCAATGGCGATGCGGACCATATGGCCAAGTTGCTGCACTCGAAAGCTTTGCCAGCCGGGATGATCGAGGGTTTGGTCAATGGCGCCGTGGTGTTGACCGGGCCGACCCTGTCGCCGCACATACGGGGTGAGGTCGTCCTGACCGAATCGAAAGTGACGCTTCCCGGTCTGGCCGAAAAACCGATCGGCGCCCAGGCGACGGTCGAATTCGAGGGCATGATTCCACAGGCCTCCGGCGTTTTGCTCGAACGGCTCGAGCTGAGCGTGCCACCGATCCGATTACCGGTCAAGGGCAAGATTCAACTCGGTGATCAATTCTCCATTGATGCGGCGCTTTCGACCGGCACGCTGTCATTGTCCCGCGTGCCGGAATGGATTGCTAAGGGAGGGTTTGAGGCGGGGAATATCGAATTATCGCTCGACATGAAGGGGAAGGGTCTCGATTGGAAAGCTTGGAGGACCACCGGGTGGCTCGCGTTGACCAACGGTCTGATGAACGCCAAGGGGACCGAGGTACCCATCCAGGATCTGTATCTGCGGGCACACTTCGTAAAGAACGGCGCGGAGATCAAGCGATTGTCGTTTCGCCTGCTCGACAGCGACGTCGCGCTGGAAGGGACCATCCGCAACTGGGCGGCGAAACCCATGATTACCGCCAAGATCGAGTCCAGTCAGATGGATCTCGACCTCCTCATCCCGAAAGTCCACGGGTCGCCGATCCGAGAATTTCTGGAAACCCTCGCAGCCACCAGTAAGGTTCAGGCAACCGTGTCAATGGCGCGCGGTCATTACAAACATCTCAAATTTGGGAGCCTTTCTGCCCGCATCACGATTCAAGACGGCGTGCTCGATTTGGATCGTGTGTCCGGTCAATCAACCAATGGAGAAGTTGCCGGCCGTATCGTGGTGCAACTGCCGCGCAAAGAGCCTGCCGATGCTGAGCTCTCGATTCGGGCGACGGGCCTGTTGGTGGAAGATGTGCTGAAATTATTGGGCCCGAAAGCGGGAATGGCTACGGGGGAAGCTCGAGTGACGGGGACGATCCGTGGCCATGGGAAGAACCCGCACGGGCTGTATCCTACGTTGAACGGCAAGGTGGATGTCCTGCTTGAAAACGGACGCATCTTCAAATCGGAGGAACGGGCGATCTGGAAAATCATCAGCATTTTGAATCTCCCGGCCGTGCTCCAAGGGAAAGTGGATTTGGAGAAAGATGGGTTGCCCTATAACAAGATTTCCGCGAAGGTTCTTGCACGGAACGGACTCTTCGAAACCGAGAACCTGATCATCGATAGCCCGATCGTCAAGATTACCGCTGCCGGCAACTATGATCTGCCGACGGATCAAGTCGACATGGTCTGGGCCGTCAGCCCGTTCGGGTCCTATTCACAATTCCTGAAAACGATTCCACTCTTCGGACGGCTCTTTGCCGGTGATCGCAAAGGCGTTGCCACTGCGTTGTTTTCCGTCAAAGGGTCAATCGAGGATCCGGAGGTGACGTACCTGCCGATGAAGTCGTTCGCCACCGGCCTGACGGGCCTAGCGCAACTGGCCTTCGACATCTTGAAGAATACGGTCATGCTGCCGGTTGATCTGATGACGCCTGACGAGGAGAAAGCTGCCGACAAGGACACCATACCCACGCCTGAACCAGTTCCATCCGCGCCTTGACCGACCTCCCCCTCCGTGCTAGATTCCGACCTGCATTCACTATGGCCTCATCCACGCCGCAATCTCAACGTGCCACGGTCTTTATCGCTGCCAGCGAGATCGACGCCAATTTATATTACGCGACGAAGTTTATTGCGCCGGACCCCTTTATCTATTTGGAAATTAAAGGGGAGCGGATTCTGGTAATGAGCGATCTCGAAATGGATCGGGCGAAGAGCCAATCGTCCGTCGATCGGGTGCTCTCGTATTCGGAGGTCGAAGGGCGAGCCAAGACGCAAGGTATCGCCGAGCCAGGTACGGTCGAGGTGGTCCATATTCTCTTGAGAGAAGCCGGCATCACGCAGATCCTAGTCCCGGCGAACTTTCCCTTCAGCCATGCCGTCAAGTTCCAGTCTTTGGGGTATCAGCTGCACCCGAAAAGGGACCCGTTCTACGAGCAGCGTGTGGTGAAGACCGCTGAAGAAGTCCGCTACATCGAAGCAGCCCAGCGCGCGACCGAACAGGCGGTCGCCGCCGCCCACGACATGCTGCGTCAGGCCTCGATCAATAAGGATCGCCTGTGGTTCGAGGGGGTACCGCTGACGTCGGAGCGAGTGAAGAAGCTGATCAATGTGACATTGATGGAGTGCGACTGTATTGCCCAGCATACCATCGTTGCCGGTGGGGAGCAGGCCTGCGACCCGCACAACGAAGGCAGTGGGCCGTTGCCGGCTCACCGCAGCATTATCTTCGACGTGTTTCCTCGTTCGGCCACCAACCGATATTTCGCCGACATGTCCAGGACCGTGGTACGCGGGACCCCGAGTCCCGAGCTGAAGCGGCTTTACCAGACAGTCCTGGATGCACAGGAAGAGGCCATCACGAAAGTCAAAGACGGGGCGGACGGAAAGAGGATTCATCAAGGTATCTGCGCTCGGTTTGAAAAAGCCGGGTACAAGACAGGCCTCATCAATGGGCGCATGCAGGGCTACTTTCACGGCACCGGCCACGGGGTCGGACTCGATATCCATGAAATGCCGCGCATTAGCCGCACCGGGTCACTGCTCCAAGAAGGCCACGTCGTCACCGTCGAGCCCGGCCTCTACTATCCCGGTCTCGGTGCCGTCCGCATCGAGGACATGGTGCTCGTCACGAAAGACGGGTGCCGCAATCTGACGAACTCTTCCAAGACGTTCG
>Ga0315278_10002574_pt1 | contig 16144 bp, 18 predicted proteins | sample YL17G06_0_MG_FD_203880 | JGI IMG/M metagenome (GOLD analysis project Ga0315278, IMG submission 203880) | Sediment microbial communities from Yellowstone Lake, YNP, Wyoming, USA - YL17G06_0 | ecosystem: Environmental > Aquatic > Freshwater > Lake > Sediment | place: USA: Wyoming | collected... | reverse complement strand
GTCCCTCCTTCCTGAGAGCCAGGACGTTTGTCTGAAAAAGTGTGTTGCTCTCAATAACATAAAACTCCGATGGATCTAACTCTTCATGAGTTTTAACTGTTATACCTTCTATTGACCAGGATTCACTTTCACTCAGTATTACATCGTTAAGCCCAAGTAGATCACTGGCAAACCGTGCATAGGGACCGGGCTTTTCAATCGTTCTTTCCATATTGACCAACACAGTAAATACTGTTCTTGGAAGACCATATACGATACTTCCTTCCATAAGCGTTTTTGTATCAGAAAGTGGCAGGATAATACCCTTTGATTCAGCAAGTTTATTATTCGTGGAGCAAGAAGAAGTGATAAATATAGTTATCAAAAACATGGATAGACTGATGATAGCTTTCATATAGTTATTTTTTTGTTCAAAGTTCAAAGTTCAAAGTTCAGGATTCGGGTCCCTTATATGCTGGCGCGGATTTATTATGTTTCAAACTTCAAGTTCCCTTATCTTATTAAACGCTTTACCTATACTATTAATTATATCTGATGCAATAATTGATTCAAAACATGATTCTTTGGCAGCTATGTCACCAGCTGCGCCATGAAGATATACTCCCACGACAGCCGCATTTTCAGGTGTATAGCCCTGCGCAAGCAAAGATAATAATATTCCGGTAAGTACATCGCCACAGCCGGCAGTTGCCATTCCGGGGTTCCCCGTGCTGTTAAACAGTACTTTTCCTTCGGGTGTTGTAATTGAAGTATGAGCCCCTTTAAGAACAACTATGCAGTTATGATCCTCAGAGAATTCGATCTGCCTCTTTAGACGGGCAAAACCGGAGTCTGTATTTCCTGCAAGTCTCTCAAATTCTTTTGGATGTGGAGTAAGAATAGTTCCTGGTGGTAAAAGTGAAAGCCATTTCTTATTTAAAGATAGGATATTCAGTGCGTCAGCATCAATTATCATCGGTTTTTTACATTCTGATAACAAATTGTAAAGTGCTTTTTGAGATTCCGGTTCTGTTCCTAAGCCGGGTCCGATACCAACAGCACTAAAAGAGTCAGTGATTCCAATCTCTGAAATATTTTTTTCAGATTTATCAAGCCTCACCATGGCTTCAGGCTGAGAACTCTGGATGATTATGCTACCACAGGAAGGAATGTGACATGTTATCAGTCCGATACCTGTTCTGAGAGCTGCTCCGGCTCCCAGGACTGCCGCCCCCATTTTGCCTGAAGATCCTGAAGCCAGCAAGCCATGGCCAAAATTTCCTTTGTGATCAAATTGATTTCTTTTTTTAAGTAACGGCGCCACATCATTGTTCCCTAATAATACATAGGGTGATATTGTGTTTCTGATGGCATTGTTATTCAATCCGATAGGTAACACTACCCATTCTCCGACATACGGAGCATTTTCAGCAAACATAAACGAGAGTTTGGGAAAATGAAAACTCAGGGTATAATCTGCTGTTACAACAGTATCAAAGGAATTTTTATTATTATCCTCACCAAACAATCCGGAAGGAATATCAATAGAAATTATTGTTGCATCAACCTGATTTATCAGTTTTATAACCTCTCCCGGTAAGCCTTCAACAGGCCGGGTCAGTCCGGAACCGAAGATAGCATCGATAATAATATCCCCGGAAGAGATGACCGGAAACTGATCTGTAAGGGTTAAATAATTCAAAGGGACAGTTGTTTCCGTTTCCAGGCGCCGCCGGTTTATCTCCCAATCCCGGGATGTATTTTCTGTAAATTTAATATAATGTATTTCAGCATTATACCTGTTAGCAACCAAAATACGTGCAAGGGCAAGACCGTCACCTCCGTTATTGCCCGGGCCGGCAAAAATAATTATCCGGTCAGATCGTCCGAACCTGTCTGTTATCCATTTGAACAGCTGCCCGGCAGCTCTCTCCATAAGATCAATGGAAGCTACTGGTTCATGCTTTATTGTATATTCATCAATTTCCCTTATCTGTTCGCAACTGAATATTTTCATCCTGGGATCACAATTATTTCACAAATTTACACTCTTCAGCCATTAAGGGACTTATTTATCGGGGATTAAATAATCTTTCCCGCAAGAAAAGAACATGAGAGAAAAGACAAACATTAGTTCTATCTTTCTCATGATATTAGTTTTAGTGTTAATATTTCCACAACAAAAATCGTGCTAAAAATCTCTCAAACAACGAACAGAAAAGCCATCTTTCTCCTGGCTATAGTCATTGTAAACTTTAGTGCTACTGTACCGCATGTAACAACCTCTCCAAGCCAATCCTGTGGTCTCTTCGGTAGCCGACCAGTAGTAACAGCCACTGCCAAGGAAAGCGAAACCACTCATACCGAAGCCACTTGGGAGGGCAGAAAAGCCGCTGCTATTGTTACTCGCCTGGTCATTACCTATATTACCTGCTGTTCCATCTGTAACCCAACCAGAAGTGTATGCCATTGATTTGGCTATCTGGTTTCCAATGCCCCCATAACCATAACCGTTGTTAGTAAGATAATCGGTTAAAGTTATCCACTCGGCATTTGAAGGAACATGCCAGCCTGTCAGGCAAACATTACGAATATCATTCACTGCAAACCATGTATATAATCTGTCATAAAGGGGCACATTACTCTCTTTTCCATTAAAAGCCCATTGATATTTTGGTGTGCTTTCCTTTGAAATATCTATGGATGCAGGAGTGGTTGTTCCTATTAAATTGCCATTACTATATTTGGTGATTTTCAGATTTTGTTGCAACCATACCTGGTTTCCAATAGTCACGGTGCTGTAATTGTTACCTTCTATATCGGTTATTGAAGTACTTGCTGAAGATGTAATATAACTGATTCCATTTCCATATGCTGTGCCCATACTGTTTTTGGCATATCCTCTTAAATAGAAAGTTGTCTCAGGTGTTAATCCAGCAATAGGACTTATATATTCACTTATTTCCGTCCCATCAGTCGTTTTACTATCTGTTATAGACGGATTTCTGGATGTACTCCAACAAACACCGCTGGCAGTTATAGTTGCTCCACCATCATTTGTTATATTTCCAACACTTGTTGCTGTAGTAGAAGTTATATTTGAAGCCATGACAATAGTTAATTCTGGCATGCTTTTTGGTTGCGTAGTAAATGACACCTCGTTACCGTATCCAACTCCATATCTATTGGTTGCATATGCCCGAACATAATATTTCGTACCCCCTTTCAAACCTTTTATGTATATAATAAAATCACTGCTTAAACCTATACTATTAATAGTATGGTTGTCATTTACAGTAGTATTACCATTTGTGCTCCAGCAGAGACCATAAGATAAAAGTTGAGATTGAGTTATTATAAATCCTCCACTTGCTGCAGTGCTTGATGTTATAGTAGTAACTGTTTTGGTGGTTAGGACTGGGATGGTTGCTTTTTGGTCTTTCTGTCATGATACAAACGCAATTCCGGTTAATAATGCTACAATTAAATAGAAGGAGCATTGTAACCAATAAAGTATTGCATGAAAATATTTTCCTGAATTTGCTGGACTGTTTCGCGATCAGTCAAGTCGCACATATGCTTCAGAATCATCGCACCAATTGCAACGCGTGGGTTAATACCATCGGCTCCTGTTTTGCTGTTACCCATTTGAGACAGATAGGTACTGACCAACAAATCCCATGGGATTTTGTGGGCAAGTGAAACCCACCGGTTTTTTGGACTCAGGGTGCAGGCAAATGGGGTCTCAAAACCAACCAACGATAACTGGTTTTGACTAAGGTACTGTTGCTTCGATGCACGGTTTTTATGAGCTTTTGCCATTTCTATATGCATTTAATCATATACAAATATGCTTAAAATTATTGATATTCTGTACATTATCTATTAATCAGCAGACCCTAATTAATAATTGGTGTAGAGATAAAGACGGTTTATCCTATGATGATTTGTCGCATACGAACGGTTGCTCTATGATGTCATGACAGGCGATTCAACACTCTATGCCCGGGCAGATGCAGTTGAAGCTGCATGGAAATTTGTAGCACCTATTCAGGAGGTTTGGAATAGCAACCCAACACTGAAAATCTATGGATATCCGGCAGGTACATGGGGTCCTGAGAATGCCGATGAACTTATTGCAGATAAAGAGATGACGTGGCGTTATCCCTGTAAAAATCTTTCAGACGACGGTATTTATTGTGAACTATAATTTTAGTTTTTCTCTGCCTTCATCTGATATAAAGGATTCAGGGGTTTTAAAACAAAACGCAACTTGCTTTTTTATAACAAGTTGCGTTCTTGCTTAATTGAAAAACTATTATAGCTTATATTATTCTTATTTTTTCTTAAAAGCATAAGTTACCCTAAGCGCTGCAACCAGATTGCGATCTTTGGCAGTGCTTTCTCCATCAGGATCTTTATTAATATTGGTTATTCCAGGAACAACCCTCAATCCGACACCAAGATTATTTTTAAACTCATAACCTATTCCAATAGGTATACCAAAATCAAATGCATTAACATAGTCTTTATAGTCTTCCGAAGTGCCTTCATACTTGTCCTTAGCACTGAGTAAAAATCCGGGTTGAATACCTAGCTCACCAAAAAAGCCACTCTCATGCTGATACCGGGCAACAACAGGGAGATTTAAGTATAACAGGTTAACTCTACCGCTTATAACACCCATCCCAGCATTTTCTTCTTCCCATTTAGCACCCTGCATTGATAAATTCAATTCAGCTCTGAACCATAAAGATTCGTTTAATATTTTTGCGAAAGTTACAATAACTCCACCCATACCTCCCACGGGATCTTTCCAGCTCTCACTTTCTCCGACAATACTGGATTTACTTATTCCGGCAACAGCGGAAAATTCAAGGCCAGTTGACTGCGCAATTACAGATTGGGCCATAAAAAGATAGCCAACAACTAATACCATAAGATAAATCTGTTTTTTCATAATTCCTTTTTTAAATGGTTAGTGATTAGTTTAAATTGTACAAAACTATTTTCAACTCTTTTAATCGGATAAACCGTAAGCTTACGTCAAATATAAGAAAAATTCATTGCCCTACATCAAGATTTATCTGGTTTTCTGAAAGAAATTAGCGATTATTCGATAGATGTCCTTCTATTGGGCAGCAATTCATGAAGTTTGTTGGCTTTATAATCCGGCAAGCGGATTAAAACATCTTTCAGCCAAGCCGAGGGTTCTACATCATTCATTTTGCATGAGCCAAGAAAAGAGTATAACATAGCAGTTCTTTGAGCTGCATCGTGTGAGCCGGCGAAGAGATAGTTTTTACGTCCCAATGCCACTGGACGGATGCTGTTCTCGATAAGGTTATTGTCGATTTCATATTTCCCGTCAAGCAAATATCCGTTAATCCTGTTCCACAAACTCAAGGTATATGCCAGTGCAATACCGATAGCGCTTTTAGGCATCACCTGCGTTATGTTCTGTTTCATCCATTCTTCCAACTCAGCAAGGATAGGCAAGGATTCTTGTTCTCTTAATTCTTTTCGTTGCTCGAAGGAATAACCAGATTCACGGGCTTTGCGTTCAGTTGAGTATAATGCTTGTATTTTTGTCAATACATATCCTGCCCTGACCTTATCGTTGTCCAAGGCTGCCTCAAATTTACGGCGTGCATGTGCCATACAAGCCAGCAATGTTATTTTTCCCGGTTTGTCAAATATATTATACGCTGTATATCCATCGGTTTGCAATGTTCCTGTAAAGTCATTCAATATTTTCTGAGGTCCTTCCCGGGAACGGGTTTTTTGATATTCAAATAATATTAATTTATCAATCACATCTCTATAAACCCACAGATACCCTTTGTGTGTAGTTCCCGGTTTATCTTTTGTTAGCACTGGAATGGGAGTTTCGTCGGCTTGCAGATATTTGCATTTAAGCACGCTCTCTTTTAATGTTTCATATAAGGGAGCTAATAAATCACAACATTGATGAATCCAGTCTACCATCGTGGATTCTGCTATCTCAACGCCCTGGCGTTTGAACTGCTGTGCCTGACGATATATCGGAAGGTGGTCTACGTACTTACTAATGATGATATGGGTGAGTAATCCAGGTCCTGCAATTCCTTTTGGAATGGGTAGCGAAGGAAGGTCTGCGATTATTATTCTTGGGTCTTTATTATCTTCTTTTGGTAAAAGGTATTTAGGGCGAACTATTCTTCTTACAATTAATGCTCCGGGAGTATATTCTAATATTTCTGTAATCTCTTCTCCAATCTTTCTCGCTCCTGCTGGTTTTTCAATCGGTTCTATCACTTCCTCATGACGTGGCAGATGCGATGGCAAAGGCAGGCGTGAGTGAACGAGTTGTTTGTTTTCTTCTTTTTGTTTACGCTCGTATGTGATGGTCTCCATATTGACTGGTTCAGCCATAGGCTCAGTTAAATTCAATCCCAGCAATAACTGTGAAGAATCTTCACCGGCAACAAAACGTTCGCTCTTTGCTCCGAATATCATTCGTTTAAGCTGTGCGATTTCATTCTTATAGTAAAGGACATCTGCTGTTAATTGTACATTCTCATCACGCACCACTGAATACATGCCTTGTAGCCGAAAAAATGCATCTTCGGTGAATGGCATTTTCATATTTCCCTGCGTGTTGTTCATGACACAAATATCAACCTTGCATCCTTCTGAAACAAGCGTAAACACTTGATATTATTAACAATATGCTGTTAATACTGACATGTAGCGTTTTTTTAATTTTATATTTCTTACCGATATGCCTTCAACCATCATTACCAGCTCATGCCACGGGATGCAATATTCATTTGTTTTGGTATCAAATTCCGGCATTTCAAGAGTTCCTGATTCAAGCCGTTTGTAATACAACAAATACCCTCCACGTTCCCAATGCAACATTTTTATGCGGTTGCGAGGTTTATTAATGAAGATAAAAACATCGCCTGATGATGGATTACGTTGTAGTTCGTTCTGCACTATTCCGCACAAGCTATCGAAACTTTTTCTCATATCGGCAGGATAGCGGTATAGATAAAATATATTGGTCGTTGTTAATGCAAACATCAGATGTCTTATTGAATCCAGGTCAATTGTCTGATAAAGTCAATCGGTGTGGTTCCCGGTATTACCAATCTTACCTGATTCGGATAATGAATTTCAATAATGGTTGATTCCGTTGGTTTGTTTTCTGCCTGCAACTTTACCGGAAGAAAATTAGATTGTCTATTCTCCTGTTTGTATTTCCTGTGCCAATAATAGAAAAGGGATTCTGATAATTTCTCGTTTGCGCAAAATGCCGCTTGGCTCATACCGCTTTCCTTCCACTGCTGAATCATACGATACATCGTGGTTTTATTCCGTCGTTTAATCATGTTGTATTTTTTCCGAAATATACGACGACAGTTTAGGCATTTGCAAGATGTGGTTCACCGGACGCTTACGGAGCATTTTTAAAATGATATTGTTCTCATATTAGGTTAACATAAGATGTCTTTACTATTTATTTAATCAATGTGAACTCTTTTATTTCACAATCTGTAAGAGAAAAGATTAAGATGAGAAGTACTATAAGTTTAAAATATACCACCAGTTGCGTAACCTGAAATGTAATTATTGAGTTACTATAACAAACAATTTATAAAACATATTTGCTCCTTGGTCACATAATAGTAAACGGCTTGTTATTATTTATACACATATTCAGTCAACCCATTTACTTTTAAAGGGTATCCCCTGTCATTATATTCATAGGAGTTTTCTGTTATCTGTACTTTTTCAGTCGATGGGTCAACTTCGAATTGAATTGTACAGGTCTCCCTTGTAATATTGTTTTGGTTAGTATAAACACCGGGGGTTATCAATCGCTTAAATGATTGATATGGGTTATGCATATTATCGTATTCATACTCTGTGGTTGTGCTTAACTCAGCAATTCCTGCTGATGATACAAAGTATTTCGTCTGCTTAATTATATTTCCATTATCATCATATAAATCATCTGTGTAACCCGATATTGAATTATTATAATACCCTGTTGCCCTTACTATTCTGTCATTCTCATAGAGGAATTCCTCGGAATCGGTAATATGCACTGATGGGCGGATATATGATTTTCGGATTAATTGGCTTTTACTGTTATATTCCAATGCATGAGAAATGCTTTTCGGTGTGTTATCAGGATTAACCCATTCTTTTCGGTTCATTGCAGCCTCAATAACACGGCTATCACTGCTTGCCATGGAAATGTCCCAATAAAAATCAGATGTTATTAACTGATTCCTGTCATTGTAGATGTGTCTGGTGTAATGAAACTTACTTTTTTCTTCCGTCACTAAATTTGCACTATTATATGAATACTCCATATAAATCTCACCACCAATTAATACCTTACTTATCAACGGGATATCTGTGTTTTCGATAATTAATTGTTTATCTTTCTCACAGGAAAAGAACATGACAGAAAAGACAAACATCAGTGCTATTTTTTTCATGATATTATAACTCAATAATTATATTATATCTCTTTGCCAGACAACCTTAATCATTTTGGCATTTTTTTGGAAATCATCAATCTTTTCTTGTGTCCATTCAACTTTTACTCCTTGGTAATTATAGAATTCACAAAACGCACAAGAGGATAACCCTATTGAGATTAAATAATAATACTCCTTATTCCATTTATATGCATATACAACTGTCCCTGCATAATAGACTGGAGTTTCCATTTGAGAAATCTTTGCATTTAACCAATCTGGATTTGCGGGATACTTCTCGTCATTTTCCTTTTTGCATGAAAATAACATGAGAGAAAAGAAAAACATCAACACTATTATTCTCATGATATTAGTTTTAGTGTTAATATTTTCACAACAAAAATCAAGCCAGTCATCTTGATTAGCTATGATACTCCCCGAATCCAAGACCACTGGTTTGGTTTAAATTTAATACATTTAAACCAGGGTATTTCGAAATCATGAGGTCAGGTTCCATTTAGAGTATTGATAGAACCTGAATATACCACACATTGATTAACAGTTATCCTGACTAATGGATTAAAAGAAAAGCGACACTTGTTTGTATGTGAAAGTCAATGTCTGCAATACAATCCTGTTGGACAGATGAAAATAGATAGATACCTTATGAAAATGCCTTTATAAGTTACTGTAAGATTATCTTTTAAACTGTTTTAATTATATTAAATCAAAGTGTTACGATAATGTCAAGCAATTCTTGTTTTGTTTTTCCAAGTTTATAACCCAGAATTTCAATCATTTCTTTTTCCTTACCTTCACTGAAACATAAATCTTTATCAGAAAGATTTTCATATTTCTGTTTGAGTTTTTCTTTCTTAATGTTCCAATATCCATTTACCTTAGTATTCATGTTGTCTGATATTAAAATGTATTGACTTGAAAGATAGGCTTAACTAATTTCATCAGAATCAGTCAATTTATTAACTTATTAACATTTGCCCTTCACAAATGAACAATAAGTATGACATATAAGTATAGAGAGAAATAGATTTGACGTTTTTGTGGCTAAACCGCTAATATATTTTTGCAAGAAGGGTTTTGAAGTACTGCAGCTAATGTATTCTTTTTGACCTTTTGTAAGTCTGTTAAGCGTTTTGGCTATTCGTTTTACTTTGGTCTCGTCAGTTTTTGCTGAATAAATCCAATCAATAAATGCTTTCTGCTCTCCATCTGAATAACTTAAAAAGGTTTTGTGTGCTATTTGGTCTTCCATCAAACAAAGTAAAAGTTATAGCATTTGGTTGTTCGTTAGTATTGGTAAAGTAAATTTAAATTCACTACCCTTACCATTCTTACTTTCTACCCAAATTTTTCCTCCATGTTTTTCGACAAATTCTTTGCAAAGAAATAATCCTAATGTTGTTCCTTTTTCTTCTGCTGAACCTAATGTTGTATGAATTTCTGAAATATTAAATAGTTTTGTCAAATAATCAGGGGAAATTCCAATTCCGTTGTCCAAAACTGAAATTGTTACATTTGAAGATGTTTGTTGAGCAGAAATATGAATTTGTCCGTCACCGTTAGTATATTTTATTGCATTCGTAACAAGATTTCTTAATATTGTTTTTAGCATAAAAATATCTGCATAAACAGTTATCTCATCTGCTGCAAAATGATTGATCGTGATGTTTTTTGCATCGGCATTTGGTTTAAGAATTGAAACAGAATCCCGACTAATCTTCATAAAATTCAATTTTTGTGGGTTGAAACTGATTATTCCTTGATTCATTCTTGTCCATTGAAGCATATTATCGAGAAGACTATAGAGGTTGGTGGCTGATTTTCTCATTGTTTCGACCATCTTTTGAATTTCTCTAATTGACAATGTATCAAGTTCCGCAGACATCATTTTTGTAAAGTTTTGGAATAAATTAAATGGGTTATACAGGTATTGGGCAATGATAGAGTAGAATTTGTCTTTATCCGAACTTATCCTTTGTAATTCTTTTTCGTATTTCTTTATTTCTGTTGTATCTCTGATAACAGTACAAAACAAATTGTATCCGTCTAATTTAATCGGAAATACCCTGCTTTGAATATTTCTTATATTCTCAGAATTTAACGTAATCATTTCACTATCTATAGTCTGATTAAAAACTTCGGAAGTTTGTTGTGTTATAATGTCTTTTATTTTATTTTCAATTAATTCTTTGTCATTAAATGGCGGTGGAGTAAATTGATATTGAATATCAACGATATTTCTGTTTAAAATTTCATCGGCTTTTAATCCGCAAATTTGCTCAGCACCTTTGTTCCATATTATTATTTTTCCCTGCTCGTCAAAAACAATAATTACATCGTTAATCTGGTTAATTATTTCTTTAAATTTTGTTTCACTTTCTTTAAGTGCTTGCACTGCTTGTTCGCGATCCGTGATATTTCTGGCTAAGCCAGTACAGCCGATAATCTCATTCTTCTCATTCAAAATAGGGTTATAAAAAACTTCATAAGAAGCAATATTAACCTTGCCGAAAGTTTGAATAAGCGAATGGGATTCACCCCTTAACGCACGGTCAACATTATCCTTTAACTTTTTTCTGTCTTCATCTGAAGAAATACAATCCAGAATATTCATCCCTATCTTAACATCCTCATTATATGCAAACTTCATGGAATCCCAATGGGCTTTATTGAAATACAAATAACGATAACCTTGGTCAATGGAAAAAATTATCGTGTCTTTCTGGCTCTCTATACTGGACACCAAAAGTAACTTTGACTTTATAAGTGCTACCTCTGCCTTCTTACGTTCAGTGATATCAATTACATTTGCTAACCAGAATGTTTTGTCATTTTCCTGAACAAACGGTGAAATAATTACATTAACATTAAATACTTTTCCAGTTTTATGGCAAAAAACAAGGTCAAATCCTTCTTTAGGTGCATTATTATTAAGAGTTTGCTTTAATGCATTGTTTATGTTTTCAATGTCTTGCTGAGCCCAATATACGTAGGGTGGATGCTTTCTTAAAAGTTCATCTTCATCCCAACCAACCATATTGCAAAATGATTGATTGACATACACTTGTTTTCCTGTATCATCAACCACTGCAATACCACTCGGAATGGCATTTTCAATTGCTTTTCTGAAAGACATCTCTTTTTGCAAAGATGTTTCAACTTCAATCGAATCCATAGAACTAAGTTCGAGTTCTAAATTTTTTAATCTGGCTTCAGCTTTAGTGTTATTCATTCTCTTAATTTAAATATTCATTTTAAAAACCGAACAAGTTCTTCATAAAATTCAGCGTTTCTTGCTGCATTTCATGCCAATAGAAAGGATTTGTGAGCGTTGACGTTCCTAGCGAATGTGAAGTATAGGTTTATAAAAAATGGCGATTTAAATAAAAAATGTATGATAATAAGTAACATATGATTAGTTCTACTTTTTGATACTTTTAACAATTCAAAATTAATTTTGTTCATACAGAATATTTGCATCCTTATTTACCGAAATCTTGCATCCTTATTTACCGAAATCTTGCATCCTTATTTACCGAAATCTTGAATTGTTATTTACCGTTTGCAACAAGTCATTTCAGGAGACCTGAAACTGATTAAGGCATGTTAACTCTCAGCAAAAATGAAATACTAACAATAAAACTATATCAAATGGAACAACATTTTAACTCTCTGCTGCCACTAAACATTTCAATTTGTAAAGATTTATTTGACTTCGGCTTTTTGTTGTCGTAACTTGCATCAACAAACTGAATTCTGAAATTTTAGTTTTATTCATAAACCAATACCCAATCAAATGAAAACAAGATTTATTCTTTTGGTTTTGCTTATTGTCTGTATTTCATGTGGGACAAATAATAAGCCAGTATCTGATGCTCAGAAAGAGAAAATAAAAGGAGAAATAATAGAAGTTGTAAATACTATTTTTAAAGGTGCTGAAGAGGCAAACTTTGACAAGGTTATTGAATCATGGTATGATTCACCTGATTTTGTTTATATGTGCAATGGAAAGACATATAATTACAAGGAATGTATGGATGAAATGAAACAATTTCTTAATGTACTTTTAAATCAAAAGTGCACAATAGTGGATGAAAAGTATGCTGTTCTTGACAATTCCACGGTCTTGGGTACGATAAATACCAATTGGTTAATGAATTATAAGGATGGTCATTCTGTTCTTCAAGACCCTTGGGCAGTGCAATTTACATTTAAGAAAATCGATAACAGTTGGAGAGTGATTTATCATGTTGAATCTGGTGCTGAGAAAAGCGTTTCCAGCGAAAGTTCTAAAGGACTTAACCAAGCAGAATTACTTATGAAATTCGCTGGTAATTGGGAAGCACCCATGGGTAAGGATACTACTGAATTTGTCCAATTTAAAAGGTTACAAGGAGAAAATGTTTTGAGTCTATTCTTTAAAGGCGTGACAAAGGGTGAAATTTTATTTGAAGGCACAGGTTTTTGGGGGTATGATGCTGCAAAAAATAAAATTGACCTTTCAGCCATAGTATCTAATGGTTATGTTTTTCATTACTTAGGAGAATTTACATCTCCTGGTAAACTTGAATTATTCGATGTCAATAGTGCAACTGGTAACAAGTTTATAATGGAAAGTATTTCTCCTGATGAATTTAAAGAAACAGCAATTGAAAACAATAAAGTAGCAACAAGAATAGCAAAACGTGCGAAATAGAAATACTTGTAATAATTATTTTTAAAAATTAACAACTAAAGCCTGTATTTATGAAAAAAGTTGTTTTTTTATGTCTGATAATTGCGCTGGTTACCGGAAGTTGCATTCAAGACACAGAATCTAAAGCAAAGCTGGAAGAATTTAATGCTAAGATGAATATTGAAGCACAGAATAAAGCAATTGTGCAGAAACTCATTGATGGGTTGAACAATCGGGATACTATGATGTATCAAGAAGTCTATGCTCCTAATTGTGCATTATACTTTCCTTCATCGAGTACCAAACCGACAACACGAGCAGCAGACCTTCAATCTTCCAAGAGAAATTGGAATGCTATGCCTGATGTCCACTGGAGAATCGAAGCAATGGTCGCTGAAGGTAACATGGTCGCAACAAGGTTTACTTCCAGTGGTACTCCTAAAGAAGAATGGAATGGCATTCCAGCCTCTGGTAAGAAATTTGAAATAGGTGGTATTTTTATTGTACGTATTGAAAACGGCAAAGTTATTGAGCAGAGGGAAGATGCAGACCTTCTCGGATTGTTCCAGCAACTCGGTATGGAAATAAAACCACCAGATAAAAAGAAATAAGCGAATTCATTCAATTGTACTTCAATCCTCTCAGTAAAAGAAGTGATTTGGAATATTTAAGTACAGATTCTTAATATCATTTGAATGCCCCAAGATTTAATATTTTGGGACATTTTTATTGCTGTAATATTTCAATAATTCTACCCCATCTCAGATTTTCTATAAAAAATTTGACACTTTTTATTTCCGGACATCTTTGCACACCCCTGGATTTTAATTTTTGAAAAAAATTCCAAATAAAAATTCTGAGTATTTATTAGTGGTGTCAGGAAAAATATCTGGAAAAACACTTTAACATGCATCCGGAAATTTTACTTAAAAAGCAAACGAAAAAACCTTTTAAATGACATCTAATGAATAAAATGACCATACATAAAGAAGACATATATGCCTCACCTACAGCCTATTACATGCCCATTGCTGCCAGAGGGACTACGGGGGAGGGATACTTTTATGTGCCTGATTATGTGTACATTACATAATTATAATAGATTGTACGATTAAAATGAATACACAAGACTTATTTCCGTATGACTCAACGATTTTGGGACTCAACGGAATATACACTACCATGGGTGACAATAAATTCTATATCAACTCTCCTTGTATAATTGCTACCAATAAAATAGTAACCAAAGGGAAAGAATATATTCTATTTACTCATGACACGATTGAAGGTCTCAAAATAACTGAGGTCATTTTGATTGACGCTTATTATCATTTAGGTCTTATGCATGTTATTGTCCAGGACATCATTACCGAAAAGATTTTTACTCTTGAGCACAAGATTGAAAGCACTGAAGACCAATGTTCATGGAGTCTCATCGATGCAAATTACTTTTTTGATAAAATGAATGAAAAGACAATTAAATCTTATTGCAGTAAATGTATTGACCCTGAGAAGAAATCCAATGCAGCTATTAATCCAGAATCATGTGAGGATGACCTATTGGAATTTGAATTCTGATAACAATACCATCAATTTTGATACTCCTTATTGCCTCAAGTCCTGGATTTCCGGGTATCTTTGTTAGATATTATTGTACATATGCCAAAAAAGAAATTAATGGAGATATTGATAAAAGAATTGTTTTTGGTCAAGGCTGATTGGTCAAGAACCTTTATCTGAGAAATCCGTAGAGAAGTCAATAGTAGCAGTAAAAATATTATAATAGGTAAAGTAACTGTTAAAGAAGGTTTTATTTGGAGCATGTCATCGGAAGGATTAGAAGAAGTGCTTCGGAAGAACATGGATGAAATATGCATTATGAAACTTGATTGTGAATTGCACTCAAATGCCGGAGTAACAACACAAATATTCGGAGAGGACTTCTTTTTAAATTAGGTTAAAGCTACAGGCATTTCATTTGTAACTTGCACAATTCTTGCATTGTATAATATCATTTAGAGTTTCGCTATTCTACTGGTGGAGGTTAATCGTCAAGAATTTAGACTTCTTTATCGTAAAACTTCTGACCTTTTGTAAGTCTGTTAAGTGTTTTGGCTATTCGTTCTACTTTGGTTTCGTCAGTTTTTGCTGAATAAATCCAATCAATATATGCTTTCTGCTCTCCATCTGAATAACTTAAAAAGGTCTCGTGTGCTGTTGGGTCTTCCAACAAGCAAAGCAAAAGTTCATCCGGAATTTCTGTTGGTTCATTGTCTGCAAATAAAATTACTTGAACATAATCACCTTCTTTTTTACCAATCTTCATGCTAATGTCAGCCTTTACAGGAAGAAAAAGTTTGCCGTTTCCCATTGGCATTAGATTGTAGTTCTTTATTTCAAAATTGTCAATTGTCCCACGAACCCTAACCCAACCGAATGGCGAATGTTTGTTTTGTAAAATTTCGGGGATTTGAGCAAAAGTCCAACCGCCCTTTCCTTTAAACTTTTCAAGTAAGTATTTTTTATTTACTAATGGTATTCCCAACTTTTATTTAATGTTTTTGTTGATTTGTCAATAATGTTTTTTTCTGTCTGTTTAATTAATTTTGAGTCGCCCGTTACACTGACCATTAACGTTTTGTGGCTTGTTGAAGACAGGTAATTTCATCACTAATGTTGATTAGGGATACATCTGTTTGTTTAGTCCTAAAGTGCTATAAAAATATCAAACCCTGCTACTGTAAATGTGCTGTATGGTGAAAATTTCGTGTAGTGAAAGTCATTAAATTGTAACTTCTCGTTATTTAATGATACCAGTTTATTCAATTTTTAAAGGCAGTCCAACAACTTGCATTTCATTGTCAGCGAAAATTTGTGCAATTTCTTTGCTTGTGGGTTCATTTTCCAAAGCAGCCATAGTTACAAAAAACTCTTCAAGTTTTCCTGCAGGTTGCAAAATCACCGTCATTTTTCCTTTTTCAGAGACTTGTGT
>Ga0315278_10002573_pt1 | contig 16145 bp, 18 predicted proteins | sample YL17G06_0_MG_FD_203880 | JGI IMG/M metagenome (GOLD analysis project Ga0315278, IMG submission 203880) | Sediment microbial communities from Yellowstone Lake, YNP, Wyoming, USA - YL17G06_0 | ecosystem: Environmental > Aquatic > Freshwater > Lake > Sediment | place: USA: Wyoming | collected... | reverse complement strand
GCTGCATGGATGGGCGCAGCAAAAAAAGCTACCGCTAGCGTCAGTGCAAATAAACCATGGTGCTGCATTTTCATACACTCTTGTCCATTTGCCCGGCCAAGTACAGAAAGACCAAGCCGGGTTTTGCTCTCTGTGCAGCCACAGTCTAGACTTATTTACCTGAACTCTCACTGAATATTTACCGGAGCAAATTTGTATGCTGGAAATCACTAATCACGGGAAGGTCCGGGAAATAAGGCTGAATCGTCCTCCTGCCAATGCGATGGACCCCGAACTAATCGCGGCGTTGACACAAGCCCTGGATCGGTCCGGAACAGAGGCTGATGCAGTGGTTGTCTCAGGAAACCCAGGGATGTTTTCAGCCGGCCTTGACATTCCTGCGCTGCTGCAACTGGACCGGGAAGGCATAACCCGGTTCTGGCGGGCGTTCCTGCATTTGCTGCATGTCATTGCCCATATGCCCGTGCCAACGGCTTTTGCCCTCACTGGCCATGCTCCGGCCGGAGGCATCGTCATTTCCCTGTTCGGCGATTACCGCATCATGAGCGCCGGCAAGTACAAAACCGGCCTCAACGAGGTACAGGTTGGCCTGGTCGTTTCACCGGTCATCAAGAGCGCACTGGTTCGCCTCCTGAGTCCGCACCCAGCGGAAAAGATACTGGTTCCGGGAACGATGCTGAGTCCTGACCAGGCATTGGCTATGGGGCTTGTTGATGAACTGGCAGAGACGCCGGAATCCACGGTGGCTCGTGCGATAGCCTGGTGTGATCATTTATTGAGCTTGCCCCGCAACGCCATGTCCCTGACCCGGCAGATGTCGCGCCAGGACTTGCGCGATTATTTTGAACAAGAGGACCCGTACGGCGTCGAGGTATTTGTAGACTTGTGGTTTTCCGAAATGACCCAGTCCACGTTGCGCGGCATGGTGGAGCGGCTGAAGAAAAAATAACTTCTCGACAGGGCCGCAAGCGACACAAGCTCAATTAAAGGAGCCTCTGATCAATTATGCACGGGCGCGACGAGTCTTTGCGGGAGAAGGTGAGACCGGGAACCGGTCGAGGGGCTGGCCTGGGCCATGCTCCGGTCCGGCTCTGGCGAGTGCGGTTTGGTTATTCCAAATGAGCGAGCCGGAACGGGGCGGAGCGCCCGCAAAGGCCCGTCCCGTCCGGGTTTCTGCCGCAAAAGCCGCATTTCGCACGTTTCTCGCCTCGGCCGTAGCGGTGCTACTGTCACGCGGCTTGCTCCGCACGATCTGCGGCTTTTGCGGCAGAAACGCGCTCCGCGCATAATTGATCAGAGGCTCCTAAAGTATCAGCGACCGGTTTCAATCGGGTGCGAAGGGTCCCTTATCCATTCACTCCAGGATCCGGGGTAAACCTTTGTGTTGCCCAATCCAGCAAGTTCCATCGCAAAGCGGTTGTGACAGGCCGTGACCCCCGAACCGCAGGAATGTACCACGCTGGCGGGAGAACGATGGTTCAACAAGGCCTCAAATTCCTGCTTCAAACCAGCCGGAGTTTTGAAACAGCCGGACGAATCAAGATTCAGGCCCAGGGGGCGGTTCAGCGCACCCGGGATATGCCCGGCGAGTGCGTCCAGGGGTTCCACCTCGCCGGAAAAGCGCTCTGGCGCCCTCGCATCAATAAGGGTCAGTAATGGCAGGGTCAGTGACGTGCGCGCGAGGCTGCTCACGATGTCGGCTGCGGTTGCTGTCAGGGAAGCATCGGGTTGTAACCGGGGGGCCGCCGTGGGGACGCAGCGCGTACTTCCCGCCTCCAGCATTAAACCTGCGCGGGTCCAGGTTTCCAGGCCACCGTCCAGTAACGCCGCATCACAGCCGAAATAGCGCATCAGCCACCATAATCGGGCAGCAATGGCGTTGTTGCGCTCGTCATAGGCAACCAGCAGGACTTCACGTGTCCACGCAATTCGGCTGAGGAACTCCGCAAAAGCTGCACGCGAGGGCAAAGGATGACGACCGCTGGTGCTCGTGACCGGTGACGACAAGTCACTGCCAAGATCCGCATAGTGCGCACCGGGAATGTGGCCGCCAAGAAAACTCTGCCGGCCCGCGCCAGGTTTTCCAAGGTCATAACGGCAGTCTACGGCCACGCAGGACCCCGAAGCCAACAGCCTTTCCAGGCGCTCAGGGGCGATCAATAGTTCAGCTGGCGCGGACACGTTCAACCCTGTTGACGAGGTTAAGCAACATTGCCGCCGTTGCTCCCCAGACGTTGTGCTTTCCCCATTGCAAAGACCAGATGTGATGTTCCCGGCCATCATGCTCAACTTTCTTCTGCACGTAACGGCTGCGGTCCAATGCAACGGTCAAAGGCACCGTGAATACCTCGGCGACTTCGCTCAGGTCCAGCTGCCACATCACCGGGCAGCTGACCAGGGCCACGACCGGGAGGACCCGGTAGTCGGAAATTGTGTCCATGCGATCAAGAAAGCCAATTGGCCTGGTTTGTTCTGACCTCAAGCCAATTTCCTCATGGGCTTCACGCAAGGCGGTCTGAACAGCGGAATCATCGTGCTCCTCTGCAGCTCCTCCCGGAAAACTTACTTGCCCGGCATGCTGAACGAGGTGATCGGCACGACGGGTTAATACCACTTCCGGTTCATCCATATCCAGCACAGCTACCAGGACCGCGGCAGTCTTGCTCGGACGGTAGGCATCGGCATCCGCACGGCGATAGCCGATAACCTGCAAAGGCTCCACACCCGCGCCAAAGGGTGAGACTGCAGCGATAAGGGTTTCACGCCAGTTCAGTTCCGTTCGACTCAAGGGACTGCTCACAGGGCAAACAACGATTCCAGGCGCAGGGGAAGCTCATGCATGATGCGGGTGCGATCGCCAGCAGTGTAGTTCAACCACAGGCCAATCTCCTCGCTGGTGCGCAAACAGCCAATGCACAGGCCGCTCGGCGCGAGAGTGCACACGCCAATGCAGGGCGAAAGGACTTCGGCTGTGGCGGGGCTGGACTTCTGAGTGTTTGGGAAGCCGGGTGTCATGGCAATAAAGAAAGTGCCGGGTATGTAAAAACGGGGCCGCTTCTCAGAGGCCCCGTCAGGCTTGTATTACTTGACGATCTCGACCAGCTTCAAGTCAAACGTCAATGCTTCGTTCGGACCAACCGGCGGATTGCCACGGGCACCAAACCCCATATCGGGTGGAATGAAAACCTGCCAGGTGGCACCGGTTTTCATGAGAGGCAGAACTTCCTGCCAGCCCTTCAATACAGAATTGACCGTGAACTCCTCTGGAGTGCCGCGAGCAAAGGAACTGTCGAACTCCAGGCCGTTCATTTTGGAACCGCGGTAGTGGACTTTTACCGTGCTGTCCATGCTCGGGCGTGCGCCCTCACCTTCATCTACAATGCGATACTGAACTCCGCTGGGGAGCACTACTACACCGGCCTTGGTCTTGTTGGCATTAAGGAATTCGGTGCTCTTGGCCTGGTTTTCGTCGGCCATTTTCTTGAACGCGGCCGCCTGCTCTTCCTTGACTCTCTGCTGCAGTGCGGTCAGGAGGGCAACCATTTCTTCCTTGGGAACCTTGGGTTGAGCGCTTGCTTGTGAATCACGAATGGCTGCAATGATGGAGTCGACGTCAAATTCGGCGCCACGCCGTTTGATGTCTTCGCCAATGTCCCAACCAACCGAGTAGCTGAGTTTGCCTTTTTCCGTTGAAACGTCTTGTGCCATAACCGAACCGGTCATGACGACACCAAAAACAAAGAGTGCGAAAATAAATCGCATCTGTAAATCCTCCTGGAGTTTAAAAATCTCCGGCCACGATGCCGGCGCGTAAAAGACGGTTATTCTACAGGACCTGCACTTCACTTGCCATGTGCCTGTCCGGTCCGTCGTGTAAATCCTCCCAATTGCCAATCAAGCGTGCCTGATCAAGCGGGCAAACTTCGGACCGCGAGATGGGCCACAAGTTTCCACCACGTTTTGGTGGATTTAGCCAACAGGGACAGCACGATGTGTCGTTGCAAATATCTCCGGAGACCTAAATTCATTTATATCAACAGCTTATTGACCTGCCTACAGATGGCACGAACCCTGCATTAACCTGTACACGTAATTATTTCCTGGAGATACATAACATGGGTGTTTTTTCGCGGTTCAGTGACATCGTAAATGCCAATATCAATGCAGTGCTGGAGAAAGCGGAAGATCCCGAAAAGATTATTCGCCTCATGATCCAGGAAATGGAGGACACCCTCGTGGAAATTCGTTCGGCTGCAGCCAAGTGCATTGCGGACCGAAAGGAACTGCGCAGGCATGCAGAATATCTCGATCGCGAAAAATCTGAGTGGGAACGACGCGCAGAGCTTGCATTGCGGCGTGAGCGCGAAGACCTGGCAAGAGCTGCACTGACCGAGAAACAGGCCATCGATGACCAGATAGGGAAGCTGACCCTGGAAGCGGAGGTCCTGGACAGTCAAATGGAAAAGTTCACGGCCGATATCAGTCAGCTACAGAGTAAACTCAACGATGCAAAACTGCGCCAACGCAGCATCGTCATCCGGCACCAGACAGCCCAGTCACAACTGTCCGCAAGGCGTCACATTCACGGTGACCGGATCGACGAAATGTTGTTTCGGTTTGAAAATGCAGAACGGCGTATCGACAAAGTAGAATCCGAAGCAGAGGCCGTAGCCATGGGCCGTAATCGCACGCTTGCCACTGAGATTGCCGACCTGGAAAATGACGACCGTGTCGAAGCCGAGCTGAACAGGCTGAAGTCAAAGGTCGGCGAGAACCCCAAGGAGAGCACCAATGAGTGAGGTTATCCCAATCCTGGCGCTTACCGTTTGCTTTCCCCTGTGGTTAATTTTCCACTACGTCACCAAGTGGAAATCCGCCAAGGGTTTGTCAGCCGAAGATGAAAAAATGCTGAGCGAAGTCTGGGAATCCACGAACCAGATGGAGGAGCGTATCAAGACACTGGAGCGCATCCTGGATATCGAAGCACCGAACTGGAGAGGTCGCTCATGAGCGAGTTTTATAAACGCCAGAACCCGCATCGCCTTTACCGGGACAAGAGGAATGCCATGCTGGCCGGAGTCTGCGCTGGCATTTCTGACTATTTTGATTTTAACCGCAAAGGAGTGCGGGTGGCCGTTGTGCTACTGATGTTGTTTCCTCCCTTTATTCCTTTTGTCATTTTGACCTACATTCTCCTGGCGGCACTGATTCCGGTAAAGCCGGGTGAACTTTATGCGGACGAAGAACGCGCAGTGTTCTGGCGTGGTGTAAACAACGCGCCCAGGGACGTATTTGGATCCTTGAGTCACCGCTTCCGTGAACTCAATCTCAGGCTGGAAAAAATGGAAGCCTACGTGACGTCCCGGGAATTCGAGTTCGACCGCGAACTGAGCAAACGGTCACAACCGAGCTGATACATTTATCGCCGTCTATCTGCGGGTGCTGTGCTTACTGGCCTGCGGAATGTGCGTCTTTCTCTCCAGCAGTCACGGCCAGGTCAAGCCGGTTTTCCTGCGGTGGTAGTGGGCAGGTTGCATAATCATTGAACGCGCAAGGCGGGTTATAAGCCTTGTTGAAGTCTACGACTAGGCGGCCATTCTCCGGCAAGCCTTCGCTGTAAAGAAACCTGCCTGCACCATAAGTGCCCTTCCCGCTGGTCCGGTCTGAAAAAATGAACCAGACGTTTTTCGATGTTTCCTCGCCCAGGCCAATGAGTTGATAGTTCCTTCCGTCACGCTCGAACTCAAACACGCCATAAACCGGTGTTGCTGAGACCTGGCCAAGCACATTGCCGATATCAATCGTCTGTCCAGCACTCGCCGGGGCAAACCGGCCACTAATGCGCCAGTCGGGCTGTATGTCGTAGTTCTGAACTCCCTTGAAATTCGCCAGGGCCTGCGCCTGGTTATCGAATACCCTGAGCGCATACGACTCCCGAAAAATGACGTAAAACCCGGAAGCTCCGCTGCGGATCATGGTCGGCTCGCCGGTATCGTCTGCCACCAGTGCCACCCGTTCGGGTGTGGTTCCGTCTACCCCGGTTCCGTCTATCCCCGCTCCGTCTATGCCCGCTCCGTCTATTGTGATGTCCGAGCCCGCAGCACGGACAAACGTGAGCGCCCTGTTGTCCAGCTCAATGCTGCCCCAATAATCGGGTCCAACGGTTAACTTGATATCATTGTCCGGGCCTGAGCCAATCCGGTTAATTCCCTGCTTCAGCCACTCCAGGCCAACCAGGGTCAGCCAGCCATCTGCCCGCCGCAGCGATTCGTCGCGCTCTTGCCGCCACTGCTGGATTTCCTGCTGCTCCTGGGCCGGAGTCCAAGTGGTTGTTGGCATCACATCAGCAGCACCCGCCATTGCGGGTGCTATCACCAGTGTCGCGACAAACAGGAAACTCAAGCAGCGCATTTTTTTCTCCCGCCGCGGTACAAGGAATCAGGCAAGCTCACCCGCTAGGGAGATCTGCCGTAAATGTCTTCGTATCGAATGATGTCGTCCTCACCAAAATAGTCACCCGTTTGCACTTCGATCAGGTGTACGTCTTCTGTGCCGGGGTTTTCAAGACGATGGCGGGTCCCTACCGGAATATAAGTGGATTCATTGATATTCAGCAGAAACTCCCTGTCCCCCAAACGTACCTTGGCCATGCCGCGAACAACGGTCCAGTGTTCTGCACGTTTTTTGTGGGATTGCAGTGAAAGCACCTGGCCAGGCTTTACCACCAACCTCTTGACCTTGCAGTCATCGGCGTCTTCCAGGATGGAATAGCTGCCCCAAGGCCTGTGGACTGTCTGGTGAAACTCGGCCGCTTCGTGCTCGAGCTCGACCAATTGGCTGACCACTTGTTTGACGTCCTGCGCGTGATCCTGGTCTGCCACGAGGACTGCATCGCCGGTGTCGATGATAAGCAGGTTGCTGACACCCACGGCAGCAATCAACCGTTTTTCGCCTTGCACAAAGCAATCGCGGCTTTCAATCATGATCGCCTTCCCTTGAATGCGATTGCCTGATTCATCCGATTCATACAGTTCACTGATCGCCTTCCATGAGCCGATGTCATTCCAGGAAAATTCTCCAACCACTACCGCAGTGTTATCGGCTTTCTCCATAACTGCATAGTCGATGGAAATATCCGGACACTGGGCAAACTGCTCAAGTGGAATTTCCATAGGCTCACGATCGTGATCGAGCGCCTGCCAACAGGCCTGCGCCGCGTGGTAGACCTCGGGTGCGAGCTTCTCCAAAGCGCTGAGAAAGGTGCCTGCCTGGAAACAGAACATGCCGGAATTCCAGTCGAATTCCCCGGAAGCGCAATACTCCAATGCTGTTTCAAGGTCCGGCTTTTCAACAAATGCAGCCACTTCGAAGCCTGCCGAGTTCGCGATGCGCCGGCCTTTGCGGATATAGCCATAACCCGTTTCTGCATGTGTTGGGTGAACCCCGAAAGTAACCAGATGTCCGCGAGCCGCCAGGCGTTCAGCTTCATCAACGGCCATGCGAAACCTGGACTCATCCGGCACCAGGTGGTCCGCGGGCAGCACCAGCATGGTGCTATCAGCCCCTGAGCGATGCTGCAGGTACATTGCTGCCAGTGCGATGGCCGGCGCGGTATTTCGGCCAACCGGTTCGAGCAGGAATGGGTGTTCGTGAGCTTCTCCCGCCAAAGCGTTGTACAAATCACGAGTGTAAAAATAATAGTCCCTGCTGGTCACGGTCAGGATGGGCGAGTTGCCGGCTACCGCAAGGGCGCGGCGAAAGGTCTTCTCTGCCAGCGATTCACCATCGAGCAGTTTCATAAATGGCTTGGGATGCGCCCGGCGTGAAACCGGCCACAGGCGCGTGCCCGCACCGCCAGAGAGAATGACCGGCGTCAGAGACATGAAAGAACCCCTGAATTCATGCGTCGAGCTCCGTGAGGCAGGCCCGCAACGAAGACTCCAGTGCGGGGGGTGATACACCAAAAACTTTTCTGATCGAACCGGTATTGAGCACCGAATAAGCCGGGCGCCGCGCGACTTGAGGGAATTCCGTTGAACGCACCGATTTCAATCGCGGAATTTCATGCAGCAGATTCAGCTCGACTGCCAATTCAAAGATCAGCCTGGCAAAGTCATACCAGGTGGATACGCTGCTGTCGCAATAGTGAAAGATGCCTTGCCTGGCGGTGTCAGTGCCAGCTTCGATGGCCAGCTGCAGGACGATTGCCGAGGTCCTTGCCAGGTTTCGCGCCCAGGTGGGGCATCCGGTCTGATCACTGACAATACTGAGCTCAGAGCGCTGCCGCGCCAAGCGCAACATGTTCAGGACGAAATTACTGCCATGCGTGGAGTAAACCCATGAAGTGCGCAGGATCACGTGACGGCAATGACTCGCGCCAATGGCCCACTCCCCTGCCAACTTGCTCGCGCCATAAACGCCCAAGGGGCCGACCAGGTCTCCTTCCACGTAGGGCCGGTCAGAATCGCCGGAGAAAACATAGTCCGTCGAATAGTGCAGCAGGAATCTATCATTGCGCTTACACCAGCGACCCAGGGCTGCAGGCAGCTCTGCATTGATCTGGAATGCCGTGCGGTGCTCGCTTTCCGCTTTATCCACGGCTGTGTAGGCCGCTGCGTTGATCACCACATTTGGAGATTGCCGGTCGAGCAGATCTTCAAGCTGGTGCAGGTCGGACAAGTCCATTTCAACGGAACCGTCCCCAGCCGGAAATCGATCAACGGAAACAACCCGGCCAAGACCAGCCAGGCTGGTTTGCAGTTCCTGGCCAAGTTGGCCGGAAGCGCCTGTGAGCAGGATATTCACGCGTGCATGCGAGGAAGATTCTCCAGCGCAACCTCCCTTAGTAATGGCGCATTGCGATCCTTGTCAGACACGCTTTGCGCTTCGATTGGCCACTCTACCGCAATGTCAGGATCATTCCATGCAATGACTGAATCGTAGGGTGCATGGTACTGCTCAGTACACAGGTAATTCATCAGGGCACCGTCACCCAGCACACAAAACCCGTGGGCGAATCCTTCCGGCACGTAGAGCTGACGATGGTTATGCCCGGACAGTTCGACTCCCGCCCATTTTCGAAATGTGGGTGAATCCTGGCGAATGTCCACTGCGACATCAAAAACACTCCCTTCCAGGACCGAGACCAATTTCCCCTGTGGCTGCGGATACTGGTAGTGCAAGCCGCGCAGCACACCTGCGCCCGAGCGCGATATGTTCGACTGGACAAATTGTCCTGGAAAAAGTGCGCCCGCATAGGAGCTGGCCTTCCACAATTCCATGAAATAGCCCCGGCCATCCCCGTGTACCAGCGGTTCGATGATGACCAGGCCTGCGATCCCGGTCTGGATGATTTTCACGCTTCCGGGCCCCGGCTGAGCAAGTGCAGCAGGTATTCGCCGTAGCCGCTCTTGCGCAGGGGTTCAGCCAGCCGCCGGATCTGCTCTGCATTGATCCAACCCTGTAAGAAGGCGATCTCTTCCGGGCAAGCGATTTTCAAACCCTGGCGTGTTTCTATGGTCTCTATGAAATTTGCGGCTTGCTGCAAGGATTCATGGGTACCCGTGTCCAGCCATGCATAACCCCGCCCCAGGCGCTCCATCACCAGGCTGCCATCGTCGAGGTAACGGCGATTCAGATCCGTAATCTCCAGTTCACCCCGCATGGAGGGTCTGAGTTCACGCGCGAATCCGCTGGCCCTTTCGTCATAAAAGTACAGGCCCGTCACTGCATAATTCGAGCGCGGCTGGACGGGCTTTTCTTCTATGCCGATCACGCGCAAATCGCGGTCAAATTCAACCACGCCATAACGTTCCGGGTCGCGCACCCAATAACCAAAAACCGTTGCGCCGTGTTCCTGGCGGGTGGCACGCTCCAGCACTTCAGCAAGCCCGCCCCCATGAAAAATATTGTCTCCCAGGATCAGGCAGGACGGGCTGCCTGCGAGAAATTCCTCGGCGATCAGGAGTGCCTGGGCCAGACCGTCGGGACTGGACTGAGCGGCAAACTCGAGCCGGATGCCCCAATCGCTGCCATCACCTAGCAACTGCCTGAACAAGGCCTGCTCGTGCGGCGTGGTGATGATGAGTATTTCCTTGATGCCGGCCTGCATCAGCGTGGCCAGCGGGTAGAAAATCATCGGCTTGTCATACACTGGTAACAGTTGCTTGCTCACCACGCGGGTGAGCGGGTACAACCGGGTGCCACTGCCCCCGGCCAGGATAATTCCTTTTCTGGACATGGTTCGAAAATCCCCGCTCAGACCGTCTTGCCCAATCCCAGGCGTTCCCCCTGGTAGCTGCCATCACGCACACGCTTGATCCATTCGCCGTTGGCCAGGTACCAGTCTACAGTCTGTTCAAGGCCTTGCTCAAAATTCACCTTGGCCTGCCACTGCAACCGGGTCCTCAGTTTGGTGCAATCTATTGCATACCGGCGATCATGCCCTGGCCGGTCCGTAACGTGTTCGATGAGGCGCGTACGATCGGCACACTGTGCATGGGGCGCCTTCCGGTCCAGCGCGGCGCAGATTGCTGTTACCACCTGCAGGTTGGTGCGCTCGGATGATCCGCCAATGTTATACACCTCACCACAGGCTCCGCGTTGCAACACAGTATTTATGGCATCGACATGATCCTGCACAAACAGCCAGTCGCGCACCTGCAGTCCGTCACCATAAACCGGCAAGGGCTTGAGTGACAGGGCATTGAGAATTACCAGTGGAATCAGTTTCTCCGGAAACTGGTATGGGCCATAGTTGTTGGAACAATTAGTGGTCACAACGGGTAGTCCGTAGGTATGGAAAAACGCCCGCACGAGGTGGTCGGAACCCGCCTTGGACGCAGCATAAGGCGAATTGGGTGCATAAGGCGTTAACTCCGTGAATGCCCCGGTGTCGCCCAGGCTGCCGTAAACCTCGTCGGTGGAAACATGCAGGAAGCGAAACGTTTCGCGCTGATGACTGGCAAGGCCGCGCCAGTGATCCAAGGCACATTGCAGCAGATTGAGAGTCCCAACGATATTGGTTTGCACAAATTCACCGGGACCGTCTATGGAGCGATCAACATGGCTTTCGGCTGCAAAATTGATCACCGCTTCCGGCTGGTATTCGGTGAGCAGGCGACCGACCAGGCCGGCATCGGCAATATTACCGCGCACGAAAACGTGCCGGTCGTCACTTGCCAGTGAAGTCAGCGTATCGAGGTTACCTGCATAAGTCAGCAGGTCGAGATTGACTATGCGCAGCCCCGTATCCTGCGCGAGGCTGCGCAAGATGTAGTTGCCACCTATAAACCCGGCGCCACCGGTGACAAGCAAAGTTTTCATAACCAACAGGCTCAGAAGGGAATATCGTCTTCCGCGAAGCCATCTGATTCGTCAAAAGGTGGCGGTTCATTAGCACCCTGGCCTGACGCTGGTGAGTCCCGGAAGCCTTTCTTTGCTTGCGCGGGCCTGTCCGCGCCTTCGCTGCCGCCGCGACTGCCCAGCATCTGCATCTCGTTTGCCACGATTTCCGTGGTGTAGCGATCCTGGCCGCTCTGGTCCTGCCATTTGCGCGTTCTCAGTGCTCCCTCAACATAAACCTGGCTGCCCTTCTTCAGGTATTCTCCGGCGATCTCGGCGAGGCGATTGAAAAAGACCACCTTGTGCCACTCGGTTCGTTCCTGCTGCTCGCCACTGGTCTTGTCGCGCCAGGATTCACTGGTTGCAATGCTTATGTTCGTAATTGCCGAACCGCTTGCGGTGTAGCGAACTTCCGGGTCTTTACCAATGTTGCCAACGAGGATGACTTTATTGATCCCACGTGCCATCAAGCATCTCCCTTTGGTGCCCGCTGGCACCTTGATTACAAGAATTTCAGAGCTGGAAGCTTATCACAGTCAGTCTGGCTGGCTTGTGGGAAAAAAGCTCTGTGTGAACCATGCCGAGCAGGCTCCCCAGGCGAGGCAAATACACCCGGCAAGCGCGAGAGCAAAGCCGCCGCCAAAGTGTGCCAGGAGCAAGCCGCCCCCAAGCCCTCCGGCAAATGCGCCGAGAAACTGAAAGGTGCTGTAAAGCCCCATTTTTCGCCCCCTGTCCGTTGAACCCGCAACTCGGGCTACCAGGGAGGGCATGGCGGCTTCAAGCAGGTTGAAACCAAGGAAGTAGACGATCATTAACCCGGCCATCCAGGCGATACTAAACCCCTGCGCCAAAAGAATCAGGGCAATGCCGAGCAAACCGAAGGCCCAGGGCAGGATAATCCGTTCAGTTTTCCGCACCCCCATCCACCTCAGCACCGGCAGCATGAGCAGAACCGATGCCACCATGGTGGGGAAATAGAGCTTCCAGTGTTCAGCCAGGGCAAAAGCATGCCGGCCTACCAGCAGGCCGGGAAGCACCACGAACAACAGCGTCATGACGGTGTGCAGCAGGAACACACTGAGCGCAAGCAACCACAGGGGCCTTGCTGATGCCGCGGAATGTGGTTCCACGATGACGGGCTGGGCCTTGCCGCCGGGCGTAGTCAGCACCAGCACCATGCCCAGCACTCCCAGCACCGAAGTCAGTGCCAGGAGCCCACGCAGGCCAAGTAGGTTGGCCAGCGGGACCGAAGCCACCATGGACAGCAAAAATGACCCGCCAATGCCCATGCCGATGATCGCCATGGTCAATGGGCGTTTCTCCGGCCGCGTGCAGTCAGCGGCAAAAGCCATGGCAACGCCCGCGATGGCGCCGCAGCCTTGTACGATCCGGCCAAACACCAGGCCATACATGGAATCTGCCTGTGCGGCCAAAACTCCACCCAGGGCAAACAGGCCCATGCCCAACAGCAGAACCGGTCGGCGCCCCCAACGGTCAGACAGCCAGCCAAAAGGTTGCTGTAACAACGCCTGCATCAGGCCATACACACCCACAGCCAGGCCCCCCAGCTGGGGAGTGAACCCCGGTACGTCACGCGCCATCACCATGAATACGGGTAAGATCAAAAACAGGCCGAGCATGCGCAGCGCTATTACACCGGACAGGGTAAAGGCAAGGCGTAACTCGCCTTTGGGCGATGGAAGGATGGGCAAAACAGAACTCCCTGGCAGAATTGGTCATTATATGTGGGAAGCAAGGAATATCCACCTTTGCCCATTGCCCGCACGTGTGCGACGTTGCGTGGTTTGTGTTGCCAGGCGAGCAGCCTATAATGCAGGCGGCAGGCCACCGGAACCAGCATGGAACAGGCAAGGGCGAAACTGGAGATCCAACAAGAGGATTTGACGGACATGCAAGCCGTCCATGACCTTTGCGCCAGCAACATGGCCGCTGTGGATACACTGATTCGCAGTAGCCTGGATTCCGAAGTAGTCCTGATCCGGCAAATCGCCGAGTACATCATTGGGTCCGGTGGCAAGCGACTGAGGCCCATGCTGGTAATCCTCGCGGCGCATGCCTGCGGTTACCGGCCCGAAGCAGGCAGCAAGCACCACCAGGTGACTCTTGCTGCCGTGATCGAATTTATCCATACCGCCACGCTGTTGCACGATGACGTGGTCGATGAATCAGACCTGCGCCGCGGACAGGAGTCCGCACATGCCGTGTGGGGCAACGCGGCGAGCGTACTGGTCGGAGATTTCCTGTATTCGCGCGCGTTCCAGATGATGTCCGGTGTAAATTCCATGCGCGTGATGGATGTACTTTCCAACGCGACCAACCTGATCGCCGAGGGCGAAGTGGAACAGTTATTGAACATGTACGAGCCGGAATTAAGCGAAAGCCGGTATTTCAGCGTGATCGAAAAAAAGACTGCCAAGTTGTTCGAAGCCGCCTGTCAGCTCGGCGCGGTACTCGCGGGTCGACCCGACCTCGAACACGCCATGGCCGTATTTGGCCGTGAACTGGGAACTGCATTCCAGGTAACAGACGACGTGCTCGACTACACCTCGAGCGCGCTGACTCTGGGAAAGAACACGGGGGATGACCTGGCGGAAGGTAAAACCACCCTGCCGCTGATCCTGTGCAGGGCTTTGCTCGTAGCCGAAAAACGGGAATTGGTGGATGCATCGATCCGGCAAGGAGACAGCTCCCGGCTGGATCAGATTATCGAGCTGATCCGCGAGAGCGGAGCCCTTGAAACTTCAATCCAGATAGCAACGGAGCACGCCCGCGCGGCCTTGGCGGCACTGGAGAGCCTGCCGGAATCCGCATGGAAATCGGCGATGTCAACCTTGGCTCAGTATAGCGTCTCGCGCCAGCATTGATCCGCCGCGTGTTTGCCGATCAACGGTCCAGTTCAGCGGCCCCGTTCAGCGGTCGAGAATGGCGTTCCAACCGGAAAGGCGCTCGGACTGACTCTTCATCAAATCCTCTGCACCAAACACCTCAACGCTCAGAATCGTGTCGCCCATCACGATGGCATTTACGACTTTCTGATCCGCACCATCTACCACGGAGCCAAAGACCGTATGTTTCCCGTCCAGCCACCCGGTCGGAATATGCGTGATAAAAAACTGGCTGCCGTTGGTTCCCGGACCGGCATTCGCCATGGACAGTTTGCCGGGGGCATCGTGCCGCAATGAGCTTGAGCATTCATCTTCAAACCGGTATCCCGGGCCTCCCGTTCCCGTACCCAGCGGACATCCACCCTGGATCATGAAATTGGGTATCACGCGGTGAAACGAGAGTTCGTCGTAAAACCCGCGATTGGCCAGGTTGACGAAGTTAGCTACGGTCAACGGCGCCTCATCGGCAAATAACTGCAATCTGATATCACCTTTGCTGGTATGCATGATCGCACTCACCGTGCTGGCTGCTTCATTCAAAATTCCTTACTCCCTGAAACTTTTTCTGTTGATGCATGGTCTAGTTGTACGAGACCGCGGGATGGTCTCTCCCTCTTACCTCACAGGGCGATATTTGCACTCCTCACCCCCTGACCCGCGGTCTCATTATCACTCATTTCTCACATTCAAAACCGCAAAGCCGGGCAAATGTCTGCCCGCGATCGCGAAAATCAGAAAATTGCGGAAAACTGGGCGCGCCCGGCGACAACAACACGGTGTCGCCTGCGCAAGCCAGATGCCTGGCCAGCGCGATGGCAGTATTCAGGTCAGGGGCATCATGAAAGCCGGAAGGTGGCGCCAATTGCCCCCGTCGCATGGTTTCGATAATGCGCGGCCCGTTCCCTGGCAGGCTGATGACTGCCTTTGGGACGGCCCTGTGAAATGCAGCGAGGTAAGGCGCCCAGTCCAGGCCGCGATCAAAGCCTCCCACCAGCAGAATGACACTCTCGTCCTGCAGAGCTTCCAGGGCTGCAACAACGGCCACCGGCGTGGTCGCAATACTGTCATTGACGAAGCTGATGCCATCGCGCTCTCCGAGCAACTGCAGGCGATGTGGGAGGCTGATAAACGACGAGACTCCAAGTGCAGCATGGTGCAAGTCAGAACCAGCCGCGAGCACTGCAGTCAATGCTGCTGCGGCGTTGAGCAGGTTGTGTCGCCCGGGCATGCTTTTGGGCATGCTCACCGGCAAGGCCTGGCCCTGATAAAAAAGTTGTTGCCCCACGGTGTGGACGCCCGTTGCCGTTTCAAACCAGGTAAGGCCCCCTGCATCAGCAAGGCGTGCAGCCAGTGCTGCATCCGCCGCGTTGGCAATCACCCGCCCCCCCGCTGTTAGCCTGGCCAGGCGTAACTTGTCGCGGAAATAGGCCTCCTCACTACCATGCCAGTCCAGGTGCTCCGGTGACAGGTTGAGGATGACAGACAGCGTAGGTGAGGCTTCCAGGTCAGCGATCTGGTAGCTGGATAACTCGATCACCCACCAATCAACGCCCTGGTCGTCACAGGCCAACAGGGGCAAGCCGATATTTCCAGCCAGCGTGACGGTGTGGCCATTGAACCGCAGCAGGTGCGCCAACAAGGCCGACGTGGTGCTTTTGCCCTTGGTACCCGTCACACAAATGGTGCGCGCGTCCGGATGGGCGGCAAACCAGAGGCTGCTCGGCGTTGTGCAACGCACCCCGGCTGCGAATGCTGCTTGCAATGCCTCGCGATAGGGGCTGATCCCGGGAGAGCGCACCAACACATCGAAGGCGAGCAGGCGCGATGAGGTAAAGGGTTCAATGATCAAGGCGTCCCGCGATTGCGTGTCCCGGGATTGCGTGTCATGCAGTTGCA
>Ga0315278_10002571_pt1 | contig 16152 bp, 10 predicted proteins | sample YL17G06_0_MG_FD_203880 | JGI IMG/M metagenome (GOLD analysis project Ga0315278, IMG submission 203880) | Sediment microbial communities from Yellowstone Lake, YNP, Wyoming, USA - YL17G06_0 | ecosystem: Environmental > Aquatic > Freshwater > Lake > Sediment | place: USA: Wyoming | collected... | reverse complement strand
AACCCGATTGCCATGGAGAAAGGGTTGCGCTTTGCCATCCGCGAAGGGGGCCGCACGGTCGGCGCCGGCACCGTAACCGACATCGTCCTGTAAGACGCGTGAGCAAGAATTCGTCCGGTGACGGCCAAAAACCGAACCACGGGCAAGACTTTAAGACCTAGAAATAAAGGAAGACCGGGAAAGCGGAAATGCGAGATATCGTTACCCTTCAATGTACCGAGTGTAAGCGGCGAAACTACTCAACCACAAAAAATAAGAAGAAGACGACAGAACGACTCGAGTTTAAGAAGTTCTGCGGTTCGTGTAGATCGCACACAGTTCATAAGGAAACAAAATAGCCCGTTATAGAGAAACATAGGCCAGTAGCTCGAATTGGTAGAGCGCCGGTCTCCAAAACCGGATGTTGGGGGTTCGAGTCCCTCCTGGCCTGCCAAATCACTGATCAATGAATCACCGGAGGCTTTTCATTGCTGGAAAAACTCAAGCATGCTCAGATTAAGCAATTCTTTATCGAAGTTCGACTTGAGATGCGGAAGGTTTCATGGCCTGGGAGGCGAGAGGTTTACGGCACCACGGTAGTGGTCGTTTTTGCGGTCTTTTTTTTTGGAGCCTATCTGGGCCTCATCGATGTGGTGCTCCAGAAGGGTGTAGAATCTATTTTCAAGCTGTTTAAGTAGGCCTTTCAGTTTTTCTCATCACTCAATAGATCCCGACTGCTGACACGGAAGTGTCACGGCGGCACAGGGCGAGCGGAAATTCATGGCAAAGCAGTGGTTCATCGTACATACGTATTCAGGGTTTGAGCGTAAAGTCTCCGAAAGTCTGCAAAGCCGGATCCAGGCCTTTGGAGTCGAGGAAGAGTTTGGGCAACTCATTGTCCCCACCGAAGATGTCGTAGAAATGAAAGGTGGAAAGCGGGTAACGAGTTCAAAAATGACGTTTCCAGGGTATGTCCTGGTCGAGATGGAAATGAGCGACAAGGCGTGGCATATTGTCCGGAATACGCCGCGCGTGACAGGATTTGTGGGTTCGGGACAGAAACCTTCCCCTTTAAGCCAGCAGGAAGTCGATCAGATCATCCATCATGCTGAAGTGACCGCGGAAAAGCCGAAGGTGGAGATGAGCTTTGAGCGGGGTGAATCCGTGAAGATTGTTGACGGACCTTTTAACACCTTCACCGGGACCGTCGATGAGATGAATCCAGACCGGAATACATTGAAAGTCATGGTCACCATTTTCGGCCGGCAAACTCCGGTTGAATTAGACTTTTTGCAAGTTGAAAAAGTTTAGTGGGAGCCTGTTACAATAGATAAAGAATTAAGGCGGAGATTGTTGAATGGCTAAGAAAGTAGTGGCTTACGTGAAGTTACAAATTCCAGCCGGGAAAGCGACGCCTGCGCCGCCGGTGGGTCCGGCCTTGGGTCAGCACAGTGTGAATATCATGGATTTTTGCAAGGCGTTCAATGCCAGGACCTCGGCAAAAGACCAGGAAGGCCTGATCATCCCTGTTGTCATCACTGTTTATGCGGACCGGTCGTATTCCTTTGTTACCAAAACCCCGCCCGCTTCAATTCTATTGAAGAGAGCTTGCGGAATTGCCAAAGGATCCGGTGAGCCCAACAAAAACAAAGTGGGGAAGGTGACGGAAAAGCAGGTGGAGGAAATTGCCAAGCTCAAGATGCCTGACCTGAATGCCTTCAACTTGGATGCGGCAGTCAAAATTGTCAAGGGTACCGCCCGCAGCATGGGCATCGATATTGTCAGTTAATGAGGGAGCGATTATGGGGCGAGTTGGAAAGCGATTTAAGAAGGCTAAGAGCCTAGTCGAGAACAAGGTGTATAAACTCGAAGAGGCGATTCCTCTGGTGAAAAAGTTAGCCACAGCCAAGTTTGATGAGACGGTGGAAATCGCGCTGCGATTGGGCGTCGACCCCAAGCACGCTGACCAGATGGTGCGCGGGACCGTAGTCCTGCCCCATGGATTGGGCAAGATGAAAAAAGTCTGCGTGATTGCTGCAGGTGAGAAGATCAAAGAAGCGGAACTGGCGGGAGCCGATTTCGCCGGCGGCGAAGAACTGGTCGCCAAGATCCAGCAGGAAGGCTGGCTCGACTTCGATGCTTTGATTGCCACACCCGATATGATGAAATCTGTTGGGAGATTGGGGAAGGTCCTGGGCCCCAAGGGCCTTATGCCCAATCCCAAGACGGGGACAGTGACCTTTGACCTGGCGAAGGCGATCCAGGAGATCAAGGCGGGTAAGGTGGAATTCCGCGTGGACAAAACCTCAATCATCCACACACCTCTTGGTAAAGCATCTTTCACGAGCGAGAAGCTCCTCGACAATGCCAGGACGCTCATTGAATCAGTCATGAAGGCGAAACCGGCTGCGACAAAGGGAAAATATGTCCGCAGTATTTTTATCAGTTCGACCATGGGACCTGGGATTTCAGTCGATCAGGTCTTGTTTGAAAAGTAAGCCGAGGGGGGCATTTTTTCATGAATCGTGATGAAAAAGAGCAGGAAATTCAGAAACTGAATGCGGAATTTCAGAAAGCTAAGAACCTGTTTGTTGCTAGCTTTCAGGGACTCACAGTGGCTCAGGACTCCGAGTTGAGGCGGAGCGTTCGAGCGACAGGCTCGAAGTACAAGGTAGTGAAGAATACCTTGGCACAAAAGGCGTCGGAGAAAACATCGGTGGCGCCCTTGAAAGATCAGTTTGTCGGGACGAGTGCCGTGATCTATAACGAGACCGATCCGGTTACCTTGGCGAAGGCTCTGACCGTTTATGCGAAGAACCATCCGCTTTTTGTCTTCAAAGCGGGCCTGGTCGAGGGAAGAGTCGTCAATCTGGCTGACTTGGATCAAATCGCCAGCCTTCCATCCAAGGAGGAATTGATCTCGAAATTGATGTTTTTGCTGAATGCTCAAGCCCAGCGCCTCGCCACGGCCCTATCCGCCGTTTCCCGGAATCTGGCGGTTGTGCTGAACCAGGCAGCAGAGAAGAAGAGTTTTTCAGAATAATTGAAAATAATGGATCATCATATTTTTCAGGAGGAGATGCTGAATGTCTGACAAAGTGCAAAAGATATTAGAAGAGATTAAGGTGCTGACGCTACTGGAAGCTTCTCAGTTGGTTAAAGGCGTAGAAGAAGCTTTCGGGGTTTCTGCGGCTGCCGCTGCCCCGGTTATGGCTGCCGGCGGAGGGGGTGGCGCAGTGGCTGCTCCACTCGAGGAGAAAACGGAATTTGCGGTCGTATTGACGAATGTTGGCTCTAATAAAATCAATACGATCAAGGCAGTTCGCGAAGTGACCAGTCTTGGGCTGAAGGAAGCCAAAGATTTGGTGGATGGTGCTCCCAAGACGATTAAAGAAGGGGTCAGCAAAGAGGAAGCGGAGACCATCAAGAAGAAGTTTGCTGACGCAGGGGCTGTTGTCGAATTAAAGTAACTACAGGACTCGATTGCTTCTAAGTCTGTATTTTGATTCAAAAATTGATCAAAATCCTGCGGGGGGAAGTGTGCTTCCCCCTCTTCCTATTTTCCCCCATAAGCCTGTATCCAATCCATTTTTCCAGTATTTGAACGTTGTGCCGGGGCCAAACGTTCTCAACTGGTTCCCAAGGAGTTAAAGAGATGGCTGTTTCACCGAACGGGAAACCTAAAGATCGAGTCAACTTTTCGAAAATTCAAACTTCGATTCAGATTCCTAACCTGATCGAGGTCCAGCGGAAGTCTTATGAAAGATTTTTGCAGATGAATCTATTACCAGAGGAGCGGGAAGACGCGGGACTTCAAGCGGTGTTTAATTCTGTCTTCCCGATCTCAGATTTTCGCGGACTCTCCTCGCTGGAGTTTGTCGATTTTTCGATTGGGAACTGGGAATGTAAATGTACCTATTTGAAAGGTTTATCCCATCTTCGGAGCACTTGCCGCTCCTGCGGGGGGGTCATTATTACCAACCCCTTCTCGATTGAAGATGTGATGTGTTCCAAATGCGGCACTTTCAACCGCAACATCTCCACATTCTGTAATCGCTGTGGTGACCCGGTCAGCCTGAAACTGAAATACGACATGAATGAATGTCAGGAACGGGGCATGACCTATGCGGCCCCGCTCAAAGTGACGATCCGGCTTACCATCTACGACAAAGATCCGGATACCGGGCAGAAAACCATTCGGGACATTAAGGAACAGGAAGTCTACTTTGGTGAAATCCCACTCATGACCGAGAACGGGACTTTCATCATTAATGGGACCGAGCGGGTGATTGTCAGCCAGTTGCACCGCTCTCCCGGCGTGTTCTTCGAGTCGGCGAACGCGAAGACCTACTTCCTGGGGAAAATCATTCCTTATCGTGGCTCATGGGTGGAGTTCGAATACGATCAGAAGAATATTCTGTATGTGAGAATTGACCGGAAGCGGAAGTTCCTGGGAACGATTTTCTTGCGCGCCTTAGGACTGAAGTCTGATGAGGAATTGATCAGATCGTTCTACAAGACCGATCTGATCAGCATTTCCGGAGGAAAGCTCTACTGGAATGTCACGGAGAACCTGATTGGAATCAAAGTCTCCCACGACATCATCAATCCGAAGACGAAGGAACTGCTCTGCCACGCTGGCAAAAAGATTTCGCATACCCTTTACAACCTGATCACGAAGGCCCATATCGAAAAGGTTGAGATCTCTGCCAACGATCTGGAAGGCTGCTTGACAGTCGCCGACATCATTAATAAGGAAACGGGAGAGGTGTTGTTGGAGGCCAACCAGGAGATCAAGCCAGACACGATTGCCGTTCTCATCGATGCCGGGATCACTGAATTCTCGTTGTTTAACGCGGAGCGCGATGATATTGGCGTCGTCTTGAGCCAAACCATGCGGAAGGACAGCATCAAAACCACTCCGGAAGCACTGATTGAAATTTATCGCAAGATGCGTCCGGGCGACCCTCCGACCTTGGAGACGGCCACGAATCTGTTTCATGGAATGTTCTTCGATCAGCGCCGCTACGATTTCTCCCGGGTGGGCAGACTCAAATTCAACATCAAGCTTGATCTGAATTCTCCCTTAGACAAGCGAACGCTGGAACCTGACGACTTTTATGCGGTGATCCGCTATCTGCTGAAGCTCCGGAAGAGCATTGGGGCGGTCGACGACATTGATCATCTGGGGAACCGTCGTGTCCGTGCCGTTGGAGAGTTGCTCGAGAATCAGTTCCGGATTGGATTAGTTCGGATGGAACGGGCCATCAAAGAAAAGATGTCCGTGTATCAGGAAATGTCCACGGCGATGCCGCATGATTTGATTAATGCGAAGCCCGTGATGGCGGCGGTGCGGGAATTCTTTGGTTCCAGCCAACTGTCACAGTTTATGGATCAAACGAATCCATTGTCTGAGATCACCCATAAACGCCGGTTGTCGGCCCTCGGACCGGGAGGATTGAGCCGGGAGCGAGCCGGTTTTGAAGTCCGTGACGTGCATACGACCCACTATGGTCGTATCTGTCCGATTGAAACTCCGGAAGGCCCCAACATTGGATTGATCTCTTCATTGAGTTGTTATGCGCGGATCAATGAATTCGGGTTTATTGAAAGTCCCTACCGCAAAGTAAAAAATGGGAAAGTGGTCGATTATGTGACCGTGAGCAACGGCGGGGATTCGGACTTCAAGATTGCCGAACATCTTGAGAAGAATGTAGTCGAAAACGAGAACCGCACCTTGCGCTCCAAGAAGAAGCGTGCGGCCGAGTATGAGCCTTATTCCTTCTACCTCACGGCCTGGGAAGAAGACAAATACATCATTGCGCAGGCAAACGTTAAACTCGATGAGGAAGGCAATATCGTGGATGACCTCGTGAATGCGCGCCAGGCTGGAAACTTCGTGTTGAAAAACCGGGATGAGATTGACTACATCGACGTTTCCCCCAAGCAATTGGTGAGTGTGGCTGCCTCGTTGATCCCCTTCTTGGAAAATGACGACGCGAACCGTGCTCTGATGGGATCCAACATGCAGCGTCAGGCTGTACCCCTGCTGAGAGCCGAAGCGCCTTATGTGGGAACCGGAATGGAAAAAGTCACCGCTCATGATTCCGGTGCGGTGGTCTTGTGTCGCCGCGCTGGAGTGGTGGATAGTGTGGACTCTGAACGCATTATCGTCCGGGTCGACACCGCGGATGATGGACAACTCTCGCGCGAGGTGGGAGCAGATATCTATCAGCTCAAGAAGTTTCGCCGTTCCAATCAGAATACCTGTATCAATCAGAAGCCCATCGTTCGAAAAGGGGATCGGGTTCATGCCGCGCACGTGCTCGCCGACGGCCCTTGCACGGATATGGGCGAATTGGCTCTGGGGCGAAATGTGCTCGTTGCCTTCATGCCCTGGAGAGGCTACAACTTTGAAGATGCCATCCTGGTCAGCGAAAAGCTGGTCAAGGAGGATTATTACACCTCGATTCATATTGAAGAGTTTGAGATTGAAGCCCGCGACACCAAGCTGGGGCCTGAAGAAATCACGCGCGATATTCCCAACGTGAGTGAAAGTTTCCTGAAGGATCTGGACGAAAGCGGGGTCATCCGCCTGGGCGCAACCGTTAAACCTGGAGACGTGTTGGTGGGCAAGGTCACGCCAAAAGGGGAAACTCAGCTGACTCCCGAAGAAAAACTATTGCGTGCTATCTTCGGTGAGAAAGCCGGCGATGTGCGCGATGCCTCGTTGATTACTCCTCCTGGAATTGAAGGCGTGGTGGTGGACGTCCGCATCTTCTCCCGGAAAGGTCAGGAAAAGGACGAAAGGTCCAAGACGATTGAGGGCAAAGAAATCGAGAAGCTGGAGAAGAACCTCAACGACGAAATCCGAATTCTGACCGATGAGCGAAACAAGCGTCTCTGCCAGCTCTTGGAAGGAAACGTGTTGACGGCGGATCTCGTGAATGAACGTTCGGGGAAAAGGATCCTGACCAAACGGACGACCTTGACCCGTGAAATCATTCAGCGCTTGAGCGCCAAAGATCTTTCCCGCGTCAAGATTGGACAGAAGAACGAAGCATTGGGCGAGCAAGTTCTCGAAATCGAAGAGATGACCTCCCGCCAGATCGATGTTTTGCAGAAATTGCATGATGACCGAATTGGGAAATTAAGAAAAGGGGATGAATTGCCTCCAGGAGTCATCAAGCTGGCAAAGGTCTATGTGGCGATGAAGCGGAAACTGTCGGTAGGTGACAAGATGGCCGGCCGGCACGGGAATAAGGGTGTGATTGCACGAATATTGCCGGACGAGGACATGCCCTATCTCCCCGATGGAACTCCTGTTGAAATCGTGCTGAATCCGCTTGGCGTGCCGTCCCGTATGAACGTCGGGCAGATCCTCGAAACCCATCTGGGCTGGGCAGCCAAGGCCTTGGGTCTCCAGTTCGCAACGCCCGTATTTGATGGGGCGACAGAAAAAGAAATCAAACTGCAGCTTGAAAAATCGGGACTGCCTACGTCGGGGAAGACTTATCTTCATGATGGCATGACCGGTGAGCAGTTCGAGCAGAAGGTGACGGTCGGGTATATCTACATGCTGAAACTCTCCCACCTCGTGGACGACAAGATTCACGCCCGTTCGATTGGACCGTACTCGTTGATTACCCAGCAGCCGTTAGGCGGCAAGGCTCAGTTTGGGGGACAGCGATTTGGAGAAATGGAAGTCTGGGCCCTGGAGGCGTATGGAGCGGCTCACATCTTGCAGGAGCTTTTGACTGCCAAAGCCGACGATGTCTACGGACGTGCCAAAATCTATGAGGCGATTGTAAAAGGCGAAGCCGCTATCGAGCCCGGTTTGCCAGAGTCCTTTAACGTGCTCATTCGCGAACTGCAAAGTTTGTGCCTCGACATTGAACTTCTAAAGAAGCACGTGGCGAATTAAGCGATAGGTTTTATTGAGAAAATGCCGCAATGACGGCGGTTTGAATTGAAATTGTCATCAGAAGTCTGAAAATTCTTAGAATCGTACCCTCCAGAGGAGGTCCACCTTGTTTCGACAAAACCCCTATGATCGAGGCAATGTCATTGCCGATTTTGACAGCATCAGAATCAGCCTGGCATCCCCGGAAAAAATTCGCTCCTGGTCCAAGGGTGAAGTGACCAAACCCGAAACCATCAACTACCGGACTTTTAAACCCGAGCGTGACGGCTTGTTCTGCGCGAAGATTTTTGGACCGGTGACGGATTGGGAATGTCTGTGCGGGAAGTACAAACGGATGAAGCACCGAGGAGTCATTTGCGATAAATGCGGTGTTGAGGTGACCCTCTCCAAAGTCCGCCGCGAACGCCTGGGACATATTGAATTGGCGAGCCCTTGTTCCCATGTTTGGTTTTTTAAAGGCCTTCCCAGCCGCATCGGCCATCTGCTGGACATCAGCCTGCGGGAATTGGAGCGAATTCTCTACTTCGAAGCCTATGTGGTCATTGATTCTGGCGATGCGCCCCTCAAGGAAAAAGAAGTCCTGAGTGAAGACAAATTCCGCCAGATGATGGATGAGTACTCCGGGAAGTTCACGGCCATGATGGGTGCGGAGGCGATCAAACAACTGCTGAAGCAGATTGATATTGAGGAATTGTCCATTGAGCTTCGGCATAAGATGAAAACCGAGAATTCCCAGCAAAAGAAGTTGAAGTACTCGAAACGCCTTAAGGTTGTCGAATCATTCCGCAAATCAGGCAACAAGCCGGAATGGATGATCCTGGATGTGATTCCGGTAATTCCACCGGAGCTAAGACCGTTGGTTCCTCTGGATGGGGGCCGATTTGCGACTTCAGATTTGAATGATTTGTATCGCCGTGTCATCAACCGCAACAATCGATTGAAGAAGCTGATTGAGTTGCATGCGCCCGACGTCATCGTTCGCAACGAAAAAAGAATGCTTCAGGAAGCGGTGGATGCCCTATTTGACAACGGCCGAAGAGGGAGAGTCTTACGCGGAGCGAACAACCGCCCGCTAAAATCACTGTCAGATACCTTGAAGGGCAAGCAAGGCCGCTTTCGCCAAAACCTACTCGGAAAACGTGTGGACTATTCCGGCCGCTCCGTGATCGTTGTAGGACCGGACTTGAAGTTGCATAATTGCGGTTTACCCAAGAGGATGGCTCTCGAATTATTCAAACCCTTCATCTACAACCGGCTGGAGCAGTCGGGGCATTGTTCGACTATCAAAGCCGCTAAAGAAATGGTTGAACAGCAGGAGCCCATTGTGTGGGATATCCTCGAAGAGGTGATTCGAGAACATCCCGTGCTTCTCAACCGCGCTCCCACCTTGCATCGCCTCGGCATTCAAGCATTTGAGCCGGTGCTGGTCGAGGGCAAGGCCATTCAAATCCATCCGCTGGTTTGTACGGCATTCAACGCTGATTTCGACGGAGACCAGATGGCGGTTCACATTCCGCTTTCGCCCGAATCCCAGATTGAAGCCTCCGTGTTGATGCTGTCGTCGAACAATATTCTGTCGCCTTCCAACGGGTTGCCCATCACCGTGCCCACTCAGGACATCGTCCTGGGCTGTTATTATTTGACCATGTTGAGAGGTGGGACGAAAGGCGAAGGTCGCGTTTTTGGGAGTACTGAGGAAGTTCTCCTGGCACTGGAAGCCGGGGAGTTGGAAACGTTGACTCCCATCCGTTACCGCTATACCGGTGATGTGATCGATTTGACTACCGCCTACGATGACCAGGACCTCATGCACACGGAAGTCATTCACCTGGAGCGGGATTACCTGAAAACTACCGTGGGGCGCGTGATCTTGAACGATCATCTCCCCAAAGAAATGCCATTTATCAATGGCTTGATGAAGAAGAAAGGCTTGGGCCAACTCGTTCAATTTTGTTATTTGCGATTGGGGTTGGAAAAGACCGTCAAGATGCTGGACGAAATCAAGGCGCTTGGCTTTACCTATGCGACCAAGGCTGGAATCTCCATCGGAATTGATGACCTGCTCATCCCGGCTGAGAAGAATAAGCTTGTGGAATCTGCCGAGCGCGAGGTGTTAAAGGTTGAACAGCAGTATCAAGACGGCGCCATTACCAAGGGCGAACGCTACAATAAAGTGATTGAAATCTGGTCCAACGTGACCGAAAAGGTTGCGGATGAAATGATCAAGGGGATTGAGAGAGAGAACAAGGAAGGGACCGAGTTCAACCCGATCTACATTATGGCGGACTCGGGTGCTCGCGGATCCAAACAGCAGATCCGTCAGTTGGCCGGGATGCGCGGTTTGATGGCCAAGCCGTCGGGTGAAATTATCGAGACCCCGATTAAGGCCAACTTCCGTGAAGGACTGACTGTGCTGCAGTACTTCATTTCTACTCACGGTGCCCGCAAAGGTCTGGCCGATACCGCTTTGAAGACGGCGGATTCCGGTTACCTGACGCGCCGGTTGGTCGATGTGGCCCAAGACGTGATTATTTCAGAGGGAGATTGTGGCACTCTCAACGGTATCTACGTGACCGCGATTGTGGAGAGTGGGGAGATCATCGAACCGTTGCGCGACCGAATTGTGGGTCGAGTTTCTCTGGATGAGATCAAGGATTACGAAAGCAACGTTATTGTAAACCTGAATCAGGAAATTACAGAGAGCCTGGCCAACGATATTCAGGCCGCCGGGGTGGAACGCGTCAAGATTCGGTCGGTGTTGACCTGCGAATCCCGCCGGGGGGTTTGTGTGAAGTGTTATGGACGCAACCTCGGTAGCGGTTCGATGGTTGAATTAGGTGAAGCGGTCGGGGTGATTGCCGCCCAGTCTATCGGAGAACCCGGAACGCAGCTCACGATGAGGACTTTCCACATCGGGGGGACCGCCAGTCGCGTATCCGAGCAATCGACTTTGGAAGCGAAAAATGACGGGATCCTCAAATTTATCAATTTGATTACCGTGACCAACAAAGAGGGTGACCTGATTGTCATGAACCGGAACGGACTCATTGCGGTCGTGGATGAGAAAGGCCGTGAAAAAGAGCGTTATTCCGTGGTTTACGGCGCCAAAATTAAATTAAAGGAAGAGGACGAGTTGAAAGTCGGTGACGTACTCGTTGAGTGGGATCCTTACACTTATGCCATCTTGACTGAGGTGGGAGGAACCATCCAGTTCAAGGACTTGATCGATGCCGTCACGATGCAGGAAGAAGTCGACGAAGTGACCAGCCTCTCCCGCTTGGTGGTCATTGAGTCACAGGATGAAAAGCGACAACCTCAGATCGTGATCAAGAGTTCTGACAAACATAAGGCAGTCAAGAAATATCTCATGCCCTCACGGGCCCACCTTATGGTTACGGATGGAGAAGAAGTCCATCCCGGCGACATTCTGGCCAAGATCCCGCGTGAAACCACCAAAACCAAGGATATTACGGGCGGACTGCCGCGCGTCGTGGAATTGTTTGAAGCCCGAAAGCCACGCGAAACCGCCGTCATTACAGAAATTGACGGTGTGGTCCGATATGGGGATATTGCCAAAGGAACCCGCAAAATCCTGGTCACGAATGAAAGTGGGATGGAAAAAGAATACTCTCTGCCGCGAGGGGTTCACGTGAACGTTCAAGAAGGCGAGACCGTGAAAGCGGGCGAACCACTCATGGACGGCCCCTTGAATCCTCATGACATCCTGGCCGTGCTCGGAGAAAAGGAATTACAGGCATACCTGGTCAACGAAATTCAAGAGGTTTACCGCCTGCAGGGGGTCAATATTAATGACAAACACATCGAAGTCATAGTCCGGCAGATGATGCGCTGGATGAAGATCGAAGAGGTGGGTGATTCTGATTTCCTTTTGGAAGAGCAGGTCGACAAATTCCGCTTCCAGGAGGAAAATGATCGGGTGAAAGCGGATGGGGGCGTGGCAGCCAAAGGCAGTCCGCTTCTCCTCGGCATCACGAAAGCCTCTCTTTCCACCGATTCCTTTATTTCCGCTGCCTCGTTCCAGGAAACCACTCGTGTGCTGACCGAAGCCTCCATCAGTGGCAGGATCGACTATCTGAGAGGTTTAAAGGAAAACGTGATCATGGGAAGATTAATTCCTGCCGGCACTGGAATGGAGTTTTACCGCAATGTCAAATTGAAGACGGAAGAACCAACTCCCAGTGAAGAAGGGGTCGGTGAAGACTTTGTGGGCGACTCCGAATTCGAAAGCGCTTTGAGCAGTGATGGCTTTCCGACTGTAAACTAACCTTCAAAATAGAGTGGACTGCAATGAAAGCCCTTGCGGGTCAATCCGCAAGGGCTTTTTTTTGTTCATGGAGGGCCGAACTTTAGCCCGGATTTTTCACCACCAGCGCCGCATTTTTCCCCCCTGAAGCATTCTCAATGCTTCAGCCTCTCCCGCGTTGGGGCGAGGGGAGCCGATAATTCATTATTGGGTTCCTCTTTCCAAGGGAGAGAGGAGGTGGAAAAAAGTGTCGAACTTTTTGTAGGGAACGCTCGCCGCAGCGTTCCCTACGTTGCCAAGGAGCTCTGAATTCAAATGGTTTCGCGACTCTACTGTGTCTGTTTCCCCCCGGTGGTGAGAAATCCGGGCTAGAAGTTCTGATACCAGGTCCCATTCCAACGGCAACAGTCTGAATTCCCCTTCCAGTAACATTGACATTCGGCACGCCATTCTTTACTGTTTTTGCGGCGATACTCTTTGCCTCATTCGACCGCCTAAGGCGGGCCCCATTTTTCCCGATGCGCCTGCACACCTTCTTAAGACCGCGAACCCGATACCTCTTGGGGATGAATTGCATCATGATCGCGATTCTCCTTTTTGTGATTTTCTTTTCATTCCGGCCCAAAGCCTCTCATCCGAACGAACTCTTTGTAGGTCGGGCGCTGCAGAATCAGGCAAAGCCTATAGCCGCCTTGTTTTCTCTTAAACTGGAAAAAGCCCGCCTGGACACCAAGTTCCTTGCGGACTTGGCGACGGATATCTTTTCACATCCTGAAAGCTACCGGCTTTCCGCTCAGCCCGGGGAATATGATTACGATGAAAAAATTGGCATCTATGGCTCTGTCCGTAATGACGGCACGTCAGTTGCCTTCCTGAGCACCTTAACTCCTTTGACGCCCACTCTGTTGAAAGAAGTTAGGCTTTCTGAGTATCTCAATCCGATGTTTCAAACGCTCATGCGCCAGAATCCTACCTATGGACGGCTTAGCCTCATTACGGTGGATTCGTTCCAGCGGAGTTTCCCCTGGTTCAACTTTAAAGAGCAAATTAGAAGTGGACGAATGAAGAAGGACTATCAATCCTCCAGTATCTCGATCTTTGTGGAGGCCAGTCCGGCACATGATCCTGAACACGATGCGGTCTGGGAAGTGATTACAGCGATTCCTCCGGAGCAGGGGAGCCGGGTATTGTGTGCCGCTCCCTTCTTCGCGGGAGATCAATTTCATGGAGTCATTGTCACTGAGGTCAACCCGGCTCCTTTGGCCAAGGGATGTTTCCTCGCCTCTGATTTCCGTGACCGGCAAGCCCTGATACTCGGGAGTGGCGACAAGGTGCTCGGGATCAGTCCGAGAATGGAGCAGTCCGTCACCGAGGACCGGGTGGAAGGGACCCCTCAATTTCTGAAGGATCTGAAGCTCCACAATTTTTCAGAACTCGAGTCGATTCTCAGCGGATTGCCGATGACGGCAGCTTACTCAGGACGATTGTCAGGAGAGTATCTACAAATTTTGCCTTTAGGGCCGATCTCAGCCAGGTTGGTAACACGCGTCACACCCGACGAGGAAAATGATATCTCTGCGGGTGAGCGTCCCGGATCGTTTTTGAGCCGACAACGTTGGACGACTTGGATTGCGGTCATCGTGGGCTTGATGCTTTCCTTAAATTCCTTGTGGATATTACAGCACGATACGAAGCGCGGGAAGGCGTCCGGGGATGACGACGATGCCCATTGGCCTCCTCCGGAGCCAATGGAGCGCTTAGATGAATTCAATTCTGAGACCGCGAGGAAACCTGGGGAGGATCCGTCTCCCTTTGATGACGAGGAACTATCCACTGTTATCGCAGAATCCCATCCAGCGGAGCTCTTGGGTGAATTCAATCCGGAGTACGCGGGGGGAGCAGGTGATGATCCGTTTCCCTTTCATGACGAGGAGCAGTCCCCTGTTATCGGAGAAGCCCATCCAGCGGAAATGGAAGCTCTTCAGTCATTGACTCATCAGGTTGCGATCCTGTCTTGCTCAGATACGGTGGGCCCAATAAGCCTTTATCTCCCCCGGTTATGTGAGACGCTCCAAGGGATTTTTTCGGTGCAACAGGCGATTCTTTTACTCTACTCCCAGGAAGACCGAACGTTTCGGGCCTTATGGGAGAATCCCGTTATTCGGGGCGACGGGGGTGAGTTGTGCCCTTTGGAGATCAAAGAGGAATGGTTTCCCGGTTGGGCTGCCGACTCACGGAATGTGTATTACTCCAATGTGCCGGGCAATGATTCTGGAATTGAAGGGCCTCTGAGCCTGATCATCCAGCGGAACTGCATGGTTTGCACGCTTTTCTTTCAAGAAAAACCTCTTGGCGGTGTCCTTCTGGTTGACAAGAATACGGATTTTACAACCAACGATCAGAATCTTTTGTTTGAGTTGCGCGGGTCGATTGTTTTGACCTTACGAAATCTCAATCAATGGGAAGGGTTGCTGAAGATTGATGAGCTTCGACGAGAATATTGCCTCGCGCTCCGCCGGGCTGTTGAGACAACCCTGGGCCGGATCCGGGAAGAAGTTCAGGTTATTTATATACGTTTTGGAAGAAGTTCTCCTCTTCAGAAGAAGCATTGCGAGGCCATTTTGTTTGAGGTGGGCAAACTCATGGAAGTTGTGAGAGAAATAGGAGAATTTGAGCCTGAAAGCGATATGGCTCACCACACATCTCTAACAGAGACACTGGACAATCTAACCATAAAAACGGAGCATACGCCATGAACTGGTATGAGGAATTGTTTAATCGGGATTACGACCGAATTTACTTCCCCACGTTCACACCGGAAAAGAATAGTGCCGAGGTCGATTTTATTGTATCCACCTTGTCGATTCCGAAGGGAGGGCGAGTCTTGGACTTAGCATGCGGGCATGGCCGGCACGCCATTGAATTGGCTCAGCGAGGATTTGAAATCACCGGCATTGACCTTTCCCCTCGTTTCATCGAGATGGCAATACAGTCGGCCCGGTCGAAAGGACTTCCCAATGTGGAATTTCTGATCGGAGATATGCGACAGACTCATTTCGTCACCCGCTTTGACGCCGCTTTCTCCTACTTCACCAGTTTTGGCTACTTTTCAGACGCCGAAAACAAAGGGGTACTCGAGACGGTGGCCAGGGCGCTAGTTCCCGGCGGGAGGTTTTTAATTGAAACCGTCAACCGGGACTGGACGATCCACAAAGTGGAAAATCAACCGCGCCGCTGGGATGAGATTGAGCCCGAGTTCTTTCTTCTGGAAGACATCGGTTTCAACGCTCACACATCCAGAATTCATACCAAGCGCATCATCTTCGATCATGGAGAGCGCCGGAACGTTGAGTATGACATCAAGCTCTATACGCATGCTGAGCTCGAAGATATGTTGGAGGACGCCGGGTTCAAAGTCGTAGCCACTTACGGGAACAAGGATTCCTCGCCTTATGCGGTCTCCAGTCCACGCATGATCATTATCGCTAAGAAATTGTAATGTCCCAATAGAGCGTACTCCCCGAGTGCGCCCTCCCATCGGTGGCTTACACAAGACCGACTTTCTTTTGCAAAGGGGAAAGCCGGCACATCATTGTCCCCCCTTGCACAAGGGGGGACTTCAGGGGGGTGAAGACTTAGCGATGAACAACATCTAATCTGTCTGCAATGAATAGTGCTTGCTATCCTGGGGAACAATCTGGCTTGCTTATCCGTTGGTCCTGCCCAATGTTCCAGTTATACTAATGGTCTCGTTTCTATCGGGAAGGAGAACCATCTATGGATGAAGAAACCAAGAAGAAAGCTTCAAGCAAGGAAGGGCAAACTTCAGAGCCTCTCATTCCCGGAAGTTCGCCCGCAGGTTCCACATCTTATTCGATGCTGGAACCGCGGATGAAGAAGATCTACGGGAATTTTTACAAAGAACTCTATTTTACCCCCGAACGCCGCGTGCTGGACCCAAAGATTCAGGAGCTTATCTCAATAG
>Ga0315278_10002569_pt1 | contig 16154 bp, 15 predicted proteins | sample YL17G06_0_MG_FD_203880 | JGI IMG/M metagenome (GOLD analysis project Ga0315278, IMG submission 203880) | Sediment microbial communities from Yellowstone Lake, YNP, Wyoming, USA - YL17G06_0 | ecosystem: Environmental > Aquatic > Freshwater > Lake > Sediment | place: USA: Wyoming | collected... | reverse complement strand
GGGCAACTGCCCTTGTCCGGTTACCCGGTCGCACGGCGCGACGTCGTCGAGTTGACGGTCGCGGACTAGGAGCGTGAGCGTGGGCGCTGTGATCGCACCGTCGATTCTCTCGGCGGATTTTGCACGGCTTGGCGCCGACATCAAGGACGCCGAGGCCGGTGGAGCCGCGCTGATCCACGTGGATGTGATGGACGGCCATTTCGTCCCCAACATCACGATCGGCCCGGCGGTGACCCAGGCGGTCCGGCGGGTGACGCAACTTCCGGTCGACTGCCATCTGATGATCGAAGAGCCCGACCGTTACGTCGCCGCGTTCGCTCAAGCGGGGGCCGACATGATCTCCGTGCACGTCGAGGTGGCCCGCCATCTGGACCGGACGGTTGCGGCGATCAAGGAGTCGGGCGCGAAGGCGGGGGTCGTCCTCAACCCGGCGACGCCGCTGGAATCGCTTTCGGAGATCCTGCCCTTTGCCGATTTCGTCCTTCTCATGTCGGTCAACCCGGGCTTCGGGGGGCAGACGCTGATCCCGGCCGTGCTCGACAAGGCACGGCGTCTGCGGGCGTGGATCGATCGCCTCGGCATCGCGACGCGCATCGAGATCGACGGCGGCGTCACTTTCGAAAACCTCGACGAAGTCGCCGCCACGGGGGTCGACATCATCGTCGCCGGCTCGGCGATTTTCGGATCCGACGATCCTCGCGGCGCCACCCAGGCCCTGGTGAGAAAGCTCGCCGCGATCGCCGAGCAGGGGCGCCGTGCCTGAAGCGCAAACCGCGTCGCCTCGCGTTTGCCGGACGACGACCCGCGTGCGGTATCCCGAAACCGATCGGATGGGGGTCGCGCATCACACGCACTACTTCGTGTGGTTCGAGTTGGGACGGACCGAGTTGATGCGCCAGGCGGGTTGCGCTTACGGGGCGCTCGAGGACGACGACGGCGTCTTCTTCCCGGTGATCGAGGCGGGGGCCAGCTACCATGCGCCGGCTCGATATGACGAGGTGATCGAGATCGAGACGCGACTGACCGGCGCCGAAGGAGTTCGCGTGCGTTTCGAGTACGTGTTGCGTCGGTCGGGCGACGCCCGCGTCCTGTCGAGAGGTTTCACCGTGCACGCCGCGTGTGGACGGGACGGCGGGCCCATACGCTTGCCGGAGAGTCTGCGCGTCCGCCTCGCCGGCTCCGGGGACGAACCATGAGAGTGAGGACGATCGCGGCGGTTCTCCTTCCGGCCCTTGTCCTGTGCGGCACGGGGTGCGCCGCCAAGAAGCGCGGGGCGGCGACGCAGGCCGCGGAGGTTCTCACCGCCGAGGCGATACTGGCTCAGGTCGACGCGGCGATGGCTCACCACCAGCTCCGCAAGGCCAAAAACCTCCTTCAGAAGATCCAGTTCACCCAGGCCGAACGGCCGACGTACGAGCCTCTGGTCCGCCTGGCTTTGGCGGACGCGACCTATTACCTGTTCGATGACATTTCGCTGATCGAAGCCCGCTCGAAGTACCTCGATTTCGTCACGCTGTACGCCGATCATCCCAAGGCTACCTATGCGCAGTTCCAGGCGGGGATGTGCTCGGTGAAGCAGATCGCGTCCGGTTCCGCGAGCCGCGACCAGGCGCAGACGCTAACTGCGATCGAAGACTTCAAGGAGATCGACAAGCGCTGGCCGAAATCCCCCTACGCGCGCGCCGCGCGGCAGTTCGTCGGCAAGGGGCAAGACGGCCTTGCCGAGCACGAGTTCATCGTCGGGAATTTCTATTGGAAGAAGAAGGCCTATCAGGCCGCCACCGAGCGCTTCACCGGGCTCCTGGAGAAGTACACGTCTTATGGCCAGAAGGACAAGGTCTTCTACTGGCTTGGGCGCACGCTCATCGACGCGAGGAGCCCCGACGAGGGGAGGGTCTGGCTCGATCAGGTGCTGAACCAGTTTCCGCGCAGCAAGTACGCGAAGATGTCGAACCAACTGCTCGCGGAGGCCGCCAAGAAGGAAGCTGCCGCGGCCGCCAAGGCGGCCAAGAGGAAGGCCGCTTCGTAGGGCTCAGAAGAGTCGCTCACGCTTCGTCGTGACGACGCCCCCCAAGTCCGGATACGCCGCCACGAGATCCTCGGGCGCTTCGGGCTCGATCCCCTGGATCAGGTGTTTGAGCTGGAGCGCGTTGGCGAACGCCTGGCCGCGGAAGTGGTTGTTGGCGATCACGTAGAGCGCCTCCGCGGCCGCCCCCATGCCGCGGGCGGCGTCGGCGAGGGGGCGCAGCGTATCCATCGCGTACAAGTAGTCGTAGCGCGCGTCCCGGCCGGCTTCGGGATCGAACCACGCGGCTTCGTTGCGCCCGTGGAGACGCAGGTAGGCGATTGGTGCGGTGACCCGAGGGCGGGCAGGTGCTGTGAGCCCGCCCGCCCTGGGCTGGTCGACGACGCAAAAGCCCACGTTCCTCTCGTGCATCCACGCCGCGGCGTGATCGTCGTCCCACGAGACGTGACGCACCTCGACGACGACGGGCCACCCTGCTGTGGCATCGAGGAGGCGGCCGAGCCGCGTCAGGCTGTGGGGCGTCCAGCGGAAAGACTGAGGGAACTGGACCAAGAGCGCGCCGAGTAGGCCCGCTTCGCGCAAGGGGGCCACGCCCTCGAGGGTCGCGGCGACGATGCCGGCGGGGTCGACCCAGGGGTCGTGGGTCCACGTGCGGTGCGCCTTTGCGGTGAATCGGAATCCGGGGTGCTTCGCGACGCGCCGGATCCATGACGCGGCGATTCGCGGGTTCGCGGGGCGATAGAAGGTCGCGTTGATCTCGACGACGTCGAGGAATCGCGCCACAAAGGCCAAGCGATCGAATCCCCGCGACGCCCCGCGCGGGTAAACGATCCCGCTCCAATCGGGGTAATCCCAGCCCGCGACTCCGACGGAGGTCATCCCATGAGAAGCGCAGGATACGCCCTCAGGTCACGCCGAAGTGGACCCTTCCCGAGTTGGTCGTCCCGAAGCGCATGGGACGAAGTGTAGGCCGACACGAGTTTAACAGGCTTGTTCCGGCCCAGCCCCACTCCTATACTCCGGCGTCCCATGCTGAAGACCACGCCGTTCCACCCGCGCACCTCGGCGCTGGTTCGCGCGCAAACCTGGCGGCGGTGGGCCGGATACCAGATGGCCAGCGGGTACGACCCGCATCCCGATCGCGAGTACGCGGCGGTGCGGAGCAGTGCAGCACTGTTTGACGTTTCACCGCTCCACAAGTACAGGATCACCGGGCGTGACGCAGGGCGTTTGCTCGACCGGATGATCACGCGCGACGTCACCAAATTGAAGCCGGGACGGGTCTACTACACGCCCTGGTGCGATGTGGCCGGCAAGGTGGTGGACGACGGTACGCTGAGCCGGCTCGACGAGACGACCTATCGGTTGACCAGCGCCGATTCCTCGGTGCGCTGGCTGCACATGAACGCCGTCGGCATGGACGTCGCCATCGAGGACGTCACGCAGAAGGTGGCGACGCTCGCCCTTCAGGGGCCGCTCTCGCGCGCGATCCTGTCTCGGCTTTCTTCTCAGGACCTTTCGACGCTCAAGTACTTCCGGGTCACCCGCACGACGCTTCGAGATATCCCGGTGTCGATCTCGCGAACCGGCTACACCGGCGATCTCGGTTACGAGATCTGGGTCGATGCCGGTCACGCATTGCCGCTGTGGGACGCGCTCATCGAGGCGGGAACGCCTCATGGGATCACGCCCGCGGGCGTCTGGGCTCTCGACATCGCCCGCATCGAAGCCGGCCTGATCATGCTCGACGTCGATTACTACTCGTCCCATCACGCTTTGATCGATGAGCGCAAGTCCTCGCCCTTCGAGATCAATCTGGGCTGGGCCGTGAGCGCGACCAAAGGGCCGTTCAACGGTCGAAGGGCCTTGGCCGCCGAGCGCGAGCGCGGTGCCGCATGGGGCTTCGTGGGGCTTACGATCGACTGGAGCTCGTTCGAACGGTTGTTCGCGGCGCACCATCTGCCGCCCCAGATCTCGAACGTGCCGTGGCGGGTGAGCGTGCCGATCTACGTCGAGGGCGCGCAGGTGGGGTATGCGACCAGCGGGTGCTGGTCTCCCTTGCTCAAGCAACCGCTGGCGCTCGCGCATTTGAGACGCCCGCACTTTGCAGCCGGGACGAAGGTCGAAATCGAAGTCACGGTCGAGCACCAGCGGAAGCGCGCAGCGGCCACGGTGTGCAGTTTGCCGTTTTTCGTTCCGGAGCGGAAGAAGGCATGAGCACGGCGCGCTACGACGCGATCGTCATCGGGGGCGGGCACAACGGCCTCGTCACGGCCGCCTACCTCGCGCGCGCCGGACGCCGCACGCTCGTGCTCGAGAAGCGTCCGCTCGTGGGCGGCGCGGTCGTCACCGAAGAGGTCTTCCCGGGGTTCAAGTACTCGGTCTTTTCGTACGTCGTCAGCCTGCTCCGGCCGGAGATCATCCGCGAGCTCGACCTCCCTCGGCACGGCCTGCAGATCCTCCCACTCGAAAGCACCGTCACGCCGCTCGACAATGGCGACTACCTCGCCGGTTGGGCCGATCCCGACGAGACGCGCGAGGAATTGCGGCGTCACTCGCCGAAAGACGCCGACGCCATGGCGATCTTCGGGCATCTGATGCACCACATGGCGATGGCGGTGAAGCCCATCCTCGGGATGATCCCCCCGGACCCGACGTCGCTGTCGCCGCGGGACTTGGCCGGCATGCTCAAGCTCGGCAAGCACTTCCACAGCCTCGGACCCGAGAAGTTCCACGCGCTCCACAAGCTGATGACGATGAGCAGCGCCGACTACCTCGACGAGTGGTTCACGTTCGACGCGCTGAAGGCGACAAAATCCGCGAGCGGCATCATCGGGACCTTTCTCGGCCCTCGGTCTCCGGGGACGGCCTACGTGCTGCTCCACCACTACATGGGAGAAATCGACGGCGCGTTCCGGGCGTGGGGCTTCCAGAAGGGCGGCACCGGGCAGATCAGCGAGTCGATCGCGAGCAGCGCGCGCGCGTTGGGCGCGACGATTCGCACCGACGCGTCGGTGGATCGTGTGATCGTGAAGAACGGCCGGGCCACGGGCGTGGCGCTTTCGACTGGCGAGGAGATCCCGGCCAACCTTGTGATCTCCGGACTCGATCCGCGCTTGACGTTCACGCGGCTCATCGATCCCAAGGCGCTTCCCGAGGATCTCGTCGAAGGGCTCCGCCGCTACAAGTTCCGCGGCTCGTCGGGGAAGGTCAACCTCGCGCTGTCGGGTCTCCCGAACCTGAGCTGCCTGCCGGGCAACGGCCCTCACCTGCGGGGGGCGATCTCGATCAGCCCCAGCATGGAGTACATCGAGCGCGCCTACGACGACGCCAAGTACGGCGAGTTCTCGCGACATCCGTACATGGATGTCGTGATCCCTTCGATGATCGATCCCGGGATGGCGCCCCCCGGCAAGCACGTGATGAGCATCTTCGTCCAGTACGCCCCGTACAACCTCAACGGCGGCTGGACTGACGCCAAACGAGAGGCGTTCGGCGACGCCGTCGTGAACACGCTCGCCCGCTACGCCCCCAACCTGCCGTCGCTGATCCTGCACCGGCAGGTCCTGACCCCTGATGACATGGAGCGGATCACCGGGCTCTCCGAGGGGAACATCTTCCAGGGCGAGCTGGCGCTGCAGCAGCTGTTCTTCATGCGCCCGGTTCCGCAATGGGCCAAGTACCGCACGCCGATCGAGGGCTACTGGCAGTGCGGCGCGGGCACGCATCCGGGAGGCGGGATCATGGGCGCCTCGGGCCGGCTCGCGGCGCAAGAGATCCTCAAGGCGGCGCGATGACGGCCAGGGCGTTCGACGTCATCGTCATCGGCGGCGGCGCGAACGGCCTCGTCGCGGCGAGCCGCCTCGGGAAAGCCGGCCGGCGCGTGCTCCTCCTCGAAAAATCGGACGCCCCGGGCGGGCAGGGGAGCCTGGTCGAGTTCGCGGCAGGGTTCCGCGCGGCGCCCCTAGGCCTCGATCCGGGATGGCTCCCGGCGAGAATCGCCGCCGGATTGGGGCTCACGGGACTCGAGCCGGTCGCGACCGATACGCCGCTCACCGTGGTGACGGAGCCGGGCGCCTTCCTGACGCTCTCGCGCGACGCGTCGCGGGCGGCCGCGGCGATCGGTGTGCACTCGAAGAGCGACGCCGCGAAATGGGGGAGCTTCACCACGCAGCTTCGCAACCTCTCGGGGTTTCTCGAGGTTCTTTATCAGGCGCCGGCACCGGATGTTGACGTCCGCTCGCTTGGCGAGCTGTTGCCGTTGCTCAATTTGGGACGGAAATTCCGAGCGCTCGGAAAGCAGGACATGATCGAGTTCTTGCGCACCCTGCCGATTTCCGCCTGGGAGTTGGTCGACGATTGGTTCGAGTGCGCCCCGCTCAAAGCCGCGGTGGCCGCGGGCGGTATCCAGGACTTTCAGCAGGGACCGCGCTCGGGCGGCACCGGCTTCGTCTTGTTGCATCACCTCGTCGGCACGGAAGCGGGCGCGGTGCGTGGCCGCGTTCCGTGGCGGAGCGGGCCCGAGGCTTTCACCGAGGCCGCTCTCGACGCCGCCAAGCGCTTCGGCGTGACGATGCGCATGGCGGCACCGGTGGCGCGCGTCCTCGTGCATGACGACGCGGTCAGGGGGGTCGTGCTCGAAAGCGGTGAAGAGATCGCGGCGAGCGCCGTGCTGTCTACCGCCGACCCCGCGCGCACGTTTCTGGAATGGGTCGATCCTGTTTGGCTCGATCCCGAATTCGTGCGCGCCGTCGGCAACATCCGCCATCGCGGCTGCACCGCGTTCGTGCTCTATGCGTTGGAGGCGCTTCCCGAGTTCCCCGGCCTGTCCTCCAAGGAGGTGCTCTCCGGGATCGTCTCGCTCACCCCGGATCTCGTCGCGCTCGAACGCGCCGCGGACGCCGCCAAGTACGGTGCCGTCTCGGAACGCCCGCATGTGGAGCTCACCGTTCCGACGTTGCTCTGGCCCGCCTTGGCCCCCAACGGCCGGCACGTCGCCGTCGCTCGCGTTCAGTACGCGCCGTACCGCCTGAAGGATGGAGCCACGTGGGACGCGGCGCGGGTGAATGCGTTGGCCGAAAGCGTTACCTCGGCGATCGAGGTGGTCGCTCCCGGCTTCCGCTCCCGCGTCCTTCACCGCGCCGCCTGGTCGCCCCGCGATCTCGAGGAGCGCTTCGGATTGCGCGAAGGCGCGGCGTCTCAAGGGGAACTCGGCCTCGATCAGATCCTGTTCATGCGGCCGGTCGCCGGTTGGGGGCGTCACGCCACCGCGATCTCCGGTCTGTATCTGGGCGGCGCGGGAACGCATCCCGGTCCCGGGATCTTGGGCGGCGCCGGGTGGCTTGCGGCGGAGCGACTGCTCGGCCGTGTCTGATGTGTCGGCGGCACCCGAGAACGCAACGAAACGCACCAACTCGGAGCTTTTTCAGTTGGGAACGGCGTGTTAAGCGCTCCCAACGGTCTTTCGCGCGGGAAACGGCCTCGTAGGATCGTCCAGGAGACGCGATCGCGGCGCCGTCCAGGCTACTGCGACCCCCCAATTTGACGAAAACACGGCGAAAAGCCTCGACGGGGCCTGTTGATGCCGTGAATCGACCCGTCCGGCTCGATCCGGCTGGCGGTCTTCTGGCGGGGTACGCGGCGGGGCTCGAGTCGAGGTCTGCCGCGGAGCCGCCACGGGATTCAGAATCGGTGGGAACGGAAGCACGAGAGGGCGTTCAGGGGACGATCACGGCGCTGCTCGAGTCCTGGTGCATCATCACGACGAGATACCAGCCGAACGGCAGCAACCAGGGCGTTTCCGCCCAACCCTCGAGTGACGGCGACACGTCAAGCTCCGCCTCCTGCCGCAGGAAACCCTCGGTCTTGTAACGGAAGAGCACTTCATCGTCCGACATGCGAAACTCGATCTTCGACTGCCAGAGGTTCGTGGTCACGAGGATCGATCGGCCGCCCGCCAGCCGGAGTGTGCCTCCGCTCTGCCACGTGTTGTGCTCGAACACGGCCAGATCGCCAGGCTCGCCTTCGGCTCTCACGGTCGCCATCGCCCGCCAGAATCCGACTCGCTTGAACGTCCACGCCCCGTCGGCGCTTCGGGCGGTGGCGAGGCTGCCGAACGCGCTTCTAAAAGACAGCGTTGCCACCACATCGGTTCCGCTCTGCAGCTCGTACGACCGCTCGAACAGGCGCGGTTGCGTCCAACGCAACGAGTGGTGAATGACTTCAGCGAGCTGTCGCATGCGTCCTCCTGCTGCATTGTACGAGGTTTCCAGAGCCGGCCACGCCTCCTCGGCATCACTCGGTCGAGCCGCCACGCCATCGGAGAGCGGCGCACGCAGCGTGCCGCGCCGCAGGCCGGAACACATCCGGATGGGTGGCCTAGTCGGCGAACAATTCAGGCTCTGCGCAAGCGATTCTTTGCGTAGCACCTCCGCCCCGCTTCGGAGGTTTCTGATGCTCAGATCGGCACCATTGATGGGTATCCCGCTTCCCAAAGGCTAGCCCCGTCATGTTCGATCCGCGGTGGTCCACGCCGTCTCGCTCGCTCGCGTGTTCCTCACGGAATCGCGCGGAGACGTCCTCGCGATGTGCTGAATGTAGGCCGTGACGCCCGAGAAGAAGCAGATCATGACGAAACCGCGCGCTAGGGAGTCGTTCCCGACGGACTAGGGAATCGTTCTCCTGGAAGGCGGGCACAACGGCAAAGGGAGGCTTCTACTTCAACGTGAAGACTTGGGAGCTCACCCTTCATCGCAAGGACGGCGACACGCTTCCGGGTGGCACGACCGACTTGTACGTGCGCCTCCCGACCGTAGCGCTGCTCGTGCTCGGCCCCGCGGTGGGCTTCCTCTTCGTGATCTTCCTCCCGCTCATCGGCTTTGCGCTGACGATCCGTGAGCTCGGCCACCGGTTGGCGGCGCGGGTTCGTCGCGCAGCCCACTCCACCAAGGAGGCGAAGTCCATCGTGAGGCAGAAGCGCCAACTTCGGACCAGAAAAAACCGGGACAGTGCCTGAGGCACCGTCCCGGTCTGGTGTGTTACCAGAAGCAACGCTTTCAGAACCCGCTTACTTGATCACCGCAGTGACCTTGTACTGGCAGCCGACTGCGTCGTTCAGGATCGGGTCCAGATACGACTTGGTCTGTTTGGTGACCTCGGCGATCTTGGTCCAGAACAAGGTGACGGGGTCCAGACGATAGACGTGGAACCTCGTGACGATGGCCCCGGCCTCATGATCCAGGTACCAGGTCAGGTTAACGTTTCCGCCGGTCGCCTTTTCGACACGCAGATCGTCCACGGTGACCGCGGCGTACTGCGAGATTTCCATCTCCGGGTCTGCGTCGGAGTGGTCGTGGATCGTTCCGTTCGTGTTGGCGCTGCCCGCACCGCAACCGGCACCGTACGTGCCGTTCGCGCCGGTACGAGCTTCGTTCTGGCCGCCGTTGGCGTGGACGATCGTCGCTCCCGAAGGCGCTTGGCTGCGATCGTGCCAAACTCCGACATCGAACGTGTTGGAGGTTGTGCTGTTACCGCACACGTCGACGGCGACCAACCTCGAACCGTAGACGCGGCCGGTCGGGCTGCAGGATCCGTCACGCTCCGCGCGCACGGACAGGAGGCCGGGCGCGCAGACACAGTCACGAGTCGAGTTGCCGTCGCCGGTGCCTACCGAGTTCTCGGCCTGGCTGGAGTCGCAGCTTGCGAAGTTGATCGCCGCGATCCCGCACTGGCTTGTCGCCGCAGCGCCTGTGTTGGCCACGTTGAAGTCGGCGTAGCCGTGATTCGGAGGCCAGAGGACCGTGTTGCCCAGCGAAGGCTGGCTTGCGAATACAGGAGCGGTCGTGTTCGCGGTGTAGGAGCAGCCCGTGGCGGGGTTGCACGCGTCGAGCGTGCAGCACTGACCGTCATCGCAGTTCGTGGGGCCGCCGGGGTTGCAAACGCCGCCGCCGCAGGCATCGCCGGTGGTGCACGCATTGCCGTCGTCGCACGGGGTGGTGTTATCGGTGTGGACGCAGCCCCAGTCGCGGTCGCCGAAGTCGTCCGTGCAGACATTGCCGTCGTCGCAGAAGGATGGACCGGTCATCGCGCAACGAAAACCAAAATCGTTGTAGCGTTCTTCCGGGTACCAGGCGCTGCGGTGGGCGCACTCGAAGTAGAGGCCATCGCCGAAGACCCACCACGCGTGGCCGCCGCGCGTAACCCATGCGTCATCCTGGTAGCCCTGCGGAGGAAGCTCCCGGTAGTGGCCGTCGTCCAGAGCGTAGGGATAAGCCTCGAACCTCGAGCTGGTCCATTCCGCGACGTTCCCGATGACGTCGTAGAGACCGTAGGGGCTCGGGCTGTCGATCGTCTGGTAGCCGTCGTGGTTGGTGCCGTCGTAGTAGCCCACCGGGGTCGTCCAGCCATTGGGGACGTCGGGGTTGTTAGGGTCGTACCCGTAGTCGTAGGGGTCGCCGCTAAACAAAAAGTTGGCATTCGAGGGGTAGAACTCCTCTCCCCAGGGGTAGGTCGGCGTGTCGGCGTCGTCGCACTGGTCGGGATCTCCGTGGGTCTCGCAGCCACCCCTGGCGGCCTTCTCCCACTCCGCCTCGGTCGGCAGCCGCCCGCCCGCCCAGCGGCAATAAGCGTCGGCCTCAAACCAGGAGACGCCGCTGACCGGGAACTGCTCGTTACCGGCGACGCCGCCGCCATGGTACGACGGCTGATCCCAGAAATTCGGCAGCGTGAAGCCGAAATAGTTCATCCACGGCCAGCCGGCCGGGTTCCAGTACGCCTCGGTCGTGTACCCCCCGGCATCGATGAACGCCTGGTACTTGCCGTTCGTGACTTCACAGCGATCGATGTGGAAACCCTCGACAAAGAAGTCGTGCACCGGCTGGCTGGCGGGGTCCTGCCAGTTCCATGACCCCAGTCGGACATTTCCGGCCGGGATCCAGACCATCCCGGCAGTCGTGTCATAGCAAGTCAGGCTGTCAATGTCCGCCGGAGCCCGCTCCCCGACGGTCGCCCCTTGGTGGGTTCGCATCTTGGATTCTGCCTGACTCACCGACACGCCGAACACCAGGCACGGGGCCAGAATCAAACCGATAGACCACTTCATCAGTAGTGCCTCATTCTCTGTTGGAAAGAAAGAGTGAAATGGAGGAACTGAACCACGCGACCCTCGAAGCTGGACAGTGCGACGTTCACGCCGTCGAAGGCACAGGAAGATGCGACCGGTCTTAGCGTGGGACACCTCCTGCTGAACGTCCGGACGTATACGCCGCTTCCGGGTCGTCTCAACGGACAGGTCGTGTCGGAATGGATAGATGGAATTACCTATCCATCGGCTGCCTCCGCTTCGTCGCCCGCTTCACGCGCGCCACGGCTTTCTTCAGCCCTGGGTCCTTCGGGTTCGCGAGGTCCGCGACGACCGCCGTGACGGGCAGCTTGTTGCCCCGAAGGCCGACCACGTCGCGGTAAACCTCCTCGTCCTTGCGGAGCCGCGCGAACTCAACGACGAATGACTCGGCGGCGCGGTGATCGGTGTCGGACCGCACGTTCACGACGACCAGCTGGGCGCGCTCGATTCCGGCGTAGCCTTCCTCGAGCGCCCAGTGCTCCGTCGGTGCGGGAGGAGGCGCGCGACGAGCCTCAGCCAGCTTCGCCTTCAGCGAGTGGCGCAATTGGACCAGAACCCGCGGTTGCTCGAGCGCCAGCGCGAGCTGCTCGATCGACGCCCGATGGGCAGCGGCGTGATCCCGAACCACGCGTCGGAGCAAAGAACGTCCCTTCGGCGGGGTCGGCGCAACGAACACGGACAGGTCGACGTAGCCGATGGGGCATTCCCCCTCGATGAACACGGCCTCGGAGTACTCCTGCATGAAGTCGCTCGTGAAGAACTCGTCCGTGCTCGGCTCGGCGAAGCGGTAGAGCGCCACCGCGCCCGCACCTGCACCTCGGTAACGACGAAGCTCTGCGTGGGCCTTCGGGGCTGACTCCTGCCCCTTACGAAGATTCACCTCGTGCTCCGCGCGAACGCAGATGGCGAACGCGACTTCGGCGTCGAGCAGCCGCTCGATGAACGTCGTCTTGCCCGCGCCAGGGGGGCCAGCGACGTGCACCAGGGCCCGCTCCCTCATAGGCCCAGTTCCCTGCCGAGCACCTTCGTGACAAACCGCTCGCCCGCGCCTTCGGCGGCGACCATCTTGCGAATGCGCTCCTTCACCTCGGCGGCGCAGCCATGTCGCTCGGCGGCTGCGAGCGTGGATCGGTACGCCTCCCACACATCGACGCTGGAGATCTCGTAGCCGTAGCCCTGGACGAGCCAGTAGAGCGCGAGCAGTCCGGCACCCACCGCGAATGCCGGCTGCGTCTCCGCGTAGTCGCGCGCGGCGCGCCTCAGCGTCTTGGGGTCACACGGCGTGCGGCTGGCGAGCGCGAGCGCCTCGTCGTAGAGACCGGAGTCCTTCGCTGCCGCGAACCACTTGCCCTCGTCGCCGGGCGTGGTCTTCACGAGGTCTAGGAGGATCTCGCCGGCAGCCTTGTGCGGGTACTTCTTCGAGACCGCACGGAACGTCGCGAGGTACGTGCCGCACTGGTTCGCGCGCACGCCGTAGCGTGCATAGGCCTCGTCGACCATGCCCGACGAGAGGACGATCTCCTCGCACACCGAGTCGACCTCATGGTCGCTCGCCCAGGGGCTTCGGCACGACTCCGCGTAACGCAGCGCCTCGGCCTTCCTGCCGCTCGCGGCCATCGCCCGCGCCGCCCATTGCTTGTAGGGCCAGATGGTGTCGACGCGCAGGAGATCGATGAGCTCGTCGAAGCGCTCGGCGCGGTAGAGCGCACTGAGACACGCCGACGTTCCGTGGAAGTGCCCGTGCAGGTTCTTGTCCGGACTGAGCGCCATGCGCGTGGTGCCGACGAGGCGATCCGCCCACGCGGAGGCGATCTCCTTCGACGCGCACAGCTCGCCCCAGTTTTCGGCGAGCCGCTCGATGTACGGGATCTGATCGGCTTGATGTGCCTCGAACAACCGCTCGAGCCAAGCATCGCGCGTCTTCGCGTCGGCGGGCGCGCTCGCGATGATCGGCACCAGCTCTTTGATGGCGTTGTTCACCGCGGTCCCGATGGAGCCCGACGAGCTGTCGACCTGCTCCAGCGCGGGCGACACGCGCTCGAGAAACGCGATGGCGCCGTCGGCGGCGAGCGCGGGGTCCTTCTTGGCGACCTTCTTGATCTCAGCGACGGCCTGCTTGATGCGCGTGATCGCCGGTTGCGACTTCCAGCCGAAGGCGTGACGACGAAAGCGCGCCTTGAACTCCCACGTGTGACCCTCAGCCTTTGCCATCGCTGGGCCCTTTCACGTCCACCGCAAGTCGCAGCGCCCGCTCCGCTCGAAGCTCCTCCTCCGTGGGCAGATACATCGGGTAGCGTGCGGCGAGGATCTGCTCGTTGTTCGCGGGCAGCGTGATTTTCGCCGTCGCGTCGTTCTTCTCGGAGCCGAGGACGATGCCGATGATCTTCGCCTCGTGCTTCGCGCGCTGGAAGCGGTCGAAAAAGTTCACGTCCATCTGCATCTGCCCGAGGTCCTGGTGCGTGAGCTTGCCGAGCTCGAGATCGACAAGCACGAAGCAACGATCTCGACCTGCTGCCTGTCCCTCGCCACAACTCCATCCGCCTTGAACGTGAACGGTTTGCACACCGCGGATCGTACTGCGAATCCGGGCCGGTGGCGTCGTGAACCCGTTCCCGCAACCTTCCATCCCGTCGCAATGGTCTCCCGAATCGCCGCCATCCTGGGTTGGCTTCGACGTCTCGGCGCGTTGCGGTCCGACCTTCCGATCGAGAACCGCGCCCTCCGCCGCTTCTGGCCGCGGTGGAAGGAGACCCTGATGATCATCAAGCCCGACACGGTCGTGCGCTGGCACCGAGTGGGATTTCGGAAGTACCGGACCTGGAAGTCTCGTCGACGACCCGTCGGAAGACCCTCAGAGAGCCGGATTCGGTTTTGGCGAGTCACAGCTCTACGCCTTCGTCTACCCCAACGTCATGCTCAACCGTTACCGGCCGATCCTGGACACGAACTGGGTCGTTCCCGTAGGACACGATCGGACAAGCGTGATTTTCGACGTCTTTTTCCGCGACACCGAAGGGCCGAAAGCGGGGGAGTTCATCGAGCGCCAGAGGGGGTTGGGGCCACCGGCTCATGACGGGCGGACCTCCGGGGTGGAGTCCCAGCCTAACTGACTGTACGCTGTGGGCGTGGATACCACCTTCGACGGGTTCCTCCTGAGCTCCGACCCTCTGATCATCCAGGGGGGCATGGGCGCGGGCGTCTCCAATTGGGTTCTGGCCCGTGCGGTCGCCCTGAAGGGGCAACTCGGCGTGGTCTCGGGGACGGTGCTCGACACGATCATCGTGCGGCGCCTCCAAGACGGGGACAAGGGAGGCCACGTCCGCAGGGCCATGGCGAAGTTCCCGATGCCGGAGGTCACAGCCGAGGTCCTGCGCCGCTACTTCCGCCCGGAAGGACGAAAAGAGGGAGAGCCGTACCGGCTCCTCCCGATGTACAGGCAGTCGCAAAACGCGCTGCGCCAGCGCATCACGATGCTGGCCAACTTCGTCGAGATCTACCTGGCAAAAGAAGGGCACGACGGGCCGGTGGGTCTGAATCTCCTGACGAAGGTCCAGATGCCGAACCTGGCGTCGCTCTACGGCGCGATGCTCGCAGGCGTCGACTACGTGCTGATGGGAGCCGGCATCCCGAAGGAAATCCCCGGCGTGCTCGACGCTCTGGCCGAGCACAAGGCCGTCTCCATGAAGTTCGACGTCTCCGGACTTCCGGCAGGCGAATCCGAATATCTGACCTTCGATCCGCAAGAGCATGGGGCCGACCGAGACCAACCTCTCAACCGCCCGAAGTTCCTGCCGATCGTCTCTTCCCATACCTTGGCGGCATCGCTGGCGCAGAAGGCGAACGGCAAGGTCGACGGTTTCGTCTTCGAGGGGTCGCCGGCCGGAGGGCACAATGCCCCGCCGCGCGGCGAGCTCAAGCTTAACGATCGCGGCGAGCCAATCTACGGCGATCGCGACATCCCGGACCTGCAGAGGGTTCGCGACCTGGGGCTTCCCTTCTGGATGGCGGGGGGGACCGGTTCCGCGGACGGCTTGCGCGCCGCGCTGCACGCCGGGGCCTCCGGGATCCAGGTGGGAACGTTGTTCGCCTACTGCGAAGAGTCGGGATTGTCGCCCGAGATCAAGCATCAGGTGCTGGCCGGGGTCGTACTCGGCAAGGTGCGGGTGCACACCGATGCCCGGATCTCCCCGACGGGGTTCCCGTTCAAGCTCGTCAAGATGGACGGCGGCGGATTTCAAGACGCCGACCGCAAGCGCGTCTGCGATCTGGGTTATCTCCGCACCGCTTTCCGCAATCTCACGGGCAAGTTCGACTACCGATGTCCCGCCGAGCCGGTCGCCGACTTCGTCTCGAAGGGTGGGACGATCGCCGAGACCGAAGGGCGCGGGTGTCTCTGTAACGCTCTTTTGGCCAACATCGGCCACGGGCAGGCCCGGCCCGAGGGCGTCGACGAGAAGCCGCTTCTGACCAGCGGCGACGACCTGCTTTCGATTTGGAAGCACCTCGGAGAGCGCGCGCGCTTCGCGGCCTCAGACGTCGTCGACTACCTGCTGCAAGGGGTCAGGCGAGCCTAAGATCGTTTCCCGATCGCCTTCACGATCTCCGCTTCGAGCAACCCCTGCACCTGCTCGCGAAGCTCGTAGCGCACGCGGACCGCGGGCTTGTCGATCTTCAAGACACGCGTCAGGTCGATCGGAGTCCCGATCACGACGACGTCGCACGGCGTCCGGCGAATCGTCTCTTCGAGCTCGGCGATCTGAGCATCCCCGTAACCCATGGCGGGGAGGATCCCGACCGCGTTTGGGTACTTGGCGTAGGTGTCACGGATGGAGCCGACGGCGTAGGGGCTGGGATCGACGAGCTCCGCGGCGCCGCATTGTTTGGCCGCCACGCAGGCCGCGCCGTAGCGCATCCCACCGTGCGTGAGCGTGGGGCCGTCCTCGACGGCTAAGACCTTCTTGCCGGCGATTAGCTCCGGCCGCTCGGCGGTGACCGGGGAATCGGCGC
>Ga0315278_10002568_pt1 | contig 16159 bp, 36 predicted proteins | sample YL17G06_0_MG_FD_203880 | JGI IMG/M metagenome (GOLD analysis project Ga0315278, IMG submission 203880) | Sediment microbial communities from Yellowstone Lake, YNP, Wyoming, USA - YL17G06_0 | ecosystem: Environmental > Aquatic > Freshwater > Lake > Sediment | place: USA: Wyoming | collected... | reverse complement strand
ATAGGCAGTTGCCTGCCTCTAACACTTGAGCTTCAAGATTCGTGGGCACCAAACCCGTATTCTTTAGCCGGCTAAAGAAATCCAGAAATAGTCCCGGGTCTAAAACATTAGCACTGCTACTTCCGTTGGCGCGATTAGGGACGCAGAGGACATCTGACTCTTCATACTTGTAGTTGTTTTCCCCCCGGCCATTGCTCTTTAGCGAAGCATAGCAGGCTTGGTTGTGTAAAAATCGTGTAGCTTGGGTAGGAAGGTGGTGGCGATAGAAAGAAACATAGTCGTGGCTTGATACGCTTATCCCTTTCGGAACCTCTACCTGCAAATCCTCTGCCTGCACGCTATGTCCTTTCTTTAGGCGGGAATTTCCCAGCTCTGATAGAAGTCCATAACCTCGTGGATGGTAGCCACGGCTCGTACCCGCCGAGCAGTCTCCGCGGGAATGTAGTGGGTGAGCACCCGCTCGAAGACTTCTCGAGCTTCCTCGGTGCGGCTGTTGTTGATGATGTCCTGCACCCGTTCTTGCCCACCCACCGCGGCTACTACTTCATCCAGACGGTTGTCCAGCACGATGCGCACGGCTAGGTCCGCCAGTAGATAGATAGCCTGAGCAGTGGCCGGGCTTTTCACCCAGAAGTTCCCCAGCGTGCGATACTCGACGCCGTACTCCTTGGGGCGATGAGCACCGGCCTTGCCGTAGAGCAGCCTCCGAGCCGGGGCGGTGGGGTCGGAGTCCATGAACACTGAGGGGATGCCCATGAAGATATCTGCCGCTCGGATCACGTCTGCCTTACCGTAGGGATCGGTGAGTAGCTCTTTGCTCTCTTCCTTGTAGCCGAAGTGGAAGTGCCCACCGCTGGAGCGGAAGGGGAGAGCTGAAGCCGTGCCATCGATCTCGTTCATGGTCAGCGACCAAGCGTTGAAGTCGGGATCGCAGCCGAAGATCTTGGTCTCCGGCATCTCCAACGCCTTCTCGGGGTAGTCTGCTGAAGCTCGAACTACCAGACGGTGAGGAGCTACCATCTTCGCCAGCTGTTGCAGAACCGTGCGCAGATTGGTAATAAACTCTTCCAGCGTCGCCGCCGGATCGATATTGAACTCTCCCATAACATTGTCATGCTGCACGGCGCCCAGCTTCACCTGGAACGGAACTTCCTTGGTGCCCGGAACGAGAGGGATAGCACACACCAACTCATTCTCGGTATTACAAATCATCAGCTCGGGATCCGCACCACACATAATGATCGATTCCATGTTCCCTTACTCCCAGATGCCGGTTCTAAACCAGAACGGCATGGCTTCTATCGGTTTCTGATTGGAGAAACTGACGATACCCATGTTATCGTGCAGCCCTGCTTTAAGTAAGCTTGTCGGATAGTTTTCTTGAATAAGGGGATAGAATATACTAAGCCCGTGCTTAAGGATAGTTTGGATACCGCGCATACCTTCTCTAATATAGTTAGCATCCCTATTTCCGGCGGTAGAGTCCGTCTCAGTTATTCTCAATTCCCCCTTCACTGCTTTATCTAGAGTGGTTTCGAGTGTGTCGCCGGAAATGTGAGCACAGCCCACGCGAATGAGTAGGGTATAAAGAGAGATGAGCGGGGGAGCCAGTTGCCAGCGCCGGTCTCCTAACACTACCCAACAGGGACCCTTATCATGGGTTACCGGTTCGATGTAGGAAGGACGGAAGTTCAGCTTTTGTTCGAAGAGGTGGAGCAGTTCCAAACAGGCAGGCAGTAGGGTGTGGAAGTCTTCGGGCTTTCTCGCGAACTGAGTGTTTCTATAAGCCAAGGCGGTATGGGTCATACACAGGGGCTTATCTTTCTTGGGAGCATACTTGAAGCTGTAGATAGAGACGGCTCGCTGGTTGATGTATGACCAGAGAGCGTCGTGTAAGAAGTCTTTACAGAAGACGAAGGTCGTAGCCTGTACGAACTTCTGCTTGGCTTGCGGGGAGAGAAAGGAAAATTCGAATCCCCGGCTATAGATTTGAGAGGTGTGATAGTCTTTAGTAAATTCTACTTCCAGCACTACGCTATGTCCTCCAGATGTACGCGAAGAATGGGGCCTAAGATCTCTATTTCTTTTACTAACTCATGGTCCGTAAAGTATTTGATTAGCCGCGGCCGCAAAACCGCACCCCATCCCGTGATGAAGTCGATGCGTCGGTCTCCCTGCTCTTGACAGAAGGTGTGATTGAGCTCAGCCTCTACATCACTAAGAGCTTCGTCAAAAGCTAAACCGTGTAGGTCTACGGTATTCTTTAGAGCACGGCGATCGTTGATGATCATAGGACCTCCAGAATAACTTATAATCAATTACCATAGCCGAGTACGGCCTTAACAACGCTATAGATGTCGTCTCTGGTCTGGGCGAGCGTACGACTAAGGGGCGCCTTAAAACCCATCGGGGTACGCGTGTAGATAGTATCAATAATCATTCCGGCGTAAGTAGTTCTAGAACTCGGATCAATTGAGTCGGGGCGACAGATGTTTACGTCTCCGGTCTCGGAATCTACTTCGAAGACTATCGGGATTCTGTGAATCATTCTGTAGCCGTTGCGACTACATAGTCGCCCTTATCCATAAGGATATCTACCAAACCAAAGCCGGCGAGCAAGCGGATAGCCTCGGCATAGACGTTGTTGCCCCGGGAGTTAAGTTCGCCATCTTGGGTCGCGGCCATTACTGTAATACTAAAGAGCATATCACGCAGGCGACGGACTTCTTCTCGAGCACACTCTTCATGGTGAGCCGTTTCCCAACAACCAAACCAGTGGGTCTTCTGTGCTTTACCTACCATGTTATTTTTCCCTGTATGTAATCCTGCCAGCATTTCCCGGGGGCGGAACCTCTACCTTGACTTTGTCCCCTACCAGAATACTGATACGGTTCTGCCGCATCTTGCCCCCGAGATAGCAGACGATAGTTTTGGTCTTACCTTCCAAAGTTATTTCGATGAGGTACTGGTTGTTCCCGCGAACATCCAGAACCATTCCTTCAAACTCAGCTGCTCTACTCATGCTTCTGATTCCTTCAAGTTCTTATAGGTGGTCTTGAGAGCATTGGCTAGCTCTTCTACCCTGGTTTTATGAAAGATATAATGCGCTCCGGCCCGGGTTAACAGATCATTGCCAATCTTGGAACTGGAGGTGCCAAAGAACAGGGCTTGCCTAACTACCCCTCGCCTTTCCAAGAGGAGTCGAACCTGGATTAGCTCTGCCCCATTCCGGATAGGCTTGGTAGCGCCCGGGGCCAAAAAGGGCGCCCCCAAAGAATAGTCCATAAGGATAATGTCGAAAGGATTTTCCAAGACAGCACAGGCTGCTTGAATACTACCTGCGTGGGTAAACTCCAAGTCCGCCATCGGCAGGATTTGTTCAAAGACTCGCAGATAATACTCATAGATGGCTTGCACGTCTTCGACTACGAGAATCTTGGTGCTCATGAGTTCCTCTACAAATCGATTACCGAGTCCAAACTCGGGTCATCCCCAAAGGGTTCCAGTCCTACTGAAGCCCACTGGTAGGTCTCGGGATTGTCTACCACTTTCTTACAGTCACTACAGACAGCTTGCTTACCTTCCAGCCCTTTAGCCCAGAGCACCTTACCGTGAGCACAAGGTCTTTTAGGTAGCTGCTGCCGGCCTTGCTGTCTATACTGCTTGCCTTGCTTACCTTGCCGGCGACCTAGCTCAATGCTGGGCAGAACTGCCTTACAATCCATACACCAGCGCTCGGTAGTGTTCGCTGTGCAGGTTATGCGGGTTCGCGTATGCTTGCACAAGAATCCGCTGTTCAGGTTTAGGCGAGCTTCGATCTCTTCGACCATGTCGTTAGGTTGCACTTCTCGCCCTTCCTTAAGCGCCCGTCGCAGGCGGCTTATATCTCTAAGATGTTCTAGGTTTTCCAGTTCATCATGTTCTCTGACTTCTTGATCAGTTTCAATCTCTAAGATAGTATCTGCTTCTGCGCTGAAATCTTCTTCCTCTTCACTGAACCCGTCTGTCATATCAAAAGCCTGAGAGATCTTCTGATTGAGCCTGGTCTTGGCCGCTCCCAACGCTTTCTTAGCCAGGTACATACAGACTAGCTGCACTCGTTCATCTCCGCCTGGCTCACCACAAAGAAAATCCTGAGAGGCCGGGAACAGGAGATCTCCCAGGGGAGAGCTAGTTCCCTCCCCTATGGAGATCATTTCCTGGAATCGTTCCGAGATATACTCTACGATTTCTTCGGCCAAGGCTCCCCAACCTACTTCGTGACCCACTTCATATACGATACTCTGGACGTGTTCCATGTCCTCTTGGTCCAGCGCGAGTCGGGGTGCCCGGTCTTTCATGCTGAAAACTCCTTAGAGAGTTTGCCCACTGCTCGGCTAGCCGCATCGGGCGCCGTTTTGGGCTGGAGATTCTTTAGCGAACGCATACCATAGGATACTTCATCTACCCGAACTTCCCAGTAGAAGTCCTTGGTCCCATTGGGCTTCTGAACGAAGCTGGTGCGAATACGTCCCACTACTCCGACCGTGTCGCCCTTATCGCAGAGGCCGACAAACTTAGTCGCCTCTTCTCCCCAGAGAGCACAGGGCACATAGTCAGCTTGCGGGCCTTCGCTATTGGGAACCACACGATTGCAAACGATAGTGAAAGTGCAATGCTCTTTCCCTTGGGCAGCCGGATAGAACTTGGGTGCCTTCACCAGCCGTCCGATTCCGCTCCATTGATTGTGGTCCATTTGTTCCTCTCAAAGTACGGGGATTTCGTTTAGACCTAGCTTCGGGAAGATATAGTTTTCGCAGAAGAACTCGGTATCTTCTACTTCGAGTCCTTCCATATCTTTATGCCGATACTGAATCAGAAATTTGATCCACTGGAAGTGGAGCTTCCTTTCTTTATAGAAACGTTTCTCTACCAAGGTAAAGTTGGCTTCAATCCAACTCTCTTCTTGTTCGGTAGTTGCCATTCCTACAAATATAAGGGAGTGTAGTACAGCTTGGCTAGCTAAGATCCAACGCAGGTGGAGCCAAGCCCGAGGCAGTAGGAATAGGATACTAAAGTAGGTGCCCCACATTTGGGGATGCCTCAATCTAAAGAAGAAGTCGTAGATTTTACGGTTCATGCTCTCTTCTTTCGTAGTTCGGCAACCTTATCCATGAAGAACTCCATCTCTTCGATAGTTCGCGGAGGAACATCGTCGCAGGCCGGGAGCTCTTTGTCTAAGTATTGTTCTACTTCGCTTTGGAAACCTTCCATCAGCTGATAGAACTGGTCTTCCATGTGAACTACGTGGGCTTTTTGTAGCAGGGATAAGAAGGCAGCTATGTTACTAACGAGCCGAGGATTCGGCGGTAGCAACTCTGACTTCTGCGTCAGACTGACTGTCACTTTGCTGTCGCTGATCGTATAGATAAATTCCATTAGGCATCTCCTCACGAAGCTGCTCCTCAGCTTCTAATACTTTATTAGGATAGACAACAGGAATCCTGCGGTCCCTACGTAGCTTATTCTGCACAAAACCTGGACCAGCATTGTAAGCCACGAGAGCCAGCCTCTCGTCCTGGAACGTATCCAGAAGGTAGGCGTAGTACCACACTCCGTAGCGCACATTACGCTCTACATCATGCATGCTCTTAGGGCCCTTCCACGGCTCACCTAATACTTTAGCGATGTGCTTGCCCGTACCTCGGGTGATCTGCATTAATCCTCGAGCTCCGGCGCTCGATACCGCCCGAGGCTGAAAGTTACTCTCTACTATGATAATAGAAAGCACTTGCTCAACCCGAACTTGATACTTAGGCATCTCTCGGGCCAAGGTCTCTATCAGAATTCTGACCTGCCCTTCACTGATTCTGTAGTTGTCTAACAAGTACTCAATTAGCGTGGGCTGAATTTCAGCCGGCGGCTCCGGAGGAATAACCTCCTCCGGTTGTGAATCCGTAACAAGTACGGCTTCTTGCACTTGGGTTCCTCTAATAGGTGCTTCCGATTTCATCTCTAGGCTAGTAGTCGCACAAGAGATGGATAGGAAAGCGAGAATGAGGAACGGGGGTAGTAGAGCGAGAGTGTTGGCTCTCTTCATGGCTATCTCCTTTATTTTACACGAACGAGGGAGATTTCTCCCGGTGTTTCGCTCCTTATTTCCAGCTCGGCAGCTAAGTAAGGTGCCGAGGCCGTGGTGTCCAGATACAATTCTTTGCCTTCCAGAAATATATTCCATCTACCATTATCTTCATCTCTGGTTATCTCTAAACCATAAGTGTCTATATAGACTAAGCCCAGAAAGCCTAGTCCATCCTTCCAGAAGTTGAAGATGTCGGGGTCTATGATGATGAGCAGCGTGGTGTGAGATTCGCCCAACTTGCGCTCGGCGCGCAAACTAATACCACAAGATAAATGTTTCTGCGTAAAGTAATCACCCGTCTCGGGATCCTGCGTTAGGGATTCGCTTGCTGGCTGACCATACCTTACGCGATGGGCTTGTCTATCCAAGAAGATATGTAGCTCCCGGCATAGCTTATTAATACTGTGTGGTTTATCGGACAAGATAGTTTCCTCTTATACGTTAGTCCCTAATCGAATGACCCTTCCTACCGAAGCTAATATACCGGGCTTCGATAAACAGAGCGGGTCCGTCAGCGAACTTCCAGAAGGCTAGCTTGCCCTCCAGACTTATCTCATCTCCCGGCTGGCAATGCTTGGCCAGAGCTTCGGCTGTCTTATCCACAGCTACACACGGGAAGATGTCCTGGCCGCAACGCAGACTAAAATAGACTTCGTTGGGGAAGCGCGGATGAATTTCCTCAATCCTTCCGGTCATCATCAGGTTTTGCATGTCCATTTCCATGACGAAGGACCTCCTCGGTTAGTGATTCCCTCTACTCTGAGATAGATTTCGATTTATTTATTTGGTCAGCGATAAAGCACTCCTCTTCGGAACAGCGCGCACACTTGCCCGAAAGGCGTTTGATATGAAACTCTCTCTCATTTTTCAGGGCGTACAGATTCTTGTCTGTCCGCCGAAAAGTCTTCACTACGTAGAATAGCCAAATGCATAGAGCGCCTGTACCTAATCCCGCTAAGAAGTCACCGGTAAAGAAAGAACCTAAGGGCATAAAGTATCTCCTTGGTTACTCAAAAAACTATGAAAAAACTATGTGGCTGGCTTGGGGAGGTAGGAATCGAACCTACGGGACCTTTCGGAACCGGATCCAAAGTCCGGCGACTTTACCAGCGTCGTCCACTCCCCAAGATTAGATTAGTCTGCGAAAGAGGTTGGCCCAGTTTCATCAAACCAAGTCCCGTGTTGACAGATATCTTTAAACTGTGCGAGCTCCTCCTCGGCAGTTCTTAGAGAGTGCAAATACTCTTGGGCCCAGGCCCTCGCCCGATAACAAAGTTGGGCATCTGTCTCGGACTCTCCTATTCTGTTTCCGCCGGCAGTCAGATTCCTAGTGAAAGATTCTACATGCCGTGTGTGCCCTTCTACGCTAATATGCACTTCCAAAAAGTTCAAAGATTTAGGTGTCAACATGTATTTGCGCTTCATTTCCTAGACTCCTTCGTTTAGACGGTCTGGAAAAAGTTAAACTAAGTTTCGTATCCGGCAGAGTTTTTTAAACTCTTCGAGTTTATTATCAGCAATTTTGAGGTTGCGTATATATTCTTGTGCCCAAGCTCGGGCCCGGTGAGCGAACGCCCAGTCTGTTTCAGATCCGTTTCCTATTCTATTTCCGTCCGCAGACAGACCCCTAGTGAAAGTTTTTATGTGGATTAAGCACCCGTCTTTGCTGATATGCATCTGTAGCTCGTCCAAAGACTGGGGTGCTAACATATATTTGTATGTCACCATATAGTCTCCTCGGGCTACTGTCCCTTAACGTTGACGAACTGCTTGAGAGTATAAAGAATGTCTACCAGGTCGGCTTGGGCAGACATAACCGCATTAATGTCCTTGTAGCAGCCCTTGGTCTCGTCGATAACGGCTTTATCCAAGGAGCATTCCACCTTAGCTTCAACTGCATTGCGGATGTGGTCTTCGAGAGTGAAGAGTTTTCTAGCCGCCGAGCGACTCATCGTTCTTCCGGCTCCGTGCGAGCACGAGTGGAAGGAGTCGGGGTTACCCTTACCCTCTACGATGTAAGTGGTCTCCATCATAGAGCCGGGAATGATACCCATCTCTCCAACCTTAGCGGATACGGCTCCTTTACGAGTCAGGTAAACTTCCTTACCGAAGTGTTCCTCTACCGAAACGTAGTTGTGATGACAATGCACGATGGTTTTGCTGACATCCTGCAGTACCTTGGGGAATAGGGGCTTAATGATTTCTATGATTTGCCCCATCATAATGTGCCGATTAGTCGCAGCATAACGCTGAGCCCAGAACATAGCGACCAGATAGTCTTGGAAGTGCTCCGTGCCCTCTTCCAAGTAGGCACAATCCTTGTCCGGCAAAGTCTCGAGACGGTCGCCCATGTCTTCCTTGGCGAGATTGATAAAGGTTTGACCGATGAGATTGCCGGCGCCCCGAGAACCGGAATGCAGGACCACCCAGATATCGTTGTTCTGATCCAGACAGAGTTCGATAAAGTGATTACCGGATCCGAGTGAGCCCAGCTGAGCTAAAGCATTCTTGTTGAGCACTTTAGGATACTTGGCGCAAATAAGGTCATAAATCTGGGCGAAGTCTTCTCGCCAGCGGGTCTCGACCATCCCAGTAGGATATTCGTTGCCTTGTCCGACTCCCATAGGCACCGCATCTTCGATAGCCAAACGTATAGACTTGGGGTTGTCCGGAATGTGCTCGGCTTTGAGACCGAACAACTGTACCGCCAGCATACCGCAGCCAATGTCCACACCTACGGCGGCAGGAATTATGGCTTTGTAGGTGGGAATAACCGAGCCTACGGTAGCTCCTTTGCCCAAGTGGACGTCTGGCATCACGGCAATGTGGTCGTGGATAATAGGTAGGTTAGCGATGTTACGCAGCTGCTGAGCGGCTTGTTCCTCTACGTTAACGCCGCGAGTCCAGGCTTTGATCGGAACCCGGGCTCCTTCAATTAGCTCATAGCTCACGTTGGCGTTCTCCTTGAATTAACTAAAACTTGATGATTCCCTCGAACATTCTAGCTCATACTCAGCTTCGCTTCGAAGCTTCTTGACCTTACGATTAAGACGCTGGGCTCGACTACTCTTGAGCGGGGCCAGATAGGCCTCCATCTCCTTCAATACGGTCTCAACTCCGTACTCTTGTTCCTCTTCCCAGCATTCTCCGCACGGCTCGTTGATATTCTCTCCGTGTGTGCAATAGCGAGAGTTTATCCTGGACCGGCTCATGCCTTCTCTACCTTACTTCGCAGTCGCTGGGCTTCCTGACATTCTCCGTAGCCTTCGTCATCGAGGCGAGTGAGCTGCTGAGCATCGCTGCGGCTATTGCGTTCGGTCTGACGAACCAGAGCCTCTTCGCGGCGCTTGTCTCGATTCTCTTTGAAGTGAGAGCGTGTCGGCATGGTTTACCTTTCTTCTAAAGCTTGGAGTCTACGCTCCAGCTCCTTGTGAATGTGAACGATTCCTTGTTCCATTTTCTGGCGGGCGACAGGGTTTCCTGAATGAACGGTAATCCGCGGCGGGATGTAGTCGGGGTCGGTAAAGACCTGCTCCTCTACCCAGACTAATACATCGTTGCCATTACCTACATGTTCGCAACCATAGAGAGCCGCCAAGGTAAAGCCCTCTTCTCTACAGCTCCTACAAATGCCCAGATCGTGATCTAGAGACAGTTCTACTACCGGCTCAGTTGCATGCTCCAGCAGGAAAATGGTCTCGGCAGCTGAATGAGTTCTCTCCCACCCTTCCGGAGCTTCTCGCAGGTCATCCAGATAGATGCGCAGATGCATGACTACCTCTAAGGTTGAAAGCGGTCAATAAAGTCCCACCACGCCGCCCGTAAAATACTACCAACACCTAAGAATAGAAGTAGGACAAGACCAAGCGGTCCTAAAAATATAGTCAGAAGTTTGGCATCCATTCCCCAATCAATATCGGGAAACAGCACTATTATGGCATTGATAATACAAGAAAGTAAATAAGCTGCACAAAGGGCCTCGGTAGGCATAGCTTTTCTCCTATTTTCGAAAGCGGCTAACAAAATCCATAGCTGCTTCTCCCAGAACTACAAAGATAAGCAACAGGATGGTTAGGATAATAGTAAGCGGCCCCAACAAAACCAACGCCAGCTTGATATCTCTTTTCCATCCAGCATAACCTAAACTCCGGTCGGTCACCAAAATAATATTGATGAAACACGAAACTGTATAGATCAGCAATAAGATGTAGATCATACCCGGAGGACACGGAGGCATAGACTTCTCCTACTTAGGCCAGTTACAGGAAATAGAGTTGCCTCTCGAACCGGTTAGAACTATACAGTCTATCCCTTTTACTTGTACAGGACAGACTACGTTTACTACCCAGTGGGTGCCTTGCTTGATACATTCCGGAGGCAGGTCTGTGAGTTCAGTCTTCGGGGGAGCACAAGCTATCGCCATAGTAAGTACGACAAAAGCTCCCACCAACAGGATCAAGAGAGCAGGCAGTAGCTTTGAATCAACCATTTCAGCCCACATTATTTTTCCTCGTCCAGACAAACTGTCTCGCCTGCGTAGTTGGATTCATAGATACCTTCAACCAGCTTCCACTGCTTATCGTTTAGGAAGGAGCCACTAACATAGTGGGTATTGCGCTTGAAATAAACGAAGGCTGCCCGCAAACTGGCTTCGGACACTTCGGTTCCATCAAAGAAGTCCTCTACTATTCCCCTCGCCAAACAGTAGTCGGCGCCCAAGAAGTCTTGATAGACTTTGGTCATGTCGCGTATCTTGCTAAGGGACATGTGCTTATTCCTTGCTGGGAAGTGTTTTTGGGGCGGCGGCTGAAAAACTAACCAATCCACAATACTTGCGATAGCTGTCGTAAGCAAAGCAAGTACCCACATGTTTCCTCCTACAGGTATCCTTGTTGGCTCAAAACATGTATAAAAGCGATAGTGGGTCTAACATCCATAAAGCGAACGGTACGGCAAGCGTGACAAGCAACCCAATCAGGAGGAGCACCCTCTTCCCAGAAGGTCCCATTTGCTTCCATGTTCCCACACTCGCAGTTGTCTTTGGCCCAAGCTTCCAAGGCACTCATAACTCGTGTAGGAGTTAAAATATCGTGGATTAGCTTATCTATGGCCTCTTTATTTACGTCATCCATCACGTCACCTTAACTGCTCCAGACAATCTTTTCTTTGCCATCTCATTTAAGTAGATAGTCTGTAAAGCCGAAGACTTTAGGAAAGCTACCGGAGTGATAGCTAACTTCTTGATTAGTCCAAAGAGCAGACTGATAGGCTCTGGAGCTACCCCGAGGTTGGGCATGTGTCCGTAGATCACGGAAACTAACTCGGAACAGTAGTAGGCATCATTTCCCGCTACAAACCTAAAATCGTAGGGCCGCCCTAAAAGACTATAAGCTTTCATAACTGCGGCAAGTCTATCAGCAGGAGTTAGATCGGTAATGCGTAAGACGGCGATTACATCACAACGCAAGAAAGAGAGTAGATTCTCTTCATGTACGCCTTCAGCAGTAGCATGAATAACTTGATTCTCTCCTGCGTAAAAAGCAGCATGGGAAAAGGCTCCCGGGATAAACTTACCATCTAAATAATAAGTGAATCCTCGCAAAAGAACATCCCCGGGTTTAACAAGATCCAGCACCTGGTGCATGTCTTCCCCAGTTACATGGTATTCTGAGGGGTCATAGACCATAAAAAACGGGAACTTATAGACTTTGATGTCCCCAATCATGGTCACGAATTTATCATACATTCGGTTAATAAAAGCACGCATAGTTTGATTTCCTTTTAGTAAAACCCGTTCTTGGTAAAGCCTAAGGAAGCCACTGTCTCTTCCTTAGACATATCTTTTGGGTTTCCCATAACGTTGCAGAAGATAGTCATACCTCCAATGAGTGCTCCCATGAAGATAATAAAACCATCCCCGGGACCCTTGTAAGGTTTTCCTGCGCTTTCTACCATACCCCACCCGCAAAGTGAACCCCAAAGCAGTAGGGTCATTAGGTAAGGGATACACCGCTGAAAGAAATTGAACTTGGTCCCAAATACTCGGGTCACCGGTTTGAAGGGGAACCAGAAGATTCCACACATACAGAAGTGTCCGATACAATAGCCCGCAACTCGCAGGCTTCTCCAGCTGAAGCTCAAGCCTGTGTTTTTGTAGTCCGGGCGAGCCTTCCTTTCCGGAGCCAACGAATAGAGATTACCCTCGAAATCCATTATATCTTTCCTCCAAAACATTTACTAACAAGCACGCCGCAACAATACAAACCACGCACGACATACTTGAACTATCGATTGGTCCTACCCAAAACACGCACGACATACTCGAACTATTTGATTCTACCCCTCGACATACCCTCTTCCCTGGTTATTGGTCGCGCTCCCCACTCATACATCGGGATCGTACGAACCAAGATAGAATAAAGAAGTAGGCTACTAAAGCTAAGAATCCAGGCCAGCTCATACTTACCGGGTCTCGCAGTCAGCGCAGGGAACTTGGGTACCCGGACCACAATCACACTTTGGGCAAGGGGTCATATTCTTGGCTGCCTTGGTTTGTTCGATTACGTAAGCTATCTGATCCTCGGTGGGTGCCGGGACGGGGATAGGATTCGGTGGGTAGAGATCATGGAATGTATAGGCCGGACGGTTGCCCCAGCCTATTCCCTTAGGGGGTGGCTCTGGTTGGGTAGTGTTGGTAAGGATGATGTCTTTTTCTTCTTCAATGGTGTATTCATTAGCGCGGGCGCGAAGATGTTCTATCTCTTGGCGGTGCGTTTCCAAATCGTCTTGGCGGGTTTGTTCTAGGGCAGCCAGCTCTTCGGTAATAGCACAGCGGAGAATCATTTCTTTCTTCCAATCCTCTTGCCAGATAATGGCGGCTTCTAAGTCGGCCGCGGCTTTAATCTTCAAGGCTTCATAGTCCGTCTTCATAGCCGCGTACGCCAAAGCTACATCCGCCATTTCACTGGGCATAGCCGCTTCCAAAGCACTTATCTGTTCCAGTAACACATCCCTCTCGGCAATCATATCCTGCAACTGGGTGTGAGGGGCCTCTAACTGTTCGTTGTTTGGTTCGTAGTGGTCCGCGGCTGGCGCCAGACTATAACCGTAGGTTAATTTATTGGGCATACTTATTCCTCCTTAGGAGCAATTTTCCTATTCCTTGGATACTATAGTTGCGGTTTAATACTCCACTCCCCGTGGGGAGGGAGATACTTGTCGAGGGTTCTATACCAAGCCCGCTCGAGCCATACTACTACGTTCTCTTTGGTGGTATGCGGGAGAAAGGCAAAGCGACGGCGCCAGGGACCATCTCCCCGTTGGGGTACTCGGGCTGCCCATCTCATGCAGTCTCCTTCTTCGGCAGGAGTAGTCGGTATTCAATACCTCCGCATTCCACATTGCGCCACTCGTAGCGCTCCAGCCAGATTGTAATCCCGGATTGAGTTCGCTTAGGAAAGAAAGCGAAGGCGGTATACCATCCGTTCCACGCCCCGACCCTCGCGTTGTTGCTCGCCAGAGAGTTCCATCTCATTTAATTTCCTCCAAAGCCACTGTAGAGCGTCGGCCTCGAGTTCTTCTTTCCTCTACGCGTCGCTCGTATTGTTCGGAGAGACCTGAGTCTACTATCTGAGTAGCTACTTGATTATTGCGATGTTCGTGCACTACCAGTAGCCGCACGATAAAATCGTAGAGCCAGCTTTTTTCTCCAGATAATCTTTCGATGACTTCATCCTTGGCCGCTTTCATAAGGGCATAGGACTTAGCCAGCACGAAGCGCTTGCTTACTTCTTTAGCGATGGCCGCTACTCGGTCTTCATAGCCGCAGTCACAAACCATGGGCGCTTCGAAGTTGGCACAGTCCCCAGACATAGGACAGGAATACCAACAGTCTTCGACCATCAGGTGGTGTCCGGCTAAGCGTTGGGCGATAAGTAGAACCCGAGCTTCATCTTTTTCATCTAACATGTTATCACTTCACTATGTTGTCGTTATTGGTAAAGGTGTAACAGTAATATTTCGTAGGGGAAGCTGCCCAATTGCCGTGTAGCTCAGTGTGATATTCAAGTAGGGTAGCGGTTGCTTCCGAAGTCCTATGATTTCTTAGAATGGCGTTAAATGTTTCTCTAATGTTGATTTGACGGTGATCTTTATACCCGCTTTGATAATAGCTAAGCTCAGTGCAATCTACAGTAACACTGAGGGGGTCCTTCATTTTAATAGTATCAAGAATGGAATAGATCGGCGGCGAGATTATTGACTCTGCTGCGTCCGCTTGTGTGGTAGGGATAAACAAAAACAGTAGGCTTAGCCAAAGTATCTTCATTGTGTGGTTCCTTCTTTGTCGCCGGGTCTGTCCGATTTGCTACGGCGTATCCGTAGGCCCGCTCTTACTGTGCCACTGGAGCCAGTAGACCGAGGTTTCCACCTTACCTAGGCGATCATGGTCACCCATAGCGCAGTTCCCGAGATAGGTGAGCGCGGCTAGAATAAAAGGTATAGACCATTTCCAGTCGGGTTTGAATTGAGTGCGGCGAATCATCATTTACGGAGTTCCTTTGCCGATGTTAGGATAGTTCTTATACCAGGTCTTACCCGTATTGATTACTTTCCCGTAGGCGTCTTTAATCCATTTACCTAGCGACGGCGGGCTATTCGGGGTAGAGGATCCTCGATAGATGAAATCAAACTCTAGTTGTTCTGGAGCTTCAGGAATAGCGGGTAGGATTACCTGCTGGGCTTGGGCGCCAAACTTCTTTTCGGCTTCCACTTCCAGATCTTGCAAGGCCTGGAGTGCGGGCAGTTCGTTGCGCAGCAGGTTATTGATCTGGTGTCGCAGTTCTTGAGATAGGAAAACAAACTCGGTTGTTCCCAGTCCGATATTATTGAGCAGCTCATTCAAGATACTCTCAATCAGTCCCTCTATATTCTCGAGAGCTCCCCAGACCAGCATGTGCGAGATAGGCTTATCGCTAAACGCTCGGTTCATAGCGATAGCTCGGCCTAGCTTGCGACTGTAGTGGTCGTTATCACTAAGATAAGCAAAGCCTACTTGCAGATAGCAGTCTCGAAGAGCTACCACTACCGTAGCTTTGTTATCTACATGAAAGGTGCGGGTTTGGTGTTGTTGGGCGTCGGTGAGTTTAATCATAGCGGAGTTTCCTTCTTAGCGGGTTCTTCTTCGGTAAAGAGACTCTCTTTGTCGAGGATCTCCCAGTCTTCAATGAGCTCTAGTCCTTGGGGTTCCCAAGCTTCGATAGCAAAGGTTTCTCTACCCATGGGACAGATTACGGTAGCTCCATGCTTATCGAGATTGCAGCCGAGATCTACGGCGCGGCGTTGTCCCTTCCAGCTCTGGGGTCTGGCTACTTTGTTCGGGTTAGCCAGACAGGCGCGGGCGGCTTGTTTGATTCCGGGCACAGTCATCTCCTTTTGCAAAGATAGCCCTAATAGAAGTTCCCTCTTCCCTGAAGATCGAGTGCTTGCTGGTAGAAAAAAAAGGGCACCCCCACCAGTAACTGACATATTTCGTGTATGTTAGTCACGTATGGGAGTGCCCAATTTCTCTAATGCCCTATCCGCTACGCGCGGAAGGGATTGCTCGCCGTCGCCGCAGCCGGAGCGTGATCGCTATCCAGCCGAGACTTCAGCTCTGCGATTTCCGCGGCGATACCCGCCGTGTCGCTGGTGGTCTTGTTCGGGCGCCGGCCGAACTGCACGTCGGTCGCCTGAACGTTGGTGTACTCGTTGTACACCACCGGGTTGCTGCCCTCGATCACCTTGCTCTCGGCGATCAGCTCGCCGATCACGGAAACCTCGACGCCCTTGTCGAGGTACTGAGCGACGCGCTTGGCCAGCCCACCCCAGCAGACCACCGGGATGAAGTTGGCACGCCGCTTCGAACGATCCTTCTCACCACGGTCGCTGAGGCGCGTCACGGCGAGACGGAAGAACGTTCGGGCACCCTCGGTGCCGTCCTTCTTGATGTAGAGCTGGAGACTGGGCTTGGCGGCCAGACGACCAACAAGCGAGATCGTA
>Ga0315278_10002566_pt1 | contig 16168 bp, 14 predicted proteins | sample YL17G06_0_MG_FD_203880 | JGI IMG/M metagenome (GOLD analysis project Ga0315278, IMG submission 203880) | Sediment microbial communities from Yellowstone Lake, YNP, Wyoming, USA - YL17G06_0 | ecosystem: Environmental > Aquatic > Freshwater > Lake > Sediment | place: USA: Wyoming | collected... | reverse complement strand
AATTTCTCCAGGTCGATGTCAACCGCTGGGTGGTAGACATCGACCTGGAGAAATTCTTCGACCGGGTCAACCACGACATGCTGATGGGGCGGGTGGCGAAGCGGGTAGCGGACAAGCGGCTGCTCAAACTCATTCGGGCATTTCTCAACGCCGGAGTGATGGAGAACGGGCTGGTGGGTCCAACGGATGAAGGGACGCCGCAGGGCGGACCTTTGTCTCCCCTGCTGTCGAACCTGGTGCTCGACGATCTGGACCGGGAGCTGGAGCGACGCGGACACCGCTTCGTGAGATATGCCGACGACTGCAACATCTACGTCCGAAGCGAACGGGCGGCAAAGCGGGTGATGGAGAGCGTGAGTGACTTCATCACGAAGAAGCTCAAGCTGAAGGTGAACGGAGAGAAGAGTGCGGTGGCAAGGCCGTGGGAGCGGAAGTTTCTGGGCTTTAGCTTTACGAGCGGGACACGGCCGCTGAGGCGGATCGCGCCGAAGGCCATGGAGCGTTTCAAGAAGCGAGTGCGGGAGCTGACGCGCAGGACGCGAGGCGTGAGCCTCGAGATGCGAATCGCCGAGTTGGCGGTCTACTTGCGGGGATGGCGAGGGTACTTCGGGTACGGCCAGTCCCGTCAGGTCCTCAAAGCCCTCGATGCGTGGGTACGGCGGCGGCTGTGCGCGGTGGTGTGGAAGCAGTGGAAACATGGGCCGGCCAGAATGCGGGAGTTGCGTAGACGGGGGGGCAGTCATCGTCTCTCGCGAATGGCTGGGTACAGCTCACGCGGGCCGTGGAGCATGAGTTTACATACGGCCCTCAACATTGCTCTGCCGCCCGCCTACTTTCGCTCACTCGGAGTCCCTTCTTTGGCGGACGCAACGTGATGCAACAACCGACCGAACCGCCGTATACGGACCCGTACGTACGGTGGTGTGGGAGGGGGACGCCGCGAGGCGCCTCCCTATCCCGATCGCGCAGCGCGGAAGGCAGTAACCCGCGAGTTGGTCTATTGCCTTCGCGCTTGCGCGCGGTGGCTGGATCTTCCGGTTCGACCCGAGCACGGGCCGACCGGAAGATCCAGCGCTTCAGGAATTTCCAGCGCCGGAGGCGAAGACTGAGGGGACAGTCGAGAAGTGTTTTCCCGTAGACCGTGGCCTCTCACAAGATGTACCGGCTCAGATCCTGATCCTGCAAAATCGGGTCGAGCCGCTCGCGCACGTACGCTCCGTCGATCGACACGGTGCGCCCGTGCATCTCCGGGGCCGTGAACGACACCTCGTCGAGCAGCCGCTCGAGCACGGTGTGGAGCCGCCGCGCGCCGATGTCTTCGGTGCGTTCGTTTACCTCCGCGGCGATCCGCGCGATCTCCTCGACGGCATCCCCCGAGAAGTCGAGATGCACGCCCTCGGTCTCCATCAGGGCCACGTACTGGGTGATCAGCGCATTCCGAGGCTCGGTGAGGATGCGCACGAAGTCGGCCTGGGTGAGCGCCTCGAGCTCGACGCGAATCGGAAAGCGTCCCTGAAACTCCGGGATCAGATCGGAGGGCTTGGCGACATGAAAGGCGCCCGACGCGATGAAGAGGATGTGATCGGTCCGCACCATCCCGTACTTGGTGTTGACCGTCGATCCTTCGACGATCGGCAGCAGGTCGCGCTGCACGCCCTCGCGCGAGACGTCGGGCCCGTGCACGCCTTCCCGGCCCGCGATCTTGTCGATCTCGTCGATGAAGACGATGCCGGCGTGCTCGACGCGCGCGACCGCTTCCTTGATCACCGCTTCCATGTCGATCAGTCGGTTTGCCTCCTCCTGTGCGAGTAGGTCCATCGCCTCGCCGACCTTCAGCCGCCGGCGCTTGGTCTTCTTCGGCATCAAGTTGGAGAACAGATCCTTCAGGTTCTGTTCGATGTCCTCCATTCCCTGCGGCGCCATGATCTGCAGCATCGGACCGCCCGAGGCGGCGATCTCGACGTCGACGAAGCGATCATCGAGCTTGCCCTCGCGGAGCATGCGACGGAGCTTCTCGCGGGTTCCCTGCGTGTCCTCCTCGCGCTCCGTGCTCGGAGCGGCGTCCGGGCGGATGCCCACGGGACGCGGCGGGAGCAGCAGGTCGAGGACCTTCTCCTCTGCGTTCTCGCGCGAGCGGATCTGAACCTTTTCCTTCTCTTCCTCCTTCACCATGCCGATCGCCAGCTCGGCGAGATCGCGGATCATCGACTCGACGTCGCGGCCGACGTAGCCGACCTCGGTGAACTTCGAGGCCTCGACCTTGAGGAACGGCGCCTGGGCGAGCTTGGCGAGCCGGCGCGAGATCTCGGTCTTGCCGACCCCGGTCGGCCCGATCATGATGATGTTCTTCGGGGCGATCTCGTCGCGGAGATCCTCCGCGACCTGCTGGCGGCGCCAGCGGTTGCGAAGCGCGATGGCCACGGCCCGCTTGGCGGCCTTCTGGCCGACGATGTAGCGATCGAGCTCCGAGACGATCTCTCGCGGCGTCATCGGCGACGCTTGCGAGGCCTCGTTCTTCGAACCGATCTGTGGAGCGCCTTCGGGCATGGAGAGAATCCTACTCCGCGAGCTCTTCGATGACGATCGCCTCGTTCGTGTAAACGCAGAGCGCCGCCGCTTGCTTCATCGCTTCCTCGGCGATGGCGCGCGCATCGAGGCTCGAGTGCAGGGCGAGCGCGCGCGCTGCCGCGAGCGCGAAGTTTCCGCCCGAGCCGACGGCGAGGATCCCGTCGTCGGGCTCGATCACGTCGCCGTTGCCGGTGACGAGCAGCGAGGCGTCGCGATCGGCGACGATCAGCAGCGCCTCGAGCCGCCGCAGCACCCGGTCGCTTCGCCAATCCTTGGCGAGCTCGACGGCCGCGCGCTTCAGGTTTCCGTGATACTGCTCGAGCTTGGCCTCGAACTTCTCGAAGAGCGTCAGCGCGTCCGCGGTTCCGCCGGCGAAGCCGGCGAGGACCTTGCCCTCGAAGAGCCGGCGCACCTTGCGCGCGCGGCGCTTGATCACCGTCTGGCCGAGGCTCACCTGGCCGTCGCCGGCGATCACCACTTTTCCCTTGTGGCGCACGGCGAGGATCGTGGTCGCCCGCACGCGGGTCGCTTCTCCCGTGGGGGGGAGGGCGGGCGAAGGGGAGCCCCCGCGCCCGCCCTCACTTCGCTCGGGGATGCGCGCCATCGTAGGCCTTCATGAGATGATCGAGGTTCACGTGCGTGTAGCGCTGCGTGGTCGAGAGGCTCGAGTGGCCGAGCAGCTCCTGGATCGAGCGCAGATCCGCGCCCTGGTTCAGGAGATGGGTGGCGAAGCTGTGCCGCAGCGAATGGGGGCTCGCCGCAACCGGAGTGCCGGAGCGAAGCGCATAGCGCTTGACGAAGCGGCCCACGCTTCGCGTCGTCAGGCGCCCGCCGCGGCGGTTGACGAACACGGCGGCCGTCTCGATGCCGTCGTCGCGCAGCCGTTTGCGAAAGGATCGGAGCGCGTCGAGGGCGACCTCGCCGATCGGCACGATGCGCTCTTTGCGCCCTTTGCCGAAGACGCGCACGCATTCGTTCTCGAAGTCCACATGCTGCCAGTCGAGGCCGGTGAGCTCGCTCACGCGAAGCCCCGAAGAATAGAGCGTCTCGAGGATCGCCCGGTCGCGCTCGGCCCAGGCGTCGCCGTGCGTCATGCCGTTCAGCAGGCGCTCGGTATCGTCGATCGGCAGGAAGACCGGTAGCCGCTTCTCGATCTTCGGGGCGACGAGCTCGGCGGCGGGGTTACGGCGGATCTTGCCGGAGCTGACGACAAACGAAAAGAAGCCGCGGATCGCCGCCACCTTCCGAGACACGGTCGAGCGCCGTGACGAGCGGAGCTTCGCGGCCGCGTAGGCCCGCAGATCGTCGATCGAGACCCTCCCGACGCTGACCTCGCGGGGCTTCGGCCCGTCCGGAGCGAGAAACGTCCGCAGCCCCTCGAGGTCGCTTCGGTAGCTCCGCAGCGTGTGGGGAGAGACGTGCCGCTCGGCGCGCAGGTGGTGCATGTAGAGTTCGATCTCCTCGCGCATGACACGTGCCCTTGCGGGAATAGCCGCGTGCGCGAGCCTATGGTAGCTGTGCCTCTGCGTGGCAGCAATGCAGGCTGAAGAACGCGTAGCCTTCGCGAGCCGCCGCGGCAACCGCCTCGTGGGCGTCGTTCACACCGCGGCCGGCGAAGGTGCCGCCGGTTCCCCTGCCGGCGTGATTCTCTGCCATGGCATGGAGTCGACGAAGGACGGAGCGAAGCAAAGGCTCCTCGGTGAACGATTGTCGAGGGCCGGCATCTCCGTGCTGCGCTTCGACTTCTCCTACGTCGGCGAGTCCGAGGGGGAATTCGCGGATCTGACGTTTCGCGGCGAAGTCGACGACCTCGTCGGCGCCTGGGATTTCTTTCGCACGCGAGCCGGCGGACCGATCGGTCTCCTCGGCTCGAGCATGGGGGGGGCTGTGGCGCTGCTGTTCGCGGCGGAGGAGCCGCGCGTGCGCGCGCTGGCGACGATCGCCGCGGTCGCGCGCCCCGCCCGCGCGCTTGCCGAGCTTCGTCCGGCCGAGCTCGAGCGCTGGCGGACGGAAGGAATCTTGTCGCTCGGCGGCGTGCGCTTGAAGCGTTCGTTTCTCGACGACGTCGAAACGCTCGACGTGATCGGCGCGTGCCGGAAGATCGCTTGCCCGACGTTTCTCGCTCACGGCGACGCGGATCGCGTCGTGCCGTGCTCCGATGCCGAGGAAATCGCTGCCGCGCTCGGCGGTGAGCATCGCCTGAAGATCTACCCCGGGGCGGATCACCGCTTCTCGAAGCCGTCCGATCTCGAGGCCCTGCTCGAGGACTGTGCCGCCTGGCTCGAGCGTCACTTGGCGAGGAACGGGGTGGCATGAGGGGAGCCTGTCAGCGCTGCGGCGCCGAAGTCGCCGAGAGCGCGGTCGGCGTGCGCGACGTCTGCGAGCGTTGCCGCGCTTACCTCCACTGCTGCCGGAACTGCGGATTCTACGAGCCGGGCGCGCACAACGATTGCCGCGAGCCGAACGCCGAGGTGGTGGCGGACAAGGAGCAGGGAAACTTTTGCGAGTATTTTCGCCTCTCGTCCGCGCCGCGCACAGCCGGTAGTCTGGCGAGCGACACCCGAACCAAGCTCGACGCGTTGTTTCGCAAGAAGTAGGCCCGAGAGATCGACGACGGGCGGGTGTTCACACCGAACGGAGGAGCCTGACGAATGCGCAAGTGGATCATTTTCGGAGTGATTCTCGCAGTGATTGTCAGCGCGGTGGCGCTCGCGCTCGCCAATTTGAACTCGTACCTGAACCGCAACAAGGACTGGCTCGCCGGCCAGGTCGAGAATGCTCTCGGCCGCAAGGTGAGCTTTTCCGAGATCGGCGTGCAGCTCTTCGGCGGGTTCGGTGCACGCATCAAGGACCTGAAGATCGCCGACGATCCTGCCTTCGCGAAGGGCGATTTCGTGAAGGCCGGCGACGTCCAGGTGTCGATCCGTCTCTGGCCCGCGCTCTTCGGCCGCTACGAGGTCAAGCGCGTCGCGCTGCTTCAGCCCGAAGTGACGATCGTACGCACCAAAGACGGGTTCAACTACGATTCGATCGGCAAGAAGCCGCAAGCGGAGGCGGAAAGGCCTCCCGCTCGCGAAGCCGCGCCGAAGCCGCCGCCGGCCGCGAAACCGCCGAGCCAGGAGGAAAGCCGCGGTGAGAAGGCGGCGTTCCTCGTGTCGCTCGTCGACATCGAGAAAGGGCAGTTCCGCTTTCTGGACCGCACGACGAGCCCACCGGGGGATTTTCGCGCGCGCGATCTCGATTTCTCGGCCTCCGACGTCAGCCTCGACCGGCCGATCCACCTGAAGCTCGCGACCGCTCTCTTCGGCGCGGACAAGCAGAACGTCAAGCTCGACGGCTCGCTCGGTCCGGTCGGCTCGCCGCCGAATGTGAAGAACGCCGCGCTCGATCTGTCGATTCAGGTCGGTCCGCTGGTCGTCGACAATATGAAGAAGCTCGAGGCCCTCGCGAAGGCCTTGCCGCCGGATCTGTCGTCGCCGGATCCGGTGTCGCTCGACGCCAGGGTGTCCGGCACGCTCGGCGACCGCCTGAAGATCGACGCCAACTTCGACGGCACCGCCGCGGCGATCCGCTACGGCGCGACCTTTCAGAAGCCGAAGAGCGTGACGATGAAGCTCGCCGTGAGCGCCGAGCGGGCGGGCAACACGATCGACGTGAAGAGCCTATCGCTGCGCCTTGCGGAGCTGAACCTCACGGGGAAAGGGAGCGTCGATACGAGCCCCGGCGGCGCGCTCGACTTCCAGATCGACAGCCCGAGGACGCCGCTCGCGGGCTGGGACAAGCTGCTACCCGCGTTCACGGGTCACCAGATTTCGGGCAACGCCGAGGTGCACGTTCGCGCCAAAGGCAAGAGCGGCAGCAACGAGCCTCCGCAGCTCTTCGGCAGGGTCGCGCTCGACGGCGTCTCCGCCAAGCAGAGCGGTTCGCCCTACGAGATCGAGGATCTCACCGGCGCGATCGAGCTCAAGGGAGCGTCGGCGAGCGTGCCGACGACGACGTTCAAGCTTTCCGGCTCGCCCGTGTCCGTGCACGGGGAGGTCGCGAGCTTTCGCCCGATGGCGGCAACCTTCGCGCTGAAGTCGCCGCAGCTCTCGGCGGCCTCGCTCAACTTCGCGAGCCCGACGGTGAAGAAGGCCGAAGTGCTGCACGGCGTCGACATTCAGGGACAATTCCGCGCGCCGGAGAAATCCCCGCCGGAGTTCCAGGGGACGCTCCGCTCGAGCGACGGAAGCCTCCGTGACTTCGATTACCGCGATCTCGCCGCCGACGTGAATCTTCGCGATCAGGTGGCGACGCTCACCAAGCTCGACCTCCGTGCCTTCGACGGCAGCTACAGCGGTGGCGGCCGCTACGACATGCGCGAGAAGGAGAATCCCAAGTTCGACTTCCGCTCGACGATTCGCGGCATGGATCTGAAGAGCGTGCTGGCGAGCCAGTCGCCGGGCTCCGAGAAGCGCATCGAGGGGCGTCTCGACGCCGATCTTGCGCTCGCCGGCGCGGGCAAGCAGTGGGAGACGATCAAGCGACAGATGCGCGGCAACGGACGCATCGAGGTCAAGGACGGCATGATCAAGGACGTGAACATCGCCGATCAGGTGCTCGCCAGCGTGACGGGAATCGGCGGCCTGTCGAATTTGATCTCGCCGCGGGTGCGGGCCAGGCATCCCGAGCTGTTCGAGATGGGGGACACGAAGTTCGAGAAGCTCGGCGGCAGCGTGCAGATCGCCGACGGCGTGGCACGAAGCGACGATCTCACGCTCGCCGCGCGCGACTACGCGATGCTCGGCAAGGGCACCTACTCGCTCGACAACGAGCTCGATTTCAACGCGATGCTCGTCGCATCGAAGGAGCTCTCCGACGACGTCATCGGGGACGTGCGCGAAGCGAAGTACATCGCGGACGCGCAGGGAAGGATCGCGATTCCGTTTCGTCTCACCGGCGCGCTGCCCCACGTCAAGCCGAAGCCGGACACCGAGTTCATCGCGCGCGCGCTCGGCCGCGCGGCGGTCGGCAAGGGGCTCGACAAGCTCTTCGGCAAGGAGAAACCGTTGCCCCCCGGAGTCACACCGACTCCTGATCTGAAGCATCCGGAGCGGGAGCTGCTCAAGAAGGGCCTCGAGGGGCTCTTTGGCCGATAGCGGGCAGCTTTTTTGACTTCCCTGCTGCTCATTGGGTACTGTGGCTACTGTGGGTGATCGAAACCGGCGATTTGGACCGCTTCGACCCGATTTGGTCACCCCTGAATTTTGGAAACAGTTTTTTCTTGCCCTCGGTGACGAATTTTGATACTGGCCGAGCCATGCCCAAACCCACTGTTTCAACAGGGTTTTAGGCGGGGGGGCGGCGGAGGATAACGTTATGATTTTGGATTCTCTCCTGGGGCTATTTTCCAACGATCTGGCGATCGATCTGGGCACCGCGAACACCCTGATCTACGTCAAGAGCCAGGGCATCGTCTGTAACGAGCCCTCGGTCGTGGCGGTGCAGAAGGATGCTCGCGGTGGCCGGCGTGTGCTCACCGTCGGTGCCGAGGCGAAGAAGATGCTCGGCCGCACACCCGGGAACATCGTCGCCATCCGTCCATTGAAAGACGGAGTCATCGCCGATTTCGAGATCACCGAGGCGATGCTTCGCTACTTCATCCAGAAGATTCACAACCGCCGCACGCTGGTTAGGCCGCGCATCATCATCTGCGTGCCCTTCGGCATCACCGAAGTCGAGAAGCGCGCCGTGCGCGAATCGGCCGAGTCGGCCGGCGCGCGCGAAGTCTATCTGATCGAAGAGCCGATGGCCGCGGCAATCGGCGCCGGGCTGCCGATCACCGAGCCGACCGGCAACATGATCGTCGACATCGGCGGCGGTACGACCGAGGTGGCGGTCATCTCGCTCTCGGGCGTCGTCTTCTCGCGATCCGTCCGCGTCGGCGGCGACAAGATGGACGAGGCGATCATCCAGTACATCAAGCGCAAGTACAATCTGCTCGTCGGCGAGCGCACCGCGGAGCTGATCAAGATCACGATCGGTTCGGCGTTCCCGGGGAACGAGATCCAGACGATGGAGATCAAGGGTCGCGATCTCGTCGCGGGCGTGCCGAAGACGGTCGAGATCTCCGACGAAGAGATTCGCGACTCGCTGCTCGAGCCGATCAATCAGATCGTCGAGGCGGTGCGCATCGCACTCGAGCGGACGCCGCCCGAGCTTGCCTCGGACATCGTCGACAAGGGCATCGTGCTTGCCGGCGGCGGATCGTTGCTGCGCAACCTCGATGCGCTCTTGCGCGACGAGACGGGGTTGCCGATCACGCTGGCCGAGGATCCGCTGACCGCCGTGGTGATGGGCGCTGGCAAGGTGCTCGACGAGCTGTCTCTTCTAAAGGACGTGACGATTCAATAAGTTGGGTACGGCTCAGGGATCCCTGGGGCGACTGCGTGGCGAGACGACCCGCCGGGGTCCTGAGGACCGTAACCCGTCATGTCCGAGTTTCTCCGGAGAAATCAGGTTCTCCTCGGCTCCGGGGTCTTCCTTCTGCTGTCGCTGGTTCTGCTCACGGTGAACCGCGGCCGGGTGAGGCGCTTCGATCCGCTCGGTGCGGTGTTTCTCGAGGTGCTGCGGCCGCTGCAGGCGGTCACCACGCAGACGACCGGCGCGCTCGGTAATCTCTGGACCCGGTACGTGAGCCTCGTCGGCATCGATGCCGAGAATCGCGAGCTGAAGCTCAGGCTGCGCAGCCTCGAGGCGGAGCATCGGCGCGACGCCGAGATCGAGCTCGAGAATCGACGCCTCTCGCGGCTGCTCGATTTTCAAGGCGACGTGCCATCGCAGCTCGTGACCGCACGCGTGATCGCCAAGGATGCGTCGGGCCTGTTTCAGAGCTTCACGCTCGATCGTGGCGAGGGGAGCGGCATCAAGCCCGGCATGGCCGTCGTCTGCGCCGATGGAGTGGTCGGGCGTATCGCGCAGGTGAGCCCGCACGCCTCGCGCGTGCTGCTGATCTCGGACCACAACAGCGGGGTCGACGCGCTCGTGCAACGCACGCGCGCCCGCGGCATCGTCGAGGGTGCCTTGAACCGCACCTGCTCGATGAAGTTCATCAAGCGCGGCGACGAGATCGACGTGAACGACGTCATCGTCACCTCGGGTCTCGATGGGCTCTTCCCCAAGGGGATCCTGATCGGGCGCGTGAGCCGCGTGACCCGCAAGGACTTCGGGCTCTTTCAGGTCGCCGAGGTCGTGCCGGCCGCGGACTTCGCCAAGCTCGAGGAGGTGCTCGTGCTGAAGTCGCCGCCGCGCGAAGTCAATGCCGCGATCGATGCCCTGGAGCGCGCCCGCGCCACACCCGAGCCAACCGCGACGCCTACGCCCGAGCCAACCCCCACGCCTCCACCCGCGGTGCGCCGCCACGGCACGCCCCCACCCGCCCCGCGCGCCTCGCCAGCCCCCGCCGCGCACTCCCCTCCCGCAGCGAGAGCCACGGCAGCTCCCGCGCCGCGGCCCAAGCCGCACGCATGAGAGGACCGGCGATGGGGCTCCTCACCCTGGTGATGATCGCGGCCGTTTGCGGCGTGCTGCTCGAGACCACGATCTTCCATCTGCTCCCCCTGGGACCGGTCATGCCGGACCTCGTCGTCATCCTCTGCGTCTATCTGGCGCTCCGCGAGCAAAGTGTCGTGGGCGCGCTCGGCGCGTTCCTGCTCGGCTATTTCGTCGATAGCTTCTCCGGAGACGCGATCGGTCTGCACGCCTTTGCGATGAGCCTCATCTTCCTTCTCGTCTATCTGCTCGCGCGGCAACTGTGGATGGACAACGTCGTCGCCAACGTCGCCGTCGTCTTCGCCGCTTCGCTGTTGAAGGCGCTGTCCGTCGCGCTACTGCTGGTGTTCTACCTGTCCGCCGATTATCCCTGGCGCCACCTGGTCTCGACGGTTTGGATCGAGGCCGCCATCGCCGCGGCGTTCTCGCCGTTCGTCTTCTCGGTCTTGGATGGCGGGCGACGCGTGTGGGGGCTCGATTGACGGGGATCTGCGCGCTCGCGCGCGGCCCTTTCACTCGCCCCACCGCTCGGTAGAATCACCACCGTGGACAATCCGTCGGTCCCGCTGCCGAATCCCCAGGAGGCCCCCAACGGCTTTCAGCGCCGGCTCGGGATCTCCCTCGGGCTCGGCGTCGTCGCCTTCACGTTCTTGATCCTGCGCCTGTGGCAGCTGCAGGTCGTCGAGGGCGAGTACCATCGTACCCTCTCCGAGAACAACCGCGTGCGTTTGAAGCGCGTCAACGCCACGCGCGGCTTGATCTACGACCGCAGCGGGCAGGTGCTGGTCGAGAACCGCCCCTCCTTCGACGTCGTGATGGTGCCCGAAGATGCGCGGCGGCCGCAGGACATCTTGAGCCGGCTCGCGGGGTTTCTCCACCAAGACATGAGCGATGCTCGGCAGGCACTGGCCTCGGCCTCGGCGAGTCACCGACCGCCGTTCGAGAACGTCGTGCTGCGGCGCGACGTCGATTGGGACACGCTGGTCGCGGTCGAGACGCGGCAGATCGAGCTTCCCGGCGTGTCGATGCAGATCGGTCCGCGCCGCAACTATCTCTACGGTCCGCTAGCCGCCCCTATGCTCGGCTACGTCGGCGAGGTCAGCGTCGACGAACTGCAGCGGCTCTCCGGCTACCAGATGGGCGACACGATCGGGAAGTACGGGCTCGAGAAATACTGGGAAGACCGTCTGCGCGGCGAGAACGGCGGGCAGCAGATCGAGGTGGACGCGTTCGGCCGCAAGCTCCGCGTGCTCGACGAGGTTCCCGAGACGCCCGGAGCGAACATCCATCTCACGCTCGACATCGGGCTCCAGCAGGCGGCGGAGGAGGCGATGGGCGACCGAGAGGGATCGGTCGTCGTGCTGCGGCCGAGCGACGGAGCGATTCTGGCGATGGTCTCCAAGCCGGCCTTCGACCCGAACCTCTTCGCGCGGGGCATCACCGAAGACGAGTGGCGGTTGCTGACCGAGGATCCGCTGCATCCGCTCTCCAACAAGGCGATCCAGGGGCAATATCCCCCAGGCTCGACCTTCAAGATCGTGGTCGCCACCGCCGCGCTCGAAGAGAACATCATCAATCCGTTCCAACGGATCTTCTGCGCCGGCAGCCTGCACTTCGGCAATCACGAGTTCCATTGCTGGAAGAAAGGCGGGCACGGCTGGGTGAATCTGCACGAGGCGATCGTGCAGTCGTGCGACGTGTACTTCTACCAGGTCGGCCAGCGCCTCGGCGTCGATACGATCGCGGAGTACGCGCATCGCTACGGCCTCGGGAAACCGACCGGCGTCGACCTCGATCACGAGCGCCCGGGCACGATCCCCGACACGCAATGGAAGCGTCAACGCTATGGTGAGCCCTGGTATTCGGGAGAGACGCTCTCGGTCGCCGTCGGCCAAGGGTACGTGACGGCGACGCCGCTACAGATGGCGAACCTGATCGCCACCGTCGCCGACGGCGGAGTGCGGCATCGTCCGCATTACATCGAGCGGCTCGACGTGCCGGAAGGGGGTGAGGCGGGTTCCACCGAAGCGGAGAAGCCTGTCAAGCTGGGCGTGCGCTCGAGCACGCTCGCGCAGGTGCAAGCGGCGCTGCGGGACGTCGTCGAGAGCGATCACGGCACCGGCAAGAAGGCGCGGGTCGAAGGCATCGAGGTCGCCGGCAAGACGGGAACGTCGCAGGCGGTGCGGCTGAAGACCGATCGAAAGGTGAATCAGCTCCTGCTCCCTCGCGAGCAGCGCGACCATGCCTGGTTCCTATCGTTTGCGCCGGTCGGCGCGCCCGAGGTCGCGGTGGCGTGCCTGATCGAGCACGCCGGGGGGGGCGGCGGGGCGATGGCCGCACCGGTCGTGCAAAAAGTGCTCGCCTATTACTTCTCACACAAGGGTTCGCCGGTCCGTGATGATCGACAAGAGGCTCGCGCAACACATTGATCCACTGCTGTTGGTGCTGGTTACGGCCATCATCTCGATGGGCGTGACGACCGTCTACAGCGCGACCTACGCGCAAGCGCAGAACCAGATGCACGCGCTCGTCTGGCGCCAGGCGCTCTGGGCCTGCGGCGGCGCCGTGGGGATGTTCGCGCTGCTGCTCGTCGACTATCGCAAGCTCGAGCGCTACGCGTACGTGATTTATCTTGCGGTGCTCCAGCTCCTCGTGCTGGTTCCGCTCGCCGGCTATCTGAGCGGCGGATCGCGTCGATGGATCCGTCTCGGGTTCTTCGCGCTGCAGCCTTCCGAGCTCGCCAAGCTCGCGCTGATCATCGTGCTCGCTCGCTTCTTCCATCGCGACAGCGCGCGCGAGAGCTACGGCGTGAAGGAGATCCTCCTTCCCGCGGCGCTCTGCGCCGTCCCGGCTGTCTTCACGCTGGCGCAGCCGGATCTCGGCTCGGCGGCGGTGATGGGCTTCGTTTTCGTGAGCGTACTGCTGATCGCCGGGCTACGCGGGCGCGTGTTCGTGACATTGGTGCTCGTCGGTCTGATCGGCATCTTCGTCGCCGGTCACGGCCTGTGGTCGCATCTGAAGCCGTACCAGCAGAAGCGGATCCTCGCCTTCCTGAACCCCGAGTCCGACCCGCTGGGCTCCGGCTACCACCTGATCCAGTCGAAGATCGCCGTCGGCTCGGGCATGTTCTGGGGCAAGGGCTTTCTCCACGGCACGCAGAACCAGCTGCAGTTCCTGCCGGAGCAGCACACCGACTTCATCTTCTCGGTATTCGCCGAAGAATGGGGATTCGTCGGTTGCGCGACGCTCGTGTTCCTCTACGCGGCGCTCCTCCTGCGCGGCCTTCAGGTGGTCGCGCGCGCGAAGGATCGTTTCGGCGCGCTCGTCGCCTTCGGGGTCGTCGCGATGATCTTCTGGCAGGCCTTCGTCAACGTGGCGATGACGACGGGGCTCCTGCCGGTGGTCGGCATCACGCTCCCGTTCTTCAGCTACGGCGGGTCGTCGATGATCACGCTCCTGCTCGGCGTCGGGCTACTTCTCAACGTCTCGATGCGGCGGTTCACGTTCTGAGCCGCAGAGATGCGCCCGCATCGCGCGGTTCGGTACGGAGAGGGGCCTGTGCCGCCACGATCCCGCCTCGACGGGACGGCGCCCTCGGGCGTGCAGCGCGCTGAAGGTAGGCTATACGACCTTGCGAATCGCTTGCTCAAACACCTGCTTCGGAACGGCGCCGACGATCTGGTCCTTCACTTGCCCGTTCTTGAAGATGAGCAGATTGGGAATCGAGCGCACGCCGAAGCGGGACGGAGTGAGCGGGTTGTCGTCCACGTTCATCTTGACGACCTTGAGCTTGCCCGAGTAGTCGCGCGACAGTTCGTCGACGACCGGGCCGATTGCCCGACACGGCGCGCACCATGGGGCCCAGAAATCGATCAACACCGGCAGATCGGAGTTGATGACCTCGTTTTCGAAGTTGGTGTCGGTGACTTCTTGAACAGCGCTCATCGATCCGGCTCCTTCCGCTCCCCGAAGCGTCCCTCGAACATAACAGAGGCTCTCGGCCGTCGCTAGGTCGCCACTCGCTTGCGCGGCTTCCTTCTGGTAGCGGGCGGGCATAGATTGCGAAGGTTCGCCATCGAGGAGAGTCCATGATCGATCTCTACACGTCGCCGACACCGAACGGCTGGAAGGCTTCCATCATGCTCGAGGAGATCGGCCTTCGCTATACGGTCAAGCCGATCCGCCTGGAACAGCTCGAGCAGAAGCAGGAGTGGTACCTCAAGTTGAATCCGAACGGCCGGATTCCGACGATCGTCGATCACGACGAAGGCGGCTTTGCGGTCTTCGAGTCCGGCGCCATCCTCATCTATCTCGCGGAGAAGACCGGCCAGCTGATGCCCAGGGATACGAAGGGCCGCTCCACGGTGATCCAGTGGCTGATGTTCCAGATGGGTGGAATCGGGCCCATGCAAGGCCAGGCGAACGTCTTCTACCGCTACGCCCCGGAGAAGATTCCCTACGCCATCGAGCGCTACCAGAAGGAAACCAAGCGCCTCTTCAAGGTCCTCGACCATCGGCTCGCCGATCACGAGTATCTCGCCGGCGACTATTCGATCGCCGACGTCGCGACCTGGCCCTGGGCGACGCTGCACGGCTGGGCGGGCGTCGACATCGACGATCTGCCGAATCTCGAACGATGGATCCAGCGCGTCGGGGAGCGCCCGGCGGTCGTGAAGGGCAGGGGGATCCCCGAGATGATCAAGCTCGAGGACAAGGAAGAGGAGATCGCGAGGCTAGGGGCGAAGATACTCGTCTAGCGCGGCTGACGTCCGCGATCACCCTCGGGTCGGAGGCGATGTGATGTCATGAAGGCCGTCTGGTACGAGCGGGTTGGTCCCGCCGCCGAGGTCTTGCAGCGAGGCGAGCTTCCGGACCCCGAGCCCGGTCCCGGCGAGGTTCGCGTACGGCTCGTCGCCTCGGGCGTCAATCCGAGTGACGCGAAGACCCGCGCGGGCGTGTCGAAGCGGCCGACCATGTTTCCGCGCATCGTCCCGCAGAGCGACGGTGCCGGCGTGATCGATCGGGTCGGGCCCGGGGTGGCGAAGAGCCGCATCGGCGAGCGCGTGTGGCTCTACAATGCGCAATGGGAGCGACCCTTCGGCACCGCCGCCGAATGGGTGGCCCTGCCCGCCGAGCTGGCCGTGCCGCTGCCCGACGGCGTCGACTTCGCCGCCGGCGCCTGTCTCGGCATCCCCGCCATGACGGCTCATCGCTGCCTGCTCGGCGGCGGCAGCGTTGCCGGCAAGACCGTGCTCGTCACCGGCGGCGCCGGCGTGGTCGGCAGCGCGGCGATCCAGCTCGCCAAGTGGGCGGGGGCGACAGTCATCACGACCGTGAGCTCGGAGCAAAAGGCGGCGCACGCGCGCGATGCCGGCGCCGATCACGTGATCGACTACAAGCGCGAGGCGACGGCGGAACGCATCCTCGCGCTCACCGCGAATCGTGGCGTCGAGCGCATCGTCGAAGTCGATCTCGGCGCGAATCTGCCGATCACGGCGAAGGTTCTGAAGCCGAACGGCGTGATCTCCGCATATGCGTCGATGGGCGTTCGCGAGCCGGTGCTCCCCGTCTATCCGCTGATGGCGCGCAACATCGCCATCGAGATGGTGCTCGTCTACACGATGCCCGACGAAGCCAAGCGCCGTGCGATCGCCGACATCACCGCCTGGCTCGGGACGGGCAAGCCGAGCTTCACGATCGCCGCCCGCTTTCCCCTCGAGCGACTGGCCGAGGCGCATGATCTCGTCGAGCGCGGCGACAAGATCGGACAGGCGATCGTCGACATCGGGTAAGCGCGGCGATCTTCTGTCGGCTCTCGGCGATCGGCAAAAAGACTTCCGTGATCCCTGGCCGACGGCCGAATTTTTCCGTGACCTGAACGCGGCGAGCTCGCGCCTGGCTTGTCCGCCACGAGCTTCTTTCTCGAAGCCTTCCATGCCCCAACAGACGGCATCGCGGTAGACCTGGCGCTCGTGACGCGGCCTGCGCCAGGCGCGAGCCCGCCGCGTTTCGCCCGCCGGATGATTTCGCTTCGGGATCAGGTCGCGGTTGCCATAGTTGCGTGCCAAGG
>Ga0315278_10002563_pt1 | contig 16182 bp, 12 predicted proteins | sample YL17G06_0_MG_FD_203880 | JGI IMG/M metagenome (GOLD analysis project Ga0315278, IMG submission 203880) | Sediment microbial communities from Yellowstone Lake, YNP, Wyoming, USA - YL17G06_0 | ecosystem: Environmental > Aquatic > Freshwater > Lake > Sediment | place: USA: Wyoming | collected... | reverse complement strand
AGCCAACCACTACTGCAAAGCTTGTATCGGTGAGCACCGGAACGATAAAACGGCAATACTGAGAACCGCCTCCGCCCGCTCCGCCTCCGCTGCCTATGCGTAGGCCTGCGGTAGTGAGTCCGCCCGCACCGCCCGCGCCTCCGCCTCCGCCTCCGCACATCTCAGCAATGATTTCGGTAACGCCGGCGGGCACGTTAAACGTGCCGCTTGCAAGGAAATCCTGGCTAACTCTGACAAGCTGAGAGCCAGCAGCCAGCACGTTGCCAAGCACTACGCTGACGCTCCCTAGATTGAGCGCTGTAACCTGGAAATTGCCTTGAATGGGTTGCGTGGTCAAGAAGGCGTTAGGCATGTTTGCGACCTTTCAAAAACAAAAACAGAAGTAGCAACGGGCCAAGGCCCGCGAACGCGATCGGACTGGCTGGCCCTACTTTGAGCACGTCGCCAAACAAACCGCCGTCCAAAAACTCGTTTTGTATCGATCGCAAATGTGGCCCGACGCCATCGGGCAAATCAGGAGTGTAGCCGCTAGTCTTGATTGCGCGCGCCATCGCGTCAGCGTCGTTAGCGTTGGCGGCATCAACTATCGATTGATAGCGTCGAGACAAATGGCTGGCGTAGTCGCTGAATCCCTCCGCCAGCGTCGGGTACGCGCGGAACTTACTCGGCGCCTGATTTTGCAGCATCAAATCGTGCAAATGCAGGATGTGCGGCGAAGCGTCTGGACTCGGCTCAAACCAAATCGGGCGAAAATATCCGGTTGCCGCCTCGCCTGTGATGTTGCCTGGATTGTTATTGTCACAGGCTTTGCCGCGTGCAGTCTCAAGCCACACTTGAGCAAGAATCAACGCTGCTCCGTTGCGGTTGTGGGGCACGCCATGGGCGGACAAAGCCGCGACTAAATGGCGCGCGCCATCGGCCGTAGAAATAGGCGTCCGGAAGCGAGGCAGCTCCACTTACGCGCTCGCTGTGACTTGCGAGCGAGGCACCCACGCGGTTACGCCTCGGATTGTAGGACCCATGCGATCAGCGCGGTAGGCCGTCCAATTGCCAGCAGTGAGCTCTACTTTGTGAGCGCCCTCACCCTGGCCCCACAGTATCGGCAAGAGTTGCTGCGCGCGGGCCGCCACTGCGGGCGGAGTCGGTACAGCCGAGCGCCAACCAGGGCCCGGAAATGGCGGTAGCTCGCCCGGATGTGCCTGGGGCCATGCCGGCGGTTGCGTGCTGGCCTTGTGCTTGATTTGCGCCGCTGCCGTAGCAGCGTCAGCCGCTTCGCGCGCCTTGCGCGCAGCCTCCTCTGCATCCGCCTCGCTCTGAGTTGCGCGTGCCCTGTCGGCCGCATCCTTGGCCTCTTGAGCGGCCTTAGCGGCCGCGGAAGTGCCGTCAGCCGGGTGCGGTTTGTGGTGTTGTCTGTGGTGCGCGTGGTGCGGCGATTGTCCGCCCTTGCTACCGCTCAAAAACAAAAACAACAGTGCGAGTAGATTGCCGTGGGTCACGATGTGCCCGCCTTTACTGGGCCGGGTACGGCGCCGTTTGTTGTGGGTGCAGTGATTGGCCTAACTTTGTTTTGCATGGCACCGCCTAAGAAGGCCTGAGCCATTTGAGCCATTGGATCCGTAGCGGGCGGTACTTGCGCGCTAGCCGCTTCTATGGCGGTTTCGAGTTGATCCTCATATGATTTTCGCAGCAGGGAATGCGTTAAGTCGAGTGAGCGTTCAAGCGCCTCGCTTCGCCTGTTGACCGCCTCAAATAGGTCAACCATCCGCGCAAAGGCGACTTCAGTCGAGTGTTTGTAGGCCGCGGCAATGATTTCGCTGACAGCCGTCATGTGTTCGATCGCTTGGTCGTTGCGAGCGGCTCCCTCGACAGGCTTAGGCGGGCGACGGGCGAAGCTATTGAGCTCGACAGGGGCGGGCGGGCGAGGGTCTGCAGGCAGTGCTTTGTCGACGCGCAAGATAGATCCGTCAGCTGCAAGCAACTCGATTAGATCTGGATCTAGCGCTTCAACCGTCTCAGCGATTTCAGCCCAGATCACTTTGACAGGGATTGAAATCAGTTGGCTCTGACCGTCGCGGCTGATGCGGATAGCAGCAGGACGCGGATGCTTCATGATCCAATTTCTGAGAGTTCCGGTCATGTGCCGATCGTTTCGTTGCCCGGGAATTTGCCTTGGTACCACTCCGGCCTAATGTGATTTTTTGGCGCAAACATGGCCGTAGCTGTGATTGACGCGCTGCTAGCGATGTTCGCATTGAGAAACACACTCACGCTGGCGTTGATTGATTGCGCGCAAAAATCACGCACAAACGAGTCGTAAGGGTCGGGTGTTGCGCCGACCGCCTCAAATTTGGGGCTGAGAAACTGAGTGCAAAAGAAGGTGCGGTTGCCCAGCGCTGGATTTGCGAGGATCAGGATTCGGGGCACAACAAGTGTGGCCGTAGATCGGCCTATGCCAACGACTAGCTTAAAATCAAATTCCGCTGTCAAATTGACGTCGCCCGTAAGCACGGATCCAAGCTCTGCAGCCAGGATAAAGCCCCAACTTTCAGGGCGACCGTAGTCGACGCGGGCCAACTGTTTTTGAAACACGTTGAAGCCACTGGGGCCCGTAGTCGAGATGTTGAACGTCTCGCTCGAACCCCACATGTGCCAGGGCGGGAGATTTTTTAAGCCGTCGTGCATAGGGGCTCACTCGAACGTTGCTGGAAAACAGATCCGACCGTGTCGCGTGCCAGGGCCCATGCCTCCGCCTCCGCCTCCGTTGAATCCAAAATTGGGTGCTGGAATGGCGCCTCCGCCTCCGCCTCCGCCTCCGCCTCCATGTGGCATTAGTTTCGAGGCCATGTTCAGCGCTTCATCTGCGATCGGGCCAACACCCGGGATAAATTTGACTGCACCGCGCGCTAGCTTGGCTAATCCGCCAAATAGTGAGCCCACGATTTGCGTTGCCGCTTGCGCGTGCTCCGGGCCAAATTCTTCGGCAATTTCCTCGAAATCGGCGCCTTGAATTGCCTGACACATTGCGTATAGCCGATCCAAGTGATCTGGATCCGCGAAGCCCGCGGCCTCGCCCAAAATGCAGGCTCCCATGATGCTCCCGACTAGCGCTGTGCTGGCTACAGGCGTTGTATGCAGCGTCGTCATCGCGTAATCAGTCGGAGTCGGCGCGCTGTCATGCTGCTCAAAATAGTTCCACGGAATATCCGTGCGAGCTTGCCAACCGCCTCTTGTCGGTCGGATCGCAACGTTAGGTCTGATCCGATATGCGCCAGATACACCGCGCGGTAGCGCAGCCATTAACGGCTGAAATGCACCGCGGTATTCGTGCACGCCATTCATTCCGGCCCTGGCCGAGGGATCATCAATTGAGCCATCTCCACGCTGGACAACCGCGTGCCAGCGATTACGGCCGCTTTTGCGCACTACTGCAGTCGCGTGTGGGTCTTCGCCGGAATGGCGCAGTGAGGCAGCGTGATACGGCGCCAGGTCGTCACAGTCTCCCCAGCCTCTTCCAAGGACTGTTTTTATGTGATCGAAAGACTCATCTCCTGGCGGTTCTGGGCGCCATTCTATCCCCGATCGGAGCGCGCGCTCAAACGTAGGCGCGCCCTCTTGGAGCATCGTTTCGTCGAGTCTCGTCACACTTTCGAGCGCAGCATCAAGCACTGGTGCATCCACATTCGCGTCCGGAATTGCTACATTTATGCGCATTTTCTAAGCTCCAATGCTTGATTCGATTTGTTGTGCTGCAATTGAGCCGGCCGCTTGCGCAAGCCGGAAAGCGTTTAGTGGATGATTCGGCCCAAAAACGTGAAATTTCCGAAAATTGTATCAGTACCGGTCAGAGCTCCAGAGAGCGTCACGACAGCGCGGATCAGCACACCCGGCTCTGCAGCTTTGCACGTGAGCCTAGTTCCAAAGGCGTTAGCCTGGCCGATCAATTCAGCATCAAATCCGCTGATATCAGCTTGCTGCAGGTCAGTGCCTACAAAGAGCTGACACAGTAAACGGCCTACGGCGCTGACACCCGTGCGCACAGTGCTCACGAGAAGACGCTCAGGACGGTAAGGCTTTTGTAGCTGCCCAGCGTAGGTGATTTGCGTAACAGTCGCAGAAAACGTGCCTGCAGGGGTGCCCGCATTGCCGCTGAGGGTGAGGGGCACCATACCTTCGTCGGGCTGAATCACGCCTGGCGCTAGCTGATTTCGCCAGTCTGGACGGCCCGGAATGCGGATGTGCCGGCCGCGATGACGCGCTCCAACTACGCCATAATCGTCCTCATCGTCGCCCATAACCGAACCGATAACTTGCATATTTCGCATGTTTTTATCCTCTTTCTCACTCAAAATTAGTAGAAATTAGCGCTACAGAATCAGACCTGAGAGGCGATCCCGTGCACTCCGTACTGATAGTCAGGCCCGCTGATTTTGCCTGTGTTGCCGAGTTCGTAGCCAGCTATTGCAGCGGCTGCGCAAGCAATATCCCGCATGATTCCAGGGGATTTTCCGCCTAAAAAATAGGCTCCGAGGGCGATAGTGCCAGCGCGCCCCAGAAAGGGAATGGTCGGAAGTGTCGGGAAACTTTTCTCGATAAATCCGAACGCTGCTCCGCCTAGTGCGTGATTCACGAGCGAGTTCATCTGCCCGCCTCCAAACCCACTGCCTGCCGATTTTCGGCGCCTGTGTTTTTTCTTTGGGGCAGCACGGGGGGCTGACACACGGATAATGGGTGCAGACTGCCGCACCATGGGATAGCTGATTGTTTGTTTTTGTGCGCGACGTCTTGCCATCGCCCGAGCGTAGCACATGGGTCAAATTAGACCCACTGCCTCGAAATCGGCGCAAATAGCGGCCTGACTGCCTACAGTGTAGGCAACAAAAGCAGGGCTTCCCGCGATCACTTTGACAGTCAAGTCAAAAGGCGGGATAACCGTGGGGCCGGATTCGGATATAGCGTCCAAACCGCGGTTAATCAGGTCGAAATCACAACAAACAACGAGGGGAAATATGGACCCAAAACCCGAATCAGAAGTTAGGGCAAAAGCCGTCTCAGGTCAATTGACCATCGAACCCATCACTAAATGGGTGGAAATTCGGCTCTCTAACGGCGCTGTGATCGGCTACGTGGACCGAAATCTTGGAGACTTCAGCAACGCTAGGCCGTCCACTGCTGACAAAAGCGGGCAGAAGTGAGCATCTCAACGGTGCTGGCGTGCGACGAATGCGGCATAGATAGCAGTCGGCAACACACGATAACGCTACCGCTAGGACACAAACAGCGGCTACTAGCCGTTGAAGCTGGATGGCTAGTGCAAGCTGAGAATTTGGCCTCGGAGCAAAATACGGGCACCAAAGATTTTTGCGGCGAATGCCGAGACAAATTTTGGGCCTACATCGATGGGCGGTCGGACAGTGTATAGCGGCCGGGATACAGCGGCTCAAATAGCGGGAGCGACGGCACAAGATTTGGCTGCTCTGCTAGCGCTGCAGGCTGGCTTATCGCCGGGCGTTTGTCGAGTCGCCTTCGAGACGGCGCGATTCAAAAACAACTATATTTCAGCCGAAAAACTGGCGAAAAGCTCGAGAGTTTCGCGATCGTGGCTGTTCAAATGTCTAAAAAAATTAGAGGGCGTTGGGCAGCTCATACGGCAGCGCGTTGCGATTGGCGAGACTCCCCCAGGAGCCAAATTTGCGAGCGTGTGCGGCAACGTGGTGCGAACCACGATCGGCAGGGGTTACGGCTACGCGAAGGCCCGCGCGTTGATTGCAGCGCGCAGGGAGTTTTTGTTGAAGCGCGGTCGGCTGCAAATGCCGCTACCGCGTAGACGGCGCTGGACGGCGGTAGAAGTGGCCGCGGACATTGCAGAGGCCAGAGCAGCGTGCGCCGCTGAATTCGCTTACGACTCGCCAGGCTAGGCGAGGGCGATGAGAGCAGGCCCGGGGTAGCGCCACGACTATCCCGGGCCGAGCTTTGTCTACCGTCTCAAATCGTCCAGGAGACATACAAGCATGAAAGGAACCGCTTGCGTAAGGCGAGAGTGAGCCCCTCGACTTCGACAGCCGAGCGAGCCGCTCCCTCTGTCAAGCTTATGCGAGCGGCTAGCTAACCGTCGACACACACATAACAAAAAAGGAGACTGGGGGAGTCTCTATAAGTAGACAGAAGGACATATTAAAGAAGATTAGACAAATCGTGCTGGCCTGAGTCAATCCTATGCTAGCGATAAGTGTTTAAGGACTGAAGGCAAATAGTAAGGAGGGCGGGAACGGACGACCGCGCTCGACAGTCGGGCGAGCTGAGTCGGTCAAGCGATGGGCGAGAGCCGTAGGGGTCGCCCTGAGTTCTGCGGGCGGGCGGGCGGACGGGCAGCTATGCTGCGCGGATGAAGCACACCAAAGAGCCCACTGAAATTGCGCCCTCAATCGATGAGGTAAAACCGGAAGACTTTGATTTGGCAGAGGCCCACGAGTGCCAATTTTGCTTGAAGGCGCGCGCTACGCGCGTGCTGAAAGGACCCTATTGGCTCAATCCGGGCGGGGTAGGACTAGGCGAGCGGATCGTTTGTCTCGGATGCAGCGCTGCTCAAATCGCAACGTGCAACAATTTGCACGTCTCGCTCGAAATCGAGGAGTTTCCGGAGGGCGTACCGCTTGCCCATGCGTCGCACTTGGTAACGAGGACAGTCGTGGTGACGGTTCCCGCATGAAGATTTTTTTCTCAACTCTGACTTACGCTTTGACTCGCACGCTTGGAGCCGTAGGCGCGGCCCGCGAATTTTCGGCGCAAATCCTAGCGCCGAATGCTCAATCACTGCCCGTAGCGCGCGCTATCGCGCGCATACGTACGCTGGCAGATGTCACTGTGATGCATGATTTGGGCTCGGCCCATCTCGGCAAAGCGCGATCGCGGCAATACCACTCCGCGCTTGAAAGCGGCGCTGAAATTTGGGTCAGTTGTGACGACGACGGCGAAGCCACTACAGACACGTTTCGCGCGCTGCTCTCAGCCGTGGCGTGCGATGAGCCGGCGATCTGTCTTGTCCCAATGCTAATGCGCCCGACCGTTGATTTGCAAAATATCGAAAAACAGCGTGTGAATATCGCATGGGATGGGCAATTGCGTCGCATAGATGCTGGAGCAAGTTACGTGCGCGCGAAAGCAGGTGGATTTGGACTGGTCGCAATCAATCGATCCGCTTTGCTCCGTATCGCGCAAGCTAACGCACTGTTGACGTACACTGATGACGACCAGATCGAACGCAACGCGCTATTTGCAGACCAATTTACAAAAACTGGCGGATGGCTAGGCGAAGACCTAGCGTTTTTTTCGCGCGTGCCGTCCGACGTACGCGTTGAAGCGCTGGTAACGGGTGTCAGCTACCACGCTGGCCTAGCGCTCGATTTGCACCAAGCGCAACTACTGCCGAGCCTCTAAGCGCGTCGAGACTTCGACGCGCTTAGATAGTACCAGGCGCCAAGTAGTAGGAGCAGAGCCCCGGCTCCATCTAGCGCCTCTAATATCGATTTGCCGCTAGGCAGGCTCGGCAGCGGCTTTGTGTCAGTGACGATCGGAGTGCCAAGCATTCCGACATCTGTGTCTGGATCGCGCGCGGGCGGCATGCGGTCGGTATCGCGCGGGCCATCGCCGCCAGGCTCATAAACAAAATTTTCGTCGGACATAATATTACTCCTTAGGCGATCACGTAGTAGCTGAGACGCACCCATCCGCTTGCGCCTGCAACTCCAGCGGCGCCGATTCCCGGGGTGGTAGAGCCGTTGCCGCCAGCACCGCCTCCACTGCCACCACTGCCGCTGTTAGCGAGTGGTGCGCCGACTGCCGCAACCCCATTTGCGCCAGTCGTACCGCCTCCAACTCCGCCATTGCCTCCATTGCCGGCTACGCTATTGACAATCAAAGACCCACCTGGCCCGCCCCCCCCTCCACTGCCTCCAGCTTCGTGCGTACCGCCCGAAAATATCCCGCCGCCCCTAGCGCCGGGTTTTGCGAGCACTCCACCAGCGCTAAATCCTGCAGTCGCTAGGCCGCTTTGAGCAATAAACGGATTTCGACCGCCATTGCCGCCAGTGCCCGGACTACTGCCTGGCCCGTCGTTATTGCGAGGCACTCCGGCGGGGTCGGTTGTGTTCGTGACGGAACCGCCGGGCGAGCAAAATTGCTGGGTCACATCTGTGACTAGGCGGCCACGCTCGCCACCACTAGAGCCAGGCGAGCCAATCGTACGGCCCGTCACGTTGCCAGTGAGGCCACTTGGACCGCCGATAAAGCCGACGTTGCCAGACGTCGCTATCGCTCCACCCGTACCGCCCGCGCCACCCGGCCCAATAGTGACCGAAAATGACGTGTCTGTCAGCACTGGCACGACAAATCTCGAATAGGGGGCACCGCCTCCGCCAGCACCGCCTCCACTCCCGTTTCGCGCGCCTGCTAAGGTTATCCCGCCCGCACCGCCCGCGCCTCCGCCTCCGCCTCCGCACATCTCAGCAATGATTTCGGTAACGCCGGCGGGCACGTTAAACGTGCCGCTTGCAAGGAAATCCTGGCTAACTCTGACAAGCTGAGAGCCAGCAGCCAGCACGTTGCCAAGCACTACGCTGACGCTCCCTAGATTGAGCGCTGTAACCTGGAAATTGCCTTGAATGGGTTGCGTGGTCAAGAAGGCGTTAGGCATGTTTGCGACCTTTCAAAAACAAAAACAGAAGTAGCAACGGGCCAAGGCCCGCGAACGCGATCGGACTGGCTGGCCCTACTTTGAGCACGTCGCCAAACAAACCGCCGTCCAAAAACTCGTTTTGTATCGATCGCAAATGTGGCCCGACGCCATCGGGCAAATCAGGAGTGTAGCCGCTAGTCTTGATTGCGCGCGCCATCGCGTCAGCGTCGTTAGCGTTGGCGGCATCAACTATCGATTGATAGCGTCGAGACAAATGGCTGGCGTAGTCGCTGAATCCCTCCGCCAGCGTCGGGTACGCGCGGAACTTACTCGGCGCCTGATTTTGCAGCATCAAATCGTGCAAATGCAGGATGTGCGGCGAAGCGTCTGGACTCGGCTCAAACCAAATCGGGCGAAAATATCCGGTTGCCGCCTCGCCTGTGATGTTGCCTGGATTGTTATTGTCACAGGCTTTGCCGCGTGCAGTCTCAAGCCACACTTGAGCAAGAATCAACGCTGCTCCGTTGCGGTTGTGGGGCACGCCATGGGCGGACAAAGCCGCGACTAAATGGCGCGCGCCATCGGCCGTAGAAATAGGCGTCCGGAAGCGAGGCAGCTCCACTTACGCGCTCGCTGTGACTTGCGAGCGAGGCACCCACGCGGTTACGCCTCGGATTGTAGGACCCATGCGATCAGCGCGGTAGGCCGTCCAATTGCCAGCAGTGAGCTCTACTTTGTGAGCGCCCTCACCCTGGCCCCACAGTATCGGCAAGAGTTGCTGCGCGCGGGCCGCCACTGCGGGCGGAGTCGGTACAGCCGAGCGCCAACCAGGGCCCGGAAATGGCGGTAGCTCGCCCGGATGTGCCTGGGGCCATGCCGGCGGTTGCGTGCTGGCCTTGTGCTTGATTTGCGCCGCTGCCGTAGCAGCGTCAGCCGCTTCGCGCGCCTTGCGCGCAGCCTCCTCTGCATCCGCCTCGCTCTGAGTTGCGCGTGCCCTGTCGGCCGCATCCTTGGCCTCTTGAGCGGCCTTAGCGGCCGCGGAAGTGCCGTCAGCCGGGTGCGGTTTGTGGTGTTGTCTGTGGTGCGCGTGGTGCGGCGATTGTCCGCCCTTGCTACCGCTCAAAAACAAAAACAACAGTGCGAGTAGATTGCCGTGGGTCACGATGTGCCCGCCTTTACTGGGCCGGGTACGGCGCCGTTTGTTGTGGGTGCAGTGATTGGCCTAACTTTGTTTTGCATGGCACCGCCTAAGAAGGCCTGAGCCATTTGAGCCATTGGATCCGTAGCGGGCGGTACTTGCGCGCTAGCCGCTTCTATGGCGGTTTCGAGTTGATCCTCATATGATTTTCGCAGCAGGGAATGCGTTAAGTCGAGTGAGCGTTCAAGCGCCTCGCTTCGCCTGTTGACCGCCTCAAATAGGTCAACCATCCGCGCAAAGGCGACTTCAGTCGAGTGTTTGTAGGCCGCGGCAATGATTTCGCTGACAGCCGTCATGTGTTCGATCGCTTGGTCGTTGCGAGCGGCTCCCTCGACAGGCTTAGGCGGGCGACGGGCGAAGCTATTGAGCTCGACAGGGGCGGGCGGGCGAGGGTCTGCAGGCAGTGCTTTGTCGACGCGCAAGATAGATCCGTCAGCTGCAAGCAACTCGATTAGATCTGGATCTAGCGCTTCAACCGTCTCAGCGATTTCAGCCCAGATCACTTTGACAGGGATTGAAATCAGTTGGCTCTGACCGTCGCGGCTGATGCGGATAGCAGCAGGACGCGGATGCTTCATGATCCAATTTCTGAGAGTTCCGGTCATGTGCCGATCGTTTCGTTGCCCGGGAATTTGCCTTGGTACCACTCCGGCCTAATGTGATTTTTTGGCGCAAACATGGCCGTAGCTGTGATTGACGCGCTGCTAGCGATGTTCGCATTGAGAAACACACTCACGCTGGCGTTGATTGATTGCGCGCAAAAATCACGCACAAACGAGTCGTAAGGGTCGGGTGTTGCGCCGACCGCCTCAAATTTGGGGCTGAGAAACTGAGTGCAAAAGAAGGTGCGGTTGCCCAGCGCTGGATTTGCGAGGATCAGGATTCGGGGCACAACAAGTGTGGCCGTAGATCGGCCTATGCCAACGACTAGCTTAAAATCAAATTCCGCTGTCAAATTGACGTCGCCCGTAAGCACGGATCCAAGCTCTGCAGCCAGGATAAAGCCCCAACTTTCAGGGCGACCGTAGTCGACGCGGGCCAACTGTTTTTGAAACACGTTGAAGCCACTGGGGCCCGTAGTCGAGATGTTGAACGTCTCGCTCGAACCCCACATGTGCCAGGGCGGGAGATTTTTTAAGCCGTCGTGCATAGGGGCTCACTCGAACGTTGCTGGAAAACAGATCCGACCGTGTCGCGTGCCAGGGCCCATGCCTCCGCCTCCGCCTCCGTTGAATCCAAAATTGGGTGCTGGAATGGCGCCTCCGCCTCCGCCTCCGCCTCCGCCTCCATGTGGCATTAGTTTCGAGGCCATGTTCAGCGCTTCATCTGCGATCGGGCCAACACCCGGGATAAATTTGACTGCACCGCGCGCTAGCTTGGCTAATCCGCCAAATAGTGAGCCCACGATTTGCGTTGCCGCTTGCGCGTGCTCCGGGCCAAATTCTTCGGCAATTTCCTCGAAATCGGCGCCTTGAATTGCCTGACACATTGCGTATAGCCGATCCAAGTGATCTGGATCCGCGAAGCCCGCGGCCTCGCCCAAAATGCAGGCTCCCATGATGCTCCCGACTAGCGCTGTGCTGGCTACAGGCGTTGTATGCAGCGTCGTCATCGCGTAATCAGTCGGAGTCGGCGCGCTGTCATGCTGCTCAAAATAGTTCCACGGAATATCCGTGCGAGCTTGCCAACCGCCTCTTGTCGGTCGGATCGCAACGTTAGGTCTGATCCGATATGCGCCAGATACACCGCGCGGTAGCGCAGCCATTAACGGCTGAAATGCACCGCGGTATTCGTGCACGCCATTCATTCCGGCCCTGGCCGAGGGATCATCAATTGAGCCATCTCCACGCTGGACAACCGCGTGCCAGCGATTACGGCCGCTTTTGCGCACTACTGCAGTCGCGTGTGGGTCTTCGCCGGAATGGCGCAGTGAGGCAGCGTGATACGGCGCCAGGTCGTCACAGTCTCCCCAGCCTCTTCCAAGGACTGTTTTTATGTGATCGAAAGACTCATCTCCTGGCGGTTCTGGGCGCCATTCTATCCCCGATCGGAGCGCGCGCTCAAACGTAGGCGCGCCCTCTTGGAGCATCGTTTCGTCGAGTCTCGTCACACTTTCGAGCGCAGCATCAAGCACTGGTGCATCCACATTCGCGTCCGGAATTGCTACATTTATGCGCATTTTCTAAGCTCCAATGCTTGATTCGATTTGTTGTGCTGCAATTGAGCCGGCCGCTTGCGCAAGCCGGAAAGCGTTTAGTGGATGATTCGGCCCAAAAACGTGAAATTTCCGAAAATTGTATCAGTACCGGTCAGAGCTCCAGAGAGCGTCACGACAGCGCGGATCAGCACACCCGGCTCTGCAGCTTTGCACGTGAGCCTAGTTCCAAAGGCGTTAGCCTGGCCGATCAATTCAGCATCAAATCCGCTGATATCAGCTTGCTGCAGGTCAGTGCCTACAAAGAGCTGACACAGTAAACGGCCTACGGCGCTGACACCCGTGCGCACAGTGCTCACGAGAAGACGCTCAGGACGGTAAGGCTTTTGTAGCTGCCCAGCGTAGGTGATTTGCGTAACAGTCGCAGAAAACGTGCCTGCAGGGGTGCCCGCATTGCCGCTGAGGGTGAGGGGCACCATACCTTCGTCGGGCTGAATCACGCCTGGCGCTAGCTGATTTCGCCAGTCTGGACGGCCCGGAATGCGGATGTGCCGGCCGCGATGACGCGCTCCAACTACGCCATAATCGTCCTCATCGTCGCCCATAACCGAACCGATAACTTGCATATTTCGCATGTTTTTATCCTCTTTCTCACTCAAAATTAGTAGAAATTAGCGCTACAGAATCAGACCTGAGAGGCGATCCCGTGCACTCCGTACTGATAGTCAGGCCCGCTGATTTTGCCTGTGTTGCCGAGTTCGTAGCCAGCTATTGCAGCGGCTGCGCAAGCAATATCCCGCATGATTCCAGGGGATTTTCCGCCTAAAAAATAGGCTCCGAGGGCGATAGTGCCAGCGCGCCCCAGAAAGGGAATGGTCGGAAGTGTCGGGAAACTTTTCTCGATAAATCCGAACGCTGCTCCGCCTAGTGCGTGATTCACGAGCGAGTTCATCTGCCCGCCTCCAAACCCACTGCCTGCCGATTTTCGGCGCCTGTGTTTTTTCTTTGGGGCAGCACGGGGGGCTGACACACGGATAATGGGTGCAGACTGCCGCACCATGGGATAGCTGATTGTTTGTTTTTGTGCGCGACGTCTTGCCATCGCCCGAGCGTAGCACATGGGTCAAATTAGACCCACTGCCTCGAAATCGGCGCAAATAGCGGCCTGACTGCCTACAGTGTAGGCAACAAAAGCAGGGCTTCCCGCGATCACTTTGACAGTCAAGTCAAAAGGCGGGATAACCGTGGGGCCGGATTCGGATATAGCGTCCAAACCGCGGTTAATCAGGTCGAAATCACAACAAACAACGAGGGGAAATATGGACCCAAAACCCGAATCAGAAGTTAGGGCAAAAGCCGTCTCAGGTCAATTGACCATCGAACCCATCACTAAATGGGTGGAAATTCGGCTCTCTAACGGCGCTGTGATCGGCTACGTGGACCGAAATCTTGGAGACTTCAGCAACGCTAGGCCGTCCACTGCTGACAAAAGCGGGCAGAAGTGAGCATCTCAACGGTGCTGGCGTGCGACGAATGCGGCATAGATAGCAGTCGGCAACACACGATAACGCTACCGCTAGGACACAAACAGCGGCTACTAGCCGTTGAAGCTGGATGGCTAGTGCAAGCTGAGAATTTGGCCTCGGAGCAAAATACGGGCACCAAAGATTTTTGCGGCGAATGCCGAGACAAATTTTGGGCCTACATCGATGGGCGGTCGGACAGTGTATAGCGGCCGGGATACAGCGGCTCAAATAGCGGGAGCGACGGCACAAGATTTGGCTGCTCTGCTAGCGCTGCAGGCTGGCTTATCGCCGGGCGTTTGTCGAGTCGCCTTCGAGACGGCGCGATTCAAAAACAACTATATTTCAGCCGAAAAACTGGCGAAAAGCTCGAGAGTTTCGCGATCGTGGCTGTTCAAATGTCTAAAAAAATTAGAGGGCGTTGGGCAGCTCATACGGCAGCGCGTTGCGATTGGCGAGACTCCCCCAGGAGCCAAATTTGCGAGCGTGTGCGGCAACGTGGTGCGAACCACGATCGGCAGGGGTTACGGCTACGCGAAGGCCCGCGCGTTGATTGCAGCGCGCAGGGAGTTTTTGTTGAAGCGCGGTCGGCTGCAAATGCCGCTACCGCGTAGACGGCGCTGGACGGCGGTAGAAGTGGCCGCGGACATTGCAGAGGCCAGAGCAGCGTGCGCCGCTGAATTCGCTTACGACTCGCCAGGCTAGGCGAGGGCGATGAGAGCAGGCCCGGGGTAGCGCCACGACTATCCCGGGCCGAGCTTTGTCTACCGTCTCAAATCGTCCAGGAGACATACAAGCATGAAAGGAACCGCTTGCGTAAGGCGAGAGTGAGCCCCTCGACTTCGACAGCCGAGCGAGCCGCTCCCTCTGTCAAGCTTATGCGAGCGGCTAGCTAACCGTCGACACACACATAACAAAAAAGGAGACTGGGGGAGTCTCTATAAGTAGACAGAAGGACATATTAAAGAAGATTAGACAAATCGTGCTGGCCTGAGTCAATCCTATGCTAGCGATAAGTGTTTAAGGACTGAAGGCAAATAGTAAGGAGGGCGGGAACGGACGACCGCGCTCGACAGTCGGGCGAGCTGAGTCGGTCAAGCGATGGGCGAGAGCCGTAGGGGTCGCCCTGAGTTCTGCGGGCGGGCGGGCGGACGGGCAGCTATGCTGCGCGGATGAAGCACACCAAAGAGCCCACTGAAATTGCGCCCTCAATCGATGAGGTAAAACCGGAAGACTTTGATTTGGCAGAGGCCCACGAGTGCCAATTTTGCTTGAAGGCGCGCGCTACGCGCGTGCTGAAAGGACCCTATTGGCTCAATCCGGGCGGGGTAGGACTAGGCGAGCGGATCGTTTGTCTCGGATGCAGCGCTGCTCAAATCGCAACGTGCAACAATTTGCACGTCTCGCTCGAAATCGAGGAGTTTCCGGAGGGCGTACCGCTTGCCCATGCGTCGCACTTGGTAACGAGGACAGTCGTGGTGACGGTTCCCGCATGAAGATTTTTTTCTCAACTCTGACTTACGCTTTGACTCGCACGCTTGGAGCCGTAGGCGCGGCCCGCGAATTTTCGGCGCAAATCCTAGCGCCGAATGCTCAATCACTGCCCGTAGCGCGCGCTATCGCGCGCATACGTACGCTGGCAGATGTCACTGTGATGCATGATTTGGGCTCGGCCCATCTCGGCAAAGCGCGATCGCGGCAATACCACTCCGCGCTTGAAAGCGGCGCTGAAATTTGGGTCAGTTGTGACGACGACGGCGAAGCCACTACAGACACGTTTCGCGCGCTGCTCTCAGCCGTGGCGTGCGATGAGCCGGCGATCTGTCTTGTCCCAATGCTAATGCGCCCGACCGTTGATTTGCAAAATATCGAAAAACAGCGTGTGAATATCGCATGGGATGGGCAATTGCGTCGCATAGATGCTGGAGCAAGTTACGTGCGCGCGAAAGCAGGTGGATTTGGACTGGTCGCAATCAATCGATCCGCTTTGCTCCGTATCGCGCAAGCTAACGCACTGTTGACGTACACTGATGACGACCAGATCGAACGCAACGCGCTATTTGCAGACCAATTTACAAAAACTGGCGGATGGCTAGGCGAAGACCTAGCGTTTTTTTCGCGCGTGCCGTCCGACGTACGCGTTGAAGCGCTGGTAACGGGTGTCAGCTACCACGCTGGCCTAGCGCTCGATTTGCACCAAGCGCAACTACTGCCGAGCCTCTAAGCGCGTCGAGACTTCGACGCGCTTAGATAGTACCAGGCGCCAAGTAGTAGGAGCAGAGCCCCGGCTCCATCTAGCGCCTCTAATATCGATTTGCCGCTAGGCAGGCTCGGCAGCGGCTTTGTGTCAGTGACGATCGGAGTGCCAAGCATTCCGACATCTGTGTCTGGATCGCGCGCGGGCGGCATGCGATCTGTGTCGTGCGGACCATCGCCGCCAGGCTCATAAACAAAATTTTCGTCGGACATAATATTACTCCTTAGGCGATCACGTAGTAGCTGAGACGCACCCAACCGCTTGCGCCAGCGACGCCAGCGGCGCCAGCGCCTGGCGTGCTGCTACCGCTACCGCCAGCACCGCCACCACTGCCACCACTGCCAGAGTTTGCGAGGGGCGATCCGACTGCTGCAACGC
>Ga0315278_10002562_pt1 | contig 16186 bp, 14 predicted proteins | sample YL17G06_0_MG_FD_203880 | JGI IMG/M metagenome (GOLD analysis project Ga0315278, IMG submission 203880) | Sediment microbial communities from Yellowstone Lake, YNP, Wyoming, USA - YL17G06_0 | ecosystem: Environmental > Aquatic > Freshwater > Lake > Sediment | place: USA: Wyoming | collected... | reverse complement strand
CCTGCGCAACCTCGGCAAGTTTACCTTCGCCGATGTCGCCGCGTTCCGGTTCAAACAGGCGCCGATCCGCATCTTCGCGGCCTCTGGCACGCTAGTGGTGGTGGCGTTCTACCTGATCGCGCAGATGGTTGGCGCCGGCCAGTTGATCAAGCTCCTGTTCGGTCTTGACTATTGGATGGCGGTTGTCATCGTCGGCGCGCTGATGATGGTCTACGTGTTGTTCGGCGGCATGACGGCCACCACATGGGTGCAGATCATCAAGGCCTGCATGCTGCTGGGCGGCGCCACCTTCATGGCGTTCATGGTGCTGCTGAATTTCGGCTTCAGCCTGGAGGCGATGTTTGCCAACGCGGTCGAGATCAAAGCCGGCCTGGCCACAGCCGCGGGCCAGACGTCGGCAGAAGCCGCGGCTGCCGGTCAGTCGATCATGGGACCTGGCAACTTCGTCAAGGACCCGATCTCGGCGATCTCGTTCGGCATGGCGCTGATGTTCGGCACGGCCGGCCTGCCGCACATCCTGATGCGCTTTTTCACGGTACCGAGCGCCAAGGAAGCGCGCAAGTCGGTGATGTGGGCGACCGGATGGATCGGCTATTTCTACCTGCTGACCTTCATCATCGGTTTCGGCGCCATCACCTTCGTGCTGACCAACCCGGAGTTCCTTGATGCCAACGGTGCACTCAAGGGCGGCAGCAACATGGCGGCGGTGCACCTGGCCAACGCAGTGGGTGGCAATGTGTTTCTCGGCTTCATCTCGGCCGTGGCATTTGCCACCATCCTGGCGGTCGTTGCCGGTCTCACGCTGTCGGGTGCATCAGCCGTGTCACATGATCTGTACGCGACGGTTATCAAAGGCGGCAAGGCCGACGGCGCTTCCGAATTGCGGGTGTCGCGCATGACCACGGTGGCGCTGGGAATCCTGGCCGTGTTGCTGGGTATCGTGTTCGAGAAACAGAACGTGGCGTTCATGGTGTCCCTGGCGTTCGCGATCGCGGCATCGGCCAACTTCCCGGTGTTGTTCATGTCAGTCCTGTGGAAGGACTGCACAACCCGCGGCGCCGTCATCGGCGGTTTTCTCGGGTTGATTTCATCGGTGCTGCTCACGATCGTGTCGCCGCCGTTGTGGGAAGCCACCTTGGGCTATCCGAAAGGCAGCGCGTTGTTCCCGTACACCTCGCCGGCGCTGTTCTCGATGACGATCGGTTTCGTGGGCATCTGGTTGTTCTCGATCCTTGACCGAAGCAGCCAGGCGGCAAAGGACCGTGGCGGCTTTCTGGCACAACAAGTGAGGTCGGAGACCGGCATCGGCGCGACGACCGCATCCAGGCACTGAACCCAGCCCGCATTATTCATGACGGTTCGTCGCGAAATCGCGCAGTCGCCAAGCGAGACAGGCGCGAGGAGCCGTGAGGCGGGGCTTTGCCACGACTGGGAGTTTCGAAGGGGGTGTGCCTCCTTCGTGGGGATTTTCCAAGGGGGCTGGCCCCCTTGGAGGAGTGGCGAGGCAGGCTTCAGAGCCGAGCCTACGACGGAAGGGAGGCATACTTGAAACAGTATGTTGACCGACCGAGCGGCGAATCCGCGATTGCAGCAGAAACGTTCATGAATAATGCGGGCTATGCTCCCGAGATCCGTACACGGCAATAGGCGGCTGACGGCGCTAATGGCCCTCAGACGTACATTCACCGGTGCGCGATTGAAAACAATCCAGAAAATCATTACCCTAGCGAACTGTGCCCTCATTTTTAAGGAGTGGTAATTCATGGCTACGAAGAAAACAGAGTCGACAAAGACGAAGGAAGTGACGCCCATTGGTGGAGGCTCAACAGAGGATTTTGAGAAACTCGGCGTATTCTATCTGGGTCGTCCTTACGACATGGCGACTAAGCAGTCCAAGCCTGGCTGGCTGTTGTACGACTCGAAAGATCTGGTCACCCATGCTGTCTGCGTCGGCATGACCGGCAGTGGGAAGACCGGTCTGTGCATCGGTTTGCTCGAAGAAGCGGCGATCGACGGCATCCCTGCACTGATCATCGATCCCAAAGGGGATCTTGCCAATCTGATGCTGAACTTTCCGCAACTGCGGGGCGAAGACTTCGCGCCCTGGGTGAATGAGGACGATGCCCGCAAGAAGGGACTCTCGCCGACAGACTATGCAACCCAGCAGGCCGAGATGTGGAAGAAAGGCTTGGGGGATTGGGGCCAGAGCGGTGAGCGGATTCAGAAGCTCCGCGATGCCGCCGATGTCGTCGTCTATACGCCTGGCAGCAACGCGGGCATTCCCGTCTCCATCCTCAAGTCCTTTGCAGCACCGTCGCAGGAGGTTCTGGACGATCCCGAGATGCTGCGCGAGCGGATCAGCACGACGGTGACAAGTCTCTTGGGCTTCATCGGCGTCGAGGCCGATCCCATCAAGAGTCGTGAACACATTCTCCTCTCGACGATTCTCGATCATACATGGAAGGCAGGACAGGACTTAGATCTGGCCACATTGATTCAGCAGATCCAGACACCGCCGGTTGCCAAGATTGGCGTGCTGGATCTGGATTCATTTTATCCTTCGAAGGAACGCTTTACCCTCGCCATGCAGTTAAATAACTTATTAGCTGCACCGGGCTTCTCTGCTTGGTTAGAAGGCGAAGCCCTCGATGTCGGCCAGATGCTCCATTCGCCTGGCGGCAAACCACGGCTCGCCATTTTCTCGATCGCGCATCTCAACGATGCGGAACGCATGTTCTTTGTCACCTTACTGCTGAGTCAAACGCTCGGCTGGGTGCGAGCACAATCAGGTACAACCAGCCTCCGCGCCATTCTCTACATGGACGAAATCTTCGGCTACTTCCCTCCGGTCGCCAATCCGCCGTCGAAGCAACCCTTACTCACCTTGCTGAAGCAGGCCCGCGCGTTCGGGCTAGGCGTGGTGTTGGCAACGCAGAATCCCGTCGATCTGGACTACAAAGGCTTGGCGAATACCGGCACCTGGTTCATCGGACGACTGCAAACCGAACGAGACAAGGCTCGCGTGCTGGAAGGACTGGAAGGCGCATCGGCAAGCTCTGGCAAGAAGTTCGATAAACAGGGGATGGAACAGCTTCTCGCCGGCCTCGGCAATCGTGTCTTTCTCATGAACAACGTGCATGAAGATGCGCCGGAGGTTTTCCAAACTAGATGGACGCTGTCCTACCTTCGCGGGCCGCTGACACGCACGCAGATTAAGACGCTCATGGAGCCCATGAAACGTAAAATGTTAGACGTGAAAGGTTCGGTGGAGAGCGAGCAGCCGGGATCTTCAGTCGCCATGGCCCACATTTCACCTTTCACCTCTCACCTTTCACGTCCTATCCTTCCCCCCGATGTGCCGCAATATTTTATCTCTGTCCGAGGCAGCCAGCCGAGCGGCAGCGCTTTGATCTACCTGCCAATGTTGCTCGGCGCTTCGCAAGTGCGTGTATCGGATAACAAGGCCGGCGTGGATGTGACTCAGGAGGTGACCGTGCTAGCGCCGATCTCAGACGGTGCGGTGACGGTAGATTGGGATCATGCCATGGAGGCGGGCTTGGCCCTGGCCGACCTGGAGTCAGCACCCTCAGACAGTGCACAGTTCGGCGCAGCTCCCGGCGCGGCAAGCAAAGCGAAAAACTATGAGACTTGGAACAAGGACTTTTCCGGTTGGTTGTTCCGAAATCAGAAAGTCGATCTATTGAAGAGCCCCAGCACAAAAGAGGTTTCGAAACCAGACGAATCCGAGCGGGACTTCCGTGTGCGGCTGCAGCAGTCCGGCCGTGAAGCACGAGACAAACAATCGGATAGCCTGCGTCAAAAGTACGCGCCGAAGATCGCCGCCTTGCAAGATCGGATCAGGCGTGCGGGCCAAATGGTCGAACGGCAGCAAGCGGAGTCTCGTTCGAGTCAAATGCAAGCGGCGATTTCAGTCGGTGCTTCGATTCTGGGTGCTTTCCTTGGACGGAAGACGGTCAGCGCGACAAACATCGGCCGGGCAACCACGGCCATTCGCGGAGCCGGGCGCGCGATCAAGGAATCGAAGGACGTGGGGCAAGCCGAAGAGAACGTCTCGGCGCTGCAGCAACAATTGACCGACCTCGAAGCACAGTTCAAAACGGAAGCTAATGTGCTTGCAGCCGCGATAGATCCTCTCAACGAAAAACTCGAAACCGTCTCTCTCAAACCCACCAAAGCCAACATCGCCGTGAAACTCGTGGCCCTCGCTTGGACACCTCACTGGCGCGACTCGGGCGGCGCAACGGTACCAGCCTGGTCCTAGCTGGAGGATTGTGAGAGGGACAAGTGAGGCGCTCTGAAGGCTGAAGTGTTCGGACCTTCGGCCTTTCCCACTTTCAGCCTGCGGCTGACTTTCCCTCAATCACTTGGAAATAGCAGAACCCTTCGTGCTCGACGAGTTTCTTTGCGATTACCCCTGCGGCTGTCTCAAGGGTGGCCGAAAGCGTCTCGTTCTGGGTACTGAAGACACTTCCGCCGCGCACCGCTTTCCCCACGAGCGATGTCACGGCGGCTTCGGCGCGCAAGGCGTCACGGGTCACTCGGGCCAAGGCCTCCAGTGAAATCATGGGACGATTGGCATCAAATTCTGGGTAGGGCAATCCCAGGGAGTCCGGTCCCACTCGCAATGCGGTCGCGCCATGCACGGCCGGCACTCGAAAGGCCGCATCGAAGAAGGCTTCCAGAAAAATACGCATCAGATCGGCGCTGACACGTTGAGAGTCGACTGTGGTGGCCGAGATACGAACTGAATTGGCAGGGCTTATTTCAAACTCTGCCGAGATCCCTGGGAACAGCAAGGTGTTGCCGCTTCGATCGACAAATCCCTTTGAGGTGACTTTCAACACCCCCCGGAGGCCAGCTCCTGCATAGTCCGATCTTGCCGAGAAGCTGAGATCGCCAAAATAGGCTTTGTTGTAGGCCAACAGCATCCGGGTGAAGCGAGAGGAATCCTCCTCGAGTTGATCCTCGTCCAGACCGAGATTCTCATTCCATCGTCCAGCTACTTCGACGACTTTTTTGAGTTTGTCCACATCGATGCGGGCGTTCGCATCGTTAGCCATGTCATCGAGGACGTGAGCGAGGATGGCGAGGGAGGTTCCCTTGTCGTGATGCCGCAAGAGAATGTCCTCAATGACTGCTGTCAGGGGACGGACGCTGGTTGCTTGACCCTCCGGGGACTGCAGGGACAGAGGGTCGGGCGAGGCGCTGGGGTCACGTCGTTCGTTCAGCGGTTCGTCGTGGGCTTGCCTGGTGCAGGCCAGGAACTTTGTCACAAGCTCTTTCTTGTCATCCAACTTCTGCCGGAACTCTCCACGATGGAGATCCAGCTGGTCACGTAGTTGCAGAGCGGAGGAACTGCAACCTGCCTGCACAAGGAGAAGGACCAGCAAGGTACAGAGGGAATACGGTAACCGCGTCATCGTTGCCTCTTACCAGGTAAATAGGCTGAAGATTATTCGTCACGACTCAGGGGGTTCAGGCTGAAGGCTTTTAGGGGAAGAAACCAACTTCAGCCTTCAGCCTGAACCCCTGGGTCAATGCTTGCGTTCTTTCTGCATGATCTTGTCGGTCCAGGCCAACAGAATGGCGGATCCAATGAAGGTCATGTGGATAAAGATCTTCCACTTGATCTGCTCGAGATCTTCATTCGCAATATTGACGAACGATTTCAGGAGATGAATGCTGGAAATGCCGATCAGTGAGGCGGCGAGTTTAATTTTAATAGTGCCCGGGTCGATATGAGTCAGCCAGTCCGGTCGATCGGGATGTCCCTCTAAGTCCAGCTTGCTCACGAAGGTAGCGTAGCCGCCGATGATCACCATCGTGAGCAAGTTCGCCACCATTGTCACGTCGATCAGCCCCAGGACACCCAGCATGAAGACCGTCTCCTGTTGCTGATTGACGTGCCAAACCATCTCCCATAGTTCGATGAGAAATTTATACGCGTACAGCAGCTCGGCCACGATCAAGCCGCCGTAGAGCGGGGCTTGAATCCACCGGCTGGCGAACACGACGGTTTCAAACAGGTGCTCAACGCGGTTGAAAGTAGCGTGGGGGTGCTTCACTGCGGCAGATTCTGAAGAATCGGAATGACTCACGGCGCGCTATCCTAGTCGGCAAGAGGGGGAGCTGTCAATTTGAGCGACCCTGTCGTTCATGAAAGGTGAGACGTAAAAGGTGAAAAGTTTCGGATGAAGAGCCTTCGGTGGTCCTGCGTCTCACATTTCACTTTTCACGTCTCACGCCTAACGATCCTCGTATGCTGGCGGACTTTATCAACAGCCTGCTAGTCAACCAAATGATGGTCGAGCGCATAGCGAATCAATTCGGCGGTGGTTGTGAGTTGCAACTTATCCTGGAGACGGCCTCGATAGGTACTGACGGTCTTGACGCTGAGAGTGAGGGACTGCGCGATGTTCTTGAGAGACTGGCCTTGGGCTATTAATACGAGAACTTCAAGTTCTCGCTCCGATAATTCGGGATGGGCGGGACCGGCAGAACTCTTGCTCAAGCTGCCGGCCAGATGTTCTCCGAGAGAGGCGGTGACATACTTGCGACCACTCAGAACTTGCTTGACAGCCTTGGCCAGCTCTTCCGGTGCGGTTTGTTTGGTGAGATAGGCCATCGCCCCTGCACGGAAGACACGAACGGCGTATTGCTCCTCAGGATGTAGGCTCAAGACCATCAGTGGGAGTCCGGGCCATGTACCGTGTAGCTCAGCCAGCACCTTCAATCCACTCTGATCGGGAAGGTTGATATCCAGGATTACCAGATCCCACGGCTCCTGCCGCACTGCAGCAATCCCTTTTTGCCCGCTATCGGCCTCACCGACTTCGACCAGGAGGAAGTTCTCCTCAAGAATCTGTTTCACACCCCGGCGCACGATCTCGTGATCGTCGATGACGAGAATTTTTACCGGCTGCGTCGCAATCATGGGGCGACGTACTCCGTAACCGGCAGGGAGGCGTAAGCCCTGGTTCCGACTCCGGACTCTCCTTCGATATGAAAGTGGCCGCCCAGGAGGGAGGCCCGCTCCTGCATGCCTCGAAGCCCAAAGGAGTGAGGCCTGGGCATCCTCTTGATGGTAATCCCCTTTCCATTGTCAATCACTTCTAACGTCACCGTGACGCCGTCCTGGTACAGCCGCATGTGAACCTGCGAGGCGGCAGCGTGACGCATCACATTCGTCAGTAATTCCTGCGCAATACGAAATAGCGCGGCAGACACTTCGGAAGGCAGCGTGATGGATAACAACTCAGGAGCCGCGTCTATTTCGCAACGAGCGCCCGTTCGATGCTGGAATGTCGTGGCCAGGCTCTCCAACGCCGGGATCAACCCGAGATCATCCAGCATCGCGGAGCGCAGGGATGATGCTGTCGCCCGAACGGACCCCATGAGTCCATCGATCGATCCCGACATAGCCTGGACTTTGTTCAGCAGATCCCCACAGTTGGTTGGAGTGGGCGATTGCATCAACTTCGAGCTGAGCCATGCCAGGTCAAATTTCAAGCCAGTCAAGGCCTGTCCAAACTCGTCATGTAGTTCCCGTGCAATTCTTCGCCGCTCTTCTTCTGCAGCTTTCTGCATCCGACGAGCCTCGCCGCGTAATCGAACATAGGCCAGCCGGAGTTCCTCTTCCACATTGGCAGCCGACACGACGGACCCTGGGCGAGGAATCGGCTTTGGAGAGCCGATAGCCTTGACCCTATTGCTCTCGCTTACTCCTCGACTGGGGGCGTAAGACGATGAACCTGTGCCGCGACGAGTGACTGGGTGTCTCATATCGTTGTGAGTATCGGTTCAGGGTAGATGTCAGCAGAGATACAGGTGCCTCTACCCATCGTAGATTGGACCTCCAGGCGCCCGCCGATCTTCCGAATCCGCGCTTCCATCTGCGAGAACCCAAGGCCCTTTGGCCGTCTTTGATCGACGTCGAAACCTGACCCGTTGTCGCGAATGGTCAGGCGAACTCGTGAGCCGATGGGCCGAAGGGCAATCACGATCCTGGTGGCCTGGGCGTGATGGACGCAATTCTTCAAGACTTCCCTGGCGATCGTGACGAGTTCACGCGCTTCTTCGCCGGTCAGAATCTCCTCCGCTGCCCGGTCGATCTCCACACGAATCCGTACCTGGCTCACCCGCTCAACCGTCTGAGCGAGGGCTTGTAACTCGGAGTCCAGCCTAAACGGATCCACGTAGTCAGACTCCACATTCAGAATCATGCGTCGGATGTCTTGGATAAGCGAATGGAGCTGGTCGGTAGCCAGATCGCGGGAGCAGGGCACAGCTTGTGGCACCCCCTCACGCATTCCAGGGGTTTGCTCAATGGTCAGCCTGATCGCATAGAGCGCTTGCAGCACAGATTCGTGCAATTCCCGTCCGATGCGGCTGCGATCGTGAAGCAGATCGCTCAATCGCTGTTCGGATGCTGCGAGGGCCGTGGCGAGGCTGCTTCCGACCTGTCCATGTAGCGGGCAAGCACAGGACTGGTCTCTGTCGTGTGAAATCCTCGGAGCAAGAGCCGCGTGCTGGTACGCCTGCTTGCTATGCGATTGCCGAAACCCGTCGAGAATCTGGAACCCCCGGCGATCTTTCATTGGAGTGTCCTTTCCAATCATGTGGCGTGGAATATCTTCGAAATCTTTCCTCACGCGGATTCTTCAGTTTCAGAGTACAGCATTAGTACTCGACTCCCGCGCATTCCGTCACCTGGCGGTTCCGCCAGGTGACGGAATACGTAGATTATGAAAAACAATGTCCCAAGGAAACGATGTCACTAGATGTTCTCTTGAAAGGAGATAACTGATGCGTAGAATGAACGATATCGAGTTCAGCGAGAATGGTTTTATCGTGAAGACGTTGCACGGGGAGCAACTTGCACAGTCATATCGCCTCCGGCATAAAGTGTTTGCCGAGTCACTGAAGTGGGTTCCTGAGACGGATGATAGACAGGAAATGGATCTATACGATATGTGGGGAACAACCGTTGGCTTAGTCAGGGATGATGGAGCGGTAGTTGGGGTGGCTCGACTCCTTCCCTCTTCCGGGCAATTCATGCTCGAAAAGGAGTTCGGCGCCCTGCTCCCAGATGGCTACCAAGTCAGGAAACATTCAGATACTGCCGAGATCACCAGACTTGCGGTCGATCCTGATATCCGAGATAGAGGACTCTCTTCCAAAATGATGCTGGCCCTGCTAAAAGGCGTCTATCAATGGGCGGTTGAGAACGACATTCGGTACTACTACCTTGAGGTCGAACACCGATTCTTTCGAACGCTTCGAGCGCTGGGGTTCCCTTGTGAAATGATAGGCGAGCCGGTGGTACTTCCTCCAGCTGGAGCCAGTTCAGTGGCAGCGCTGTACGACATGGTTCGATTTGACGAAGAGAACGCGATCAAAAAACCACAGTTACTGAACTGGATGTCCTCAATTGAGACGCTACAGGGTGAGATGATTGTGGGTCGGACTTCTGCTTATTCAAACTGCGAGCGGTTGGCGGTAATGGGTGCGGCGGCGTGAAAATAGAAGAGGTGAACCTCAATCCGGGAGCAGCCTGTCGTCCTCGTGCAAGGAACTTAACGAAGCTGACGCTGTTTATACCACATTAGGCAGGCCATGTTCGATGGCGGTCGCAACCGCATGAGATCGCGAAGTGACGTCCAGCTTCGAGAAGATGCTTTCCACATGGAACCGTACGGTTCGTTCTGTCACGCCTATGATTTTGGCGATCTCCCAATTTGTCTTGCCGTTTTTCACCCAGTTGAGAATCGTCATCTCACGCAGCGTAAGCTCCCTGACGCAGGGAGCAACCGCCTGCGAACTCTTTGGGGCAGTGCGTAAGAGGGCAAGATGGACGTGATATCCAAAGTACTCAACCAGCGGGACATAACGTTTTGCATCCACTCGATCAGCAGAGGCAAATGAGCAAAAGGTTCCGACTCCGCATGCGGGATCCGCTGATCCCGTTGTGATCCCATCCCCTAGACCAAACTCCTTCGCCGCTGCCATAAATTCGCGCTGCTTGTCCGAGCTTGTGGCCTTGTAGGTGGCTTCCCAATGTTGAGTACCTGGTTCCCGTAAGGCGGTCTGGAAGACCGGGTCGACATCAAAATACCCCTTCTGCCAATAGAGGCGGAGCCATTCTTCCGGATAGCTGACATTGAGTACGTTGGTAAAGCCCTCAAACGCGCCAGCGCGACTGAGTTTTGCAAGTCCACCGATCACCCTGGTAAAAGGAAACATCGCTTGAAAGCGTGCGAGGACATCTTTGACATCTTCGGGGCTTTCTGATTGCACAGCAAAGTGCAGAACCTCGATAAAACCTTCGCACTCCGCTTTGCTTAGCCGGGCAAATAGGTCTTTGGGAAAGGGCTGCTTTTCCTGGACATGTGCCATGGATGGCTCCCGATAAAAGGTTCGAGTGAACGCTACCATAATCCATGGCAGATTTACGAGAAGGTATTTTGGCCCTAGCGAGATTTCTCTCAATCGGCTATATCCCCTGGAAGATTCTGCCGTTTTCCTTCTCCTGTAATACGTAAGCTTGAATCTGTCAGCTCACGGACGGCGCTCTGTAAGGGTTACGGTATGTGGACCCAACGATATTTTTTGGCTCTAGGGCTAATTTCATTACTGTGTCCGTCGCTTGGACATGCGCAAGCACTTCGGATCCAACCGCAAAGCGCCACGGCAGCTGGGCAGGGGAATGCCTTTGTCGCACAGGCCGATGATGCCTCGGCCATTCACTACAACCCAGCCGGACTGAGTCAAGTGGATGGAGTCCAAGTCGTTACCGGAACAACCCTGCTTGGGGGGTCCATCAAGTTCTCGAGCCCAACCGGAATAGACAGTCGAGGGGACTTTGGAGGAAGTATTGCGTCTCCCCCACCGAGCTATTCCTACGTGAGTGCGAACCTTGGATCCCTCGGATTGGACCGTCTGTCCAATGTGACAATCGGTCTTGGTCTCAACTCGCCGTACGGTTTGAACACCCGCTATCCGATTGATGGCCCCCTCAATACCGCCGTCACCTCTGCAGCGCTTCCGCTCATCGATATCAAACCGACCGTGGCCTACAAGTTTAATGATCAGTTGGCCATCGGAGTCAGCGCGGACATTTACACCTTCGCGAGTTTTCTTGGACAGGGGCAGGTCGAACTGAAACAAATAGGCAGCGGGGGCCTTAGTGGGGCTTCCGTCGAACTCAACGGTAAAGGAACAGGGGCTGGCGCAACCATCAGCCTGCTCTACACACCACTGAGAAACAACGATGGCAAACCGATCGCCTCCATCGGGCTGGTCTATCGTACCCAGGCTGTGGTGCCATTGAGTGGATCGTTGTTGGTCAACGGGACGAAGGTTGCCGATGCCTCCACCAATCTCGTGCTGCCGCAGATCTATACCGGAGCCATTGCGATCTGGCCGGTTCGTACGAGTGAGCGGGAATGGAAGTTAGAGCTCGACGTGGAATATGTCGAGTGGAAATCGAATCGCGACCTCGATGTCCATCTCTCCTCAGGCGGGGTCATCCCGCAGCCGCAACAATGGAAGACTGTGCCCGTTGTGGCGATCGGCACCGAATACAAATGGCTCAACCCCGGGTGGTTGCCTCATTGGGATGTGGCGGTGCGATCAGGGTATACGCACACCGAGAATCCCGTTCCTGACTCGACGTTCAACCCGGGGACGATTTCCATATCTTCCAACACGCTGTCCATTGGGGCCGGATTCTTGTGCAAGGGCCAGGGCCGGTTTCTAGGCATGGTGCCTTGCGGAGGCGCCTCCGCGCTCTGGCCCAAGGGAATCGGACTCGATATGGCATTTCAGGAATGGTTTTATGAACCGCGCACGGTTACCGGGAATCTTAACCCCACCGTCAATGGGACATACAATGCCTATGTTCATTTGGGGACGGTCAGCGTCAAATTCATGTTTTAGCTGCAGGATGCTGAAAAAGCCCTTTTCAGGAACCGTGAAACGTGAGACGTAAAAGGTGAAACGTATAATTGCCGAGTGCTTTCCCTCCGGAACATTTCACGTCTCACGTCTCACCTTTCACACACAACAAATCTGGCCTTTTTGAGCATCCTGCGAAAATATTCTTCTTATGGAGTATTGTTCGCGAGGGCTTTCCGCATTTCCACGACGGTCTTGGCATTGAGGCCTGATGCCGTCAATTCTTCGTCCGTAGCGGCAGCGATGTTCGCCAAGCTGCCATATTGTTTGAGCAGGCGGGCCCGTGTGATTTCGCCGATGCCGATCACCTGATCGAGTGAAGAGGCCATCAATGCTTTGCTGCGCAGCTTGCGATGGAAGGTGATGGCAAATCGATGGGCCTCGTCCCGAATGCGCTGCACCAGATGAGTAGCCGGAGAGTTCGCGCGAAGCACGATAGGATTTTTTCTGCCAGGCAGGAAAATCCGTTCGTCCTTTTCGCCGCGTGCTTTGGCTAATCCAATAATGGCCAAATTCTGATGGCCGACCTGTTTCAACCCTTCCATCGCCGCGGCGAGCTGGCCTAAGCCTCCATCGATGAGGATGAGATCCGGACGTGCGAGATTCTCGCTGTCTCCATAGCGGCGCGTGACCACCTCCTGCATGCTCGCGAAATCGTTGGCGCCGGTCACAGTTTGGATTTTGAAGCGCCGGTAGTCGGCTTTCTTCATCTGGCCATCTTCCCAGACGACCATGGAGGCGACAGATTGGTTGCCCATGGTATTCGAGATGTCGAATCCCTCAATGCGCCGAGGCGCGATGTTCAGTCGTACGAGACGCTTGAGTTCTTCAACCGCCTGGCGTCCAATTTCTTCGTCCCGGAGATGATTGGCGACAGCCGCGCCGGCATTCTCTTCCGCCAGGAGAAGTAATTGATGTTTGACGCCCCGCTCGGGCGCGACGATGCGGACAGTAGTTCCACGTTTGCCCGAGAGCCACTCCTCGATCACTGCGACGTCGTCGAGGCCGGTAGGGATGAGCAGTTCCTTGGGAGGCTGGCCATCTTTGTTGTAGAACTGCTCAATGGCGGATCGAACGAGTTCCTCGTCGCCGGCGTCGGCTGAATGGGGCCAGAAAAAGTCTTTGCGTCCAATCAAGAGGCCGCCACGCACGAAGAGGATCTGGAGATCGACTGCCGAGCCTTGCCGTGCCAGGCCGATCACGTCTTGGTCGGTCGTCGTCGTTTGAGTGATACGCTGTTTTTCAAGCGTGCGTTCGATATTGAAGAGCCGATCGCGCAAGCGCGCCGCCTCCTCGAATTCCTCACGCTCCGCTGCCTTTACCATCTGATCCCGCAAATCGTCCAACAATTCATGGTCGCGCCCTTCGAGAAACTGACGCACCTGCGCGACGATATGCTGGTAGTCCACTTTCGATTGATTGCCGGTGCAGGGCGCCATGCAGCGTTTGATTTCGAATTCGATGCAAGCCCGTTCAGCCTTGCCGTCGATCTCGATCGTGCAGGTGGCCAGAGGGAAGGCCTTCTTGATGACTTTCAGCGTCTCCCGCAGGGCGCCTGCCGGCGTGTATGGCCCATAGTAGAGCGCGCCGTCTTGTTGTACGCGGCGAACGATGGAGAGACGAGGAAAGTCCTCTTTGATCGGTAGCCTGAGATAGGGATACTGCTTGTCATCCCGCAAGACGACATTGAACCGGGGCCGATGCTGCTTGATCAGATTACTTTCAAGGATGAGCGCTTCGAGTTCTGAGCGGGTGACGATCGTTTCGAGGTCTGCAATGTGACCGACCAGGACAGTGGTTTTCGGAGAGTGGTCAGTCCCCTTCTGAAAGTAGGACCGGACCCGGTTGGACAGCACTGCCGCCTTCCCGACATAGAGCAATTCGCCCTGTTCGTCCCTAAACAGATAGACGCCGGGTTGATCTGGGAGGTGGTCAAGTTTGGATTGGAGGGTGGCAACGAGATTCATGGTCGATGGCAAATGTCCGATGGGTAATGGCCGATAGGTCAACAGGAGCTCGGTGGACGCTCGGCCTTGGTTTTTCCGCGCTGAAGGATCTTTCGTTCGATACTCGCAATGAGATTCGCGAGTTGCGTGAGAGCGTTGTCATATCCTTCTGTCAACGCCCGCCCTTTCTCGTCCGACAATTGCTTGATGGCCATTGCGTAGCGCACATGCGTCATCGTTTCCCGTCCTTCACGACGGCATCGATACAAGGCCTGAAGATATTCCGTGCTGTATTGGGAATAGAAACCTTCAGTCATATTCGCACAGACCGACTCAGATGAACGCAGCATCTGCCCACGAAGCCATTTGAAGTCAACCGCAAAGGCACGCGAGTCTTTCTCAATGCTCAAAGCTAAAGCAAGGCAGGCTTGAAAGACAGGCATGTCTTCGACTCGTTCTATTTTCCTCTTTTCCATCCCTCCTTGGTTCTCTGTATTTCATATCATCTACCATTTGCCATTGACCATTACCCATACCCATCGATTCCCTCATCGGAGGGATCGCACAAACGATGGACTGAGGATTCCCCGCGCCACTTCCGCGACCGGCCCTTTCATGGTGAGGCTGAAATCTGCGGCCACCCGGATATTGAGACTGCCTCCAGGCATTTTCACCGTGACAGGACTCTTCACCAGCCCAAGCCGGACTGCCGCACTCGCGGCAGCGCAGGAGGAGGATCCGGAGGCTTGGGTTTCACCGGCCCCGCGCTCCCAGATCAGGATGAAGAGTTCCTTCGGGCCGGTTGGCACAGCGAGTTGCACGTTCGTTCGCTTTGGAAAGAGGGGATGGTTCTCCAATGCCGGCCCCAATTTTAAAAGCTCCTCGCGCGACCAGGACTTCCCGGCCTGTTTGAAGACGACGCAGTGGGGATTGCCGACACTGACCCCACTAAACGTAAGCGACTGGCCTGCCGCATCGATGGGCTGTGCGATCAGTTCGCTGGCAGTGAGGGTACAGGGAAGTGCAGCAGGCAGGAAGGTGGCCCGCCCCATTTCGACGGTAACCGCGCTTGCATCCCCATGCCGATCCACATGCAGGTCAATCGTCACCAGTCCGCCCTTGGTCTCAACGGTGAAGTGCTTCTTTTTCGTCTTGCCGGTCGCGTGGAGATAGCGGGCAAATATGCGCAGACCGTTACCGGATTTTTCCGCCTCGCTGCCGTCAGGGTTGAAGATTCTCAGGCCGAAGTCGGCTTTCTTTGAGGGAACCAGCGCAAGGATCCCGTCGCTGCCGAGGCCCCAGTTACGATCGCAGATGGCTTTAACCCTTGATGGGGTGAGCGAGAACGACAGTTCTTTTGGATCCATCACCACATAATCATTGCCCAATCCATGCCCGCGAAAGAATCCGTTCTTCATCCTTACAACCTCCAGAATTCGTCAATGGTTAAGCAGGGCAGCGGGTACTTGGCGACGGGTCAATTGTTATTGGTCAATGGTCAGTAGTCAATAGTCATTCACGCGGCCAAGCTGTCTTGGCAGCTCTCCTACCAATGACTATTGACCTCGATCTAAACGATCTTCACGCCCGCCGGCCGTTCGATGAGTTCGATTTCGTAGCCATCCGGGGCATCGATGAAAATGAAGCGGCTGCCGGAGGAGGATTGTGTGGGGCCGTCTGTCACCTTGACGCCCTGCGCATTGAGCGATGCAATAGTGTCGTCGAGGCTTTCGACCTGGAAGGCGAGATGGACGAGATCTTCCTGCACTGTCACTAGTCCGCTTGGGGGAAAACTGGTCAGCTCGATCAGCTCCTCGCTGTTAGGCACTTTGAGGAAAGCCAGATGGGAGCCACGCGGCGAAACCTTCCGTTCCAGCACTTCAAGCCCGAGCACCTCCGTATAGAACCGGATCGTTTGGTCCAAGTCGCTGACCCGCATGCGGGTGTGGAGGAGTTTGGTGACTCGCATAGAAACTCCAAATGGTTAATGGGTGATGGGTAATGGACGATGGTTGACGAAGACAAAATCAGCCCAAATCTTTCCGTCTTCATTAACCATCGACCATTTACCATGAACCATTCTCACTTGTCCCTCGCTGGGCCGCTGGTCTTTCGCAGCAGAATTTCTGCGCTGCCCGGGATCAAGAAATTCGGCATGGGGCCGATTTCCCGGTAGCCCTGCTTCTTGTAAAAATGCCTGGCTTGGTCGTTGAAATCCGATACGCAGGCGAAGAGGTTCTTTGCCCTCGCGAAGACCGCCGATT
>Ga0315278_10002561_pt1 | contig 16192 bp, 12 predicted proteins | sample YL17G06_0_MG_FD_203880 | JGI IMG/M metagenome (GOLD analysis project Ga0315278, IMG submission 203880) | Sediment microbial communities from Yellowstone Lake, YNP, Wyoming, USA - YL17G06_0 | ecosystem: Environmental > Aquatic > Freshwater > Lake > Sediment | place: USA: Wyoming | collected... | reverse complement strand
GCCCTTCGAACGGCGAGTCGTCCATCGCGTCGTGCAGGCGGGCCTGCGAAACGACCTGCGCCAGATCCGGATCCCACAGCACCAGGTCGGCATCGCTGCCCGGCGCGATCGTGCCCTTGCGCGGATACAGGCCGTAGATGCGCGCGGGGTTCGTCGCGGAAAGCGCCACGAACTGCGGCAGCGTAATCCGCCCCGTCCCCACGCCCTCCGAGTAGAGGAGCGGCAGACGCAGTTCGAGCCCGGGCATGCCGTTCGGGATCTTCGTGAAGGCCGCGTGCTCGCCGTGCGCCATCTTGCCGAGGGGATCGCGCAGGCGGTACGGGGCGTGATCCGACGACACGAGATCCAGCTGGCCGCCGGACAGGGCCGCCCACAGCGCACGCTGGTCCTCCTGGGTCCGAAGCGGCGGACTGCAGATGAACCGCGCCATCTCGAATCCCGGATGATCCATGTCCGCCGCCGTCAGCACGAGGTACTGCGGGCAGGTCTCGGCCCACACGCGCGCGCCTCGGGCCCGCGCGTCGGCAATGGGCGCCAGCGCCTCACGGCACGAGACATGGACGATGAACACGTCGGCGCCGGTCATCTCCGCCAGGACGATGGCGCGGTGCGTGGCCTCGCCCTCGGCCGCCGCCGGCCGCGACGCGGGGTGGTCGCGCGGATCGGTCCGGCCGTCGGCCAGCAGCCGCGCGGTGGCCCACGCCACGGCGTCGCTGTTCTCGGCGTGCACCATCACGATGGCGCGCGCCGCGCGCGCGGCCGTGAAGATGTCCAGCATCTGCAGGTCGGTCACCTTCAGCGCGTCGTAGGTCATGTAGACCTTCAGCGACGGGCAGCCCCCGGCCACCAGCGCCGGCAACTCCTCCTGCAGGACGGCCGGCGTCGGGTCGGACACGATGAGGTGAAAGCCGTAATCGACGAAGGCACGCGACCTGGCGCGCTCGTGGTACGCGTCGACGACCGCGCGCAGGGACTGTCCCCGGTGCTGTGCGGCAAACGGGATGATGGTCGTCGTGCCGCCGCAGGCCGCCGAGACGCCGGCCGTGAAGAAGTCGTCGGCCGTCATCAGGCCGCTCGACGACCGCTGGTCGACGTGGCAGTGCGCGTCGACGCCGCCGGGCAGCACCAGGCGGCCGGTGGCGTCGAGTTCGCGCGCCCCCGGGCCGAGCGACGGCGCGACCTCCGCGATCGTCCCCTGGCGGACGCCGACGTCGGCGCGCGCCGAACCGGCCTCGGTGACCACCGTGCCGCCACGCACCACCAGGTCGAACATGTCAGACCCCTCCGCGCCGGCGTTCGAGACGCGCCATGAGCGCGTCGATCTCCGCGGCGTCGGCCGGCCCCAGGCGCGGGCCAGGCGCCCGCGCGGCGGCGCTGCGGATCGCGCCGCGGCGCCGCAGGATCTCCTTGCGCACCGCCAGGCCGTACCCCGGCTGTTGCTCGTAGACCACCAGCGGCAGGTACGCGTCGAACAGGTCCTCGGCCCCGGCGCGGTCGCCGGCGACGAATCGCTCGTAGACCTGGACCAGGACATCGGGGAAGGCGAAGCCGGTCATCGCCCCGTCGGCGCCGCGGTGCAGGAACTGGGGGAAGTAGAGGCCGCCGTTGCCGATGAGCACGCTGACCCGCCGCAGGCTGTCGCGGCCGCTGTCCGCACGAATGCGCGTCAGCTTGTCGAGGCCGGGGCAGTCCTCGAGCTTCAGCATCACCAGCGGCGCGAAGGCCCGCACCATGCGCAGGAACAGCGTCGACGAGAGGTACACGTTCGTCGTGGGCGGATAGTCCTGGTAGATGACCGGCACGTCGGGCCCGAGGGCGCCCACCACGCCGCGGACGTAGTCGAAGATCTGGTCGTCGGTGCGCAGGCCGGTGGGCGGCGCCACCAGCACCGCCGCGGCGCCCTCGTCCATGACGCGCCGGGTGAGTTCCGCCAGCGGCGCGAGGCCGCCCGCGCTGACGCCGACCACCACCGGCACGCGGCCGTCGACGCGGCGGATGACGCGCGTCGCGAACGCCGCGGCTTCCTCCAGCGTGAGCTTCTGCGCCTCGCCCATCATGCCGAGCAGCGTGAGGCCGTGCACGCCGCATTGCAGGTAGAAGTCCGTCAGGCGATCGGCGCTCTCCCAGTCGATCGCGCCGTCATCGGTGAACGGGGTGGCGGAGATCGGGTAGATCCCTCGGGCCTGTTCGTCGAGGCGTGGCATGCGCCGGGTCCTCCGTTACTTGCGCAGCGCGCCTCGGAGCGCGGCGTTCTGCGGGTGATCGAGGAACGTCTCGAACTCGAGAAAGTACCCCTCCGGGTCGTACGCCACGAACCCGCGCGTGGGATGCCGGGTGGCGTTGCTCACCGTGCCGCGCAGCTTCACGCCCTTCGACACCAGGTACTCGTACCACTGGTCGATCTGCTCGGTGACGAACGACACCGTGACCGCTTTCGTCTCCGACGCGCGGTGCAGACCCTGCGACTCGTCCACCAGGCCGATGAACGAGGTGGGCGACACCTGGTAGATCTTCGCGAATCCCTGATCGACGGTGAGCCTCAGGCCGATGATGTCCTCGTAGAATCGCTGGGCGGCGGGGATGTCCTTGTAATACAGGAAGACGATGTTCGCCTGCACGCCGAGGGCGGGCGGGCGTCCGGGTGGCGCGGATTGGGCCTGGGCCGATGCGGTCATGACGAGTCCTCCGACGATGGCAGCGAGCAGCGAGCGCCTCATGTCGTCCTCCTCGGGATTTCTGGCAGAGGATAGCACGCGCCGGCCGGGCACGCCGCGCTGCTCGCACGACACGCTGCCCGCGCGACCGCTGCCCGCGCGACTGACGACCGGGCGCGCCGTGGCCGCAGACGACGACGGTCGGGGCGGGGAGGCGGCGGGATCTTGTGCTACGGTTGGCGCATGCTCCGACTCCGCGCCGCCGCCGTCGTGCCCGCACTGCTCGTCGTCGCGCTGCTGGGTATCGGCGCCGACGCCCGTGCCCAGTCGGCCGAAGTGGCCGCGTTCGCGGGCTGGGGCTTCGGCGGGGCGCTGTCGTCGCCCGCCAGCGGCCAGGATGTCGGGATGGACGCCGGCTGGCTCGCCGGCGCGGCGTTCAGCGCGCCGATCTCCCGGACGTGGCGCGTCGAGGCGGTCGTCTCGAGGCAGCAGAGCCGCCTTGCGGATCAGCGTTCGGACGCCGACATCGACCTGGCGATCGAACGATATCTGGCGGGCATTCAAGAAGAGAAGACGCGAGGCCGCACGCGCGCGTTCGGCACATTCCTGATGGGCGCGACGCGCGTCGTGCCGTCAGGCTTCGAGAGCGAGACGTGGTTCACCGTCGGCGTGGGCCTGGGCGTGAAAACGGCGCTCTCGACCCATGTCGGGCTGCGATTCGAGGCCCGCGGCTTCTACATCCCGGTCGCGGGCGGCGGGGCCACGGTCTGCAGCGCGGGCCGGTGCATCTTCGCCTTCTCCGGGTCCGGGATGTTCCAGGGCGACCTCACGGGCGGGCTCCTCGTCGCGTTCTGACACGAGAGACGCGATCCGGTCCGCAGCGCCGCCGACAGGCTACAATGGTCTGTTGTGATATCCGTCCAGAACGTCTCCATGCGCTTCGGCAGCAAGATCCTCTTCGAGGACGTCACCACGACGTTCTCGTCAGGGCGCCGGTACGGCCTGACCGGGCCGAACGGCTCGGGCAAGTCGACCTTCATGAAACTGCTCTCCGGTGACGATCCGCCGCAGAAGGGCACCATCGTGCGCCCCGAGAAGCTCGGCGTGCTGCGGCAGGACCAGTTCGCCTTTGACCGCTTCACGGTGTCGGACACCGTCGTCATGGGCAACCATCGCCTCTGGAGCGCGCTTCAGGAGCGCGACGCGCTGTACGAGCAGGCCGCCGACATGACCGACGCCGACGGCATGCGCCTCGGCGAACTCGAGGGCATCGTCGGCCAGGAAGACGGCTACGAGGCGGAGGCGAACGCCGCGGTCCTGCTCCAGGGCCTCGACATCCCCAACCACCTCCACCAGCGGACCATGGCGGAGCTGCAGGGCGGCCAGAAGATGCGGGTCCTGCTCGCGCAGGCGCTGTTCGGCCGTCCCGCCGCGCTGCTGCTCGACGAGCCGACCAATCACCTCGACCTCGACTCGATCCACTGGCTGCGTGACTTCATGACGCGCTACGACGGCACGATCGTCGTCGTGTCGCACGACCGTCACTTCCTCAACGCGGTCTGCACGCACATCGCGGACATCGACTACGAGACGATCATCACCTACACCGGCGGCTACGACGACATGGTGCTCGCCAAGACGCAGGTGCGCTCGCGCATCGAGTCGGAAAACGTGCAGCGCGAGAAGAAGATCGCGCAGCTGCAGGACTTCATCGCCCGCTTCTCGGCCGGCACGCGCGCCAGCCAGGTCATGTCGCGCAAGAAAGAGGTCGAGCGGCTGCAGACCTCGGAACTGGCGCGGTCGAACATCAGGCGGCCGTTCATCAAGTTCCAGATGAACCGCCCGTCGGGCCGGGTGGCCTTTGAGTTCGAGGGCGTGACCAAGACGCACGGCGGCGCCTCGGCGGTCAACGGCTTCAGCGGCATCGTCAATCGCGGCGAGAAGATCGTGCTGGCCGGCCGCAACGGCGTCGGCAAGACGACGATGCTGAAGGCGCTGCTCGCGGACGCGCCCGGCCTGCCGCCGTCACCGGGCGACATCGACGCGGGCTCGGTCCGCTGGGGGCACGAGGTGTCGGTCGGGTACTTCCCGCAGGATGCCACCGGCCTCATCAAGGGCGGCATGACCGTCGTCGAGTGGCTCCACCAGTGGGATCCCGACGCGCACCGCCAGGACATCCACGGCCTGCTGGGCCAGATGCTGTTCAGCGGCGAAGAAGGGTACAAGCCGACCGACGCGCTCTCGGGCGGCGAGACCGCGCGGCTCCTCTTCTGCCGGCTCATGCTGCAGAAGCCGAACGTGCTGGTGTTCGACGAGCCCACCAATCACCTCGACCTCGAGGCGATCAACGCCCTCAACATCGCGCTGCAGGCCTACGAGGGCACGGTGCTGATCGTGACGCACGACGAAGACGTGATGGACGAAGTCGGCACGCGCGTCTGGAGCTTCGCCGGCGGCCGGATCACCGACTTCAAGGGCGGCTACGAGGAGTTCGAAGCGCAGGGCGGTTAGGCTATAATCCAACCGCTCGGCGCGATCCTGCCTGTGCGCTTCCACCCTTGAGGGGCGATGATGACTCGAGCCGCCGTCGCGCGCGTGGAATCGCACGGGGCTGACGCGCCGCCGCCGCGAGGCTCCTCGTCGCGGGCGGGTGTGCCGTGACCCTGACGCGCGGTGCCCGTCTCGGCCCGTACGAGATCCAGGGCCCGCTCGGAGAAGGCGGGATGGGCGAGGTCTACAAGGCCCGCGATACCCGCCTCGGCCGAACCGTCGCCATCAAGATCCTCCCGGAATGCGCGGCGGCCGATCCCGATCGGCGCCGCCGCTTCGAACACGAGGCCCGGGCCGCCTCCTCGCTGGACCACCCGAACATCTGCGTCCTGCACGACATCGGCTGCGAGGTGCCCGCCTCAGAACCAGGCCGGCAGACCGGCCTGCCCGGCGGCCCGCTGCATTTCCTGGTGATGGAGTACCTGGACGGCGAGACGCTGGCCGGTCGCCTGCGCGACGGTCCGTTACCGCTGCCGCAGGCGCTCGATCTGGGAGCCCAGATCGCCGACGCACTCGCCGCCGCGCATGGCCACGGCATCGTGCACCGGGATTTGAAACCCGGCAACCTCATGCTCGTCAGGTCGCGGGGGGCACTCCAGATCAAATTGCTCGACTTCGGCCTGGCGAAGCTCGAGGCGCCGTGCTGGAAAGGCGGAACGGATCAGTCGACCACCGAGGCGCGGCATCCGACGACGGCGCCGGGCGTGCCGATCGGGACCCTGCCGTACATGGCACCCGAGCAACTCGAGGGGAAGGAGGCGGACGCCCGCGCAGATCTCTTCGCGTTCGGATGCGTGCTCTTCGAGATGCTGACGGGCCGTCGGGCGTTCGCCGGTGAGAGCAGGGCCAGCGTGATCTCGGCGATCATGACGGGCGGTCCGCCGTCGGCCTCCACGCTGCAGCCGTTGATCCCGCACGCGCTCGATCGTCTCATCTCTTCGTGCCTCGTGAAGGATCGGAACCAGCGGCGCCAGAGTGCTCACGATCTCGCCGACGACCTGCGGGGCATTGCGGAAGGCGACTCCTCGTCCCCATCTTCGCCGCCAGCGGCGCCGTCATCGCCCACCGCGACGCGGTTCCTCCAGTGGCCGCCCCCGCGAAGACTGGGCGCATTCGTGGCTGCGCTCGCGCTGGTGGCGCTGGCCGTGGCGGCGCAGCGGTGGCTGCCGTGGCGCGCGTCTGACGGCGCCCTGCTCGTCGGCGTGCCCGCGCAATTGACCAGCGCGTCCGGCCTGCAGGCCGAGCCGGCCGTGTCGCCCGACGGCACGCTGGTGGCCTACGTCTCCGACGAGGGCGGGGGACCGCACATCTGGATCGTGGACCAGGACGGTTCGGCCACGCTCCAGTTGACCTCCGGAACCCACGCCGAACACGATCCGACCTGGCTTCCCGACAACAGCGCGGTGCTGTTCACGTCGCGCCGGGAAGGCCGCCCGGGGATCTGGAAGGTCGCGCGACTTGGCGGCGCAGGGACGCTGGTTGTGGCCAATGCCGCGGACGGTGCCGTGTCGCCCGACGGCACGCGCATCGCGTTTGTCCGCGAGGTGAGTCCGTCCGGCGAAAACCGCGTCTTCGTCGCACCGCTCGCCGACACGGCCAGCGCCAGAATGGTCACGACCGACGCGGATGGCCGATGGGATCACCGCCAGCCGGCGTGGTCGCCCGACGGCGGTTCCCTGTGCTATCGCGCCCAGCAATCCCTCTGGATCGTGTCGCCCGACCGGAGCGGAGCAAGACGCCTGACCAGGGACGACGAAACGGCGCTGGACCCGGCCTGGTTGGCCGATGGCGAATCGATCGTCTACACCTCGCTGCGGGAGGGCACAGCCGCCCTCTGGAAGGTCAATGGCCGCGGCGCCGTGTCCCGCGTCACGCTCGGGAGCGGGCCCGAGCGCCATCCGAGCGTCAGCCGTGACGGCCGCACGCTGGCGTACTCGACCGAGATGGTCGACCGGAACATCGTCCTGCACGATCTCGCGACCGGCAGCGAGCAGTCCTTCGGCACCCTGCGCGCTGAGTACATGCCGGCCTTCTGTGCCGCCGGGGCGTCGGTGCTCTTCGCGTCCGATCGCGTGGGAGGCCGCGACGAACTCTGGGTGCAGCCTCTGGCGGGTGCCAGGCCGTCGGGCGAGGTGCGCCGCCTCACGAATCACCCGGGCAACGTGTCGCATCCCGCGTGCTCCAGCGACGGGCGCTGGATCGCGTACTATCGCGTCGTCGAGGGACAGCGGCACATCTGGACGATGCCGTCGGATGGTGGTCCGCCCGTCCAGTTCACGAAGGGCGACGCGTCCGAGATCCACCCGGCATGGTCCGGTGACGGATCGAAACTGGCGTATGCGGCAGAGCGCGGCGGCGATCTGCACATCTGGGTCGCGCCGGTCGCCAATGGGATCCCGGCAGGGCCGGCCGTTGAGGTCACACGCGGATCCGCGGCCGAGATGGCGCCGGACTTCTCGCCTGACGGCGCCTGGGTCGCCTACCGCGTGCAGCCGACGACGAGTGAGGCGGAGGTGTGGGTGACGGCCGCGGACGGCCGCGGCGCCCCTCGGCGCGTGACCAGTGGAGCCGGCGCCTTCCGGCTGCGCTGGCTTCAGCCCAGGAGGATGCTGGTCAGCGGATCGTGGGGCGGGACGGCGGTCAGCGTGCGTGTCGTCGATCCGGTCACCGGCGCGGTGACCATTCCCAATCCTCCGGTGGTGTTCGGCGAAGACGAGGACATGTGCGACTTCGACGCATCCCCGGACGGCCGGACGCTGGTGTACGCGCGCACGTCCCGCAAGGGCAACATCTGGAGATGGTCGGGCAGGTTCTAGATCGCCCGGATTCCCCGTGGCGGTCCGCGGCGGCCGATGCCGCCTCAACGCGCGAAGGAGGGTAGTGCGATGGCGAAGACGACGAAGAAGGTCACGAGAAAGGCCGTGAAGAAGGTCGCGAAAAAGGCCACGAAGAAGGCCGCGACGAAGCCGTCGACGAAGCCGTCGATGACCTTTGAGAAGTCGACCAAGGTGAACCCCTGGATCCTCAGCTGCATGCCGGGAGAGGAGAGGACCAAGAACAACAAGGTGAATCCCAGCAGGAGTTGCAAGCCGTCTCCCAAGAAGCGGTGATGTCGCCTCTCGAGGCGATCGACACGCTGGCCGCCGTCGTCACGGCTGACTGCAACCTGCGGTGTGCATACTGCTTTCAGGATCGACAGCCCCCGCTCTACATGTCATGGCCGACCCTGTCAGCGGCGGTCGATGTGTTGCTGGGCTCGCGGCGGCGGCCCCTCAGGCTGTCGTTTCTCGGCGGGGAACCCCTCCTCGCCTTCGGCCTGATCGTCCGGGCCGTGCATCGTGTGACCCGGCGACAGGGCCTCCGCCGCCGGGTCAGGTTGGGCCTCACCACCAACGGCCTGCTCCTGACGGAGCCGCGCGTGGCGTTTCTGGAGCGCCACCGTTTCGATGTCCAGATCAGTGCGGACGGCGTGGCGCCGGCGCAGGACCTTCGCGCCCGCGGCAGCTTCGAACCGCTGGATCGGTTGATCGACCGATTGAAGACCCGGCATCGCGGCTTCTTTCGCCGCCGGGTGTCCTTCGCCATGACGGTCAGCGCTCCGGCCATTCCGCACCTGGCGGACTCGTTCGAGTATCTGCTGGAGAAGGGCGCCAGGAACATCGCCATCAGCGCGGCCATGGGACAGCCACGGCTGTCGGCGGAACAGGCAAAGGCACTCGTCCGACAGTTCCGGCGGATTCGAATACGCGCGCTCAAGCACTACCGGGCGACCGGCGAGGTGCCGCTGATGAACCTCCGGAAGTCCGCTCCCGATCCGCGCAGGCCCGTCGAGAGCGACTGGGCGTGCGCCGCACCGTCCGGGCGCGACCTCGTCGTCGATGTGGACGGGGAGGTGGTTCCCTGCGCGCTCCTGATCCATGCCTGCCAGAGAGCCATCGACCCGGCCGTCGAATCTCGCCTGAAGGCGATGGGCCTTGGGCCCGTGACCAAGCCGGAGGTCCTCGCCCTGGGCCTGCGGAGTCTGCCGGCGTCGGCCGCCGCCGCCGGAATGTTCGGACCGCAGGCCCGCAAGCGATCCGGCAGGGCGCGCTGTGCCACATGCAGGTTTGCGGGCGCCTGCCTCGTCTGCCCGATCTCGTGCGCGTGGAACCCCGACTCCGCGGATCCAAACCGGATTCCGGACTTCCAGTGCGCGTTCAACCGGACCGACCTGGCGCACCGACGCCGGTTTCCGTGTCAGCCGTGACATCCGCTCGGATTCCCTGATGATCAGAATCACCGACGACATCGCGATCGACGACCGGGAGATCTCGGAGCGCTTCGTGCGCGCGTCCGGTCCTGGCGGCCAGAACGTCAACAAGGTCGCGACGGCCGTCGAACTGCGGTTCGACGTGCGCGGATCGGCGCTGCCGCCCGACGTGAAGCAGCGCTTGGGCGTGCTCGCCGGCCAGCGCCTCACGGCCGACGGCGTGCTGCTCCTTGACTGCCGCGTGCATCGCACGCAGGGACAGAACCGCGAAGCGGCGCTGGATCGGTTTGTCGCGCTCCTCCAGCGCGCCGCCCGCCGGCCGAAGACGCGGCGGCCGACCAGGCCGAAGGCCGGCGCGCGCGAGAAGCGGCTGGCGACGAAGAAGCGCCGGGGCACGGTCAAGGCCCTGCGGACCGGCAAAGCCGAAGACTAGATCCTCCGATGAGCACCTTGCCTGATCCGCGCGCCGAGTACACGCACCGCCTGGCCGCCCGCGAGGCGGACGCCGCGCGCGCGGCGCGCGCCGACGATCTGGCCGTGCGTGCGCGGCAGGCGCTGGTGGCCACGGCCGCCATGCTCGCGTGGGTGGCGTTCTGGGCCAGGGCCATCTCCGCCTGGTGGCTCGCGGTGCCCGCCGCCGTGTTCGTGGTGCTCGCGATCGTGCACGGCCGCGTGGTCCGGAGGCGGCGCATCGCCGAGCGCCGCGTGGCGTTCTACGCGCGCGGGCTCGCGCGGCTCGACCACCGGTGGGCAGGGCAGGGCGTCGCCGGCGACGCGTTCCTCGATCACGAGCATCCGTACGCGGCCGACCTGGATCTGTTCGGCGCGGGATCGCTGTTCGAGTTGCTCTGCACCGCCCGCACCAGGGCCGGCGAAGCGACGCTGGCCGGCTGGCTGCTCGCGCCGGCCGCTTCGGATGTCATCGCCGCCCGCCAGGAGGCCGTCCGCGAACTCGCGCCGCGTCTCGACCTGCGCGAGGATCTGGCGCTGCTGGGCGACGAGATCCGCAGCGGCGTGCACCCCGAGCGGCTCGCGGCCTGGGGAGCCGAGCCATTCCACGGCGCGCACACCGGCGTGCGCGTCATGGTCGCCCTGCTGGCGGTCGCGGGCGTGGTCACCCTGTCGCTGTGGGTGGCCGCCGTCGCCGGCGCGCTGCCGTTCGTGCTGGTGTTCCTCGCCGACGTGGCGGTCGCGCTGCCGCTGCGCCGTCGCGTGCTGCACGTCGTGCGAGCCGCGGATCTGCCTGGCCATGAACTCGCGCTGCTGTCGGACCTGCTCGCCCGCATCGAGCGCGAGCCGCTGTCCAGCCCTCGGCTGGCCGCGCTACGCGCCGGGCTCGAGACGGGCGGCGCGCCTCCGTCGGACAGGATCGCCAGGCTGCGCCGCCTCGTCAACCTGCTCGACGCGCGGCGCAACCAGGTGTTCGCGCTCGTGTCGTACCCGCTGTTCTGGGGCACGCAGTTCGCCTTCGCGATCGAGGCGTGGCGGGCCGGGTCGGGGCAGGCCGTGGCGGGATGGTTCGCCGCGGTCGGCGAATTCGAGGCGCTCTGCTCGCTGGCCGGCTACGCCTGGGAGAACCCGGACGACCCGTTCCCGGTCATCGTCTCCGCCGACGGCGCGGCGCGCTTCGATGGGGAAGGACTCGGGCACCCGCTCCTTCCGCAGGAGAGCAACGTCAGGAACGACGTCCGCCTGGCCGCGGGCGGCGACGAGGCCGGCGGTCCGGCCGTGCTCGTGGTGAGCGGCTCGAACATGTCGGGGAAGAGCACGCTGCTGCGCACGGTCGGCGTGAACGCCGTGCTGGCCCTCGCGGGGGCGCCCGTGCGGGCCGATCGGCTGCATCTGACGCCGCTCGCGATCGGCGCCACGCTCCGGATCCAGGATTCGCTCCAGGGCGGCCGGTCCCGCTTCTACGCGGAGGTCACGCGCCTGCGGACCATCGTCGACCTGGCGCAGGGCGCGCCGCCGGCCCTGTTCCTGCTCGACGAACTGCTGAACGGCACCAACTCGCACGACCGCCGCGTCGGGGCGGAAGCGCTGGTCGGCGGGCTGGTCGGGCGCGGCGCCATCGGCCTGGTGACGACGCACGATCTGGCGCTCGCGGACATCGCCGACGCGCTCGGGGCGCGCGCGGCGAACGTCCACTTCGAGGATCACATCGAGGACGGGCGGATGGTGTTCGATTTCCGCTGCCGCCCCGGCACCGTCACAAAGAGCAATGCGCTCGAGTTGATGCGCTCGGTGGGCCTGGACGTGTAGCCCGCCTTTGCTGCGGTCCGGCTGGACATTCTCCTCCCGCAGCTACGGCGGGGCCGGCCTCTACTTCGGCCAGCCCGTCTGCGGCAGGCCCGGCGTCACGCGCAGCGCGTTCTGGTAGTAGAGCTTCTTGAGGACCGTGTCCGGCAGGTCCATGCCGTACAGCTTCCAGAACGCGTGGTAGGTGCGGTAGTAGTCGAAGTATTCGTCCGCCGTCTCGAACACCCGCCAGTAATAGGGATACTCGCTGGCCGCGTAGGCGTCCTTGCCGAAGAGAATGCGGTCCTGGTACTTGAGGAAGAACTCGCGCGCGGCCCGCGGCTGGCGCCCGAAGTCGTAGAGCACCGCGCCCACCTCGAGCACGAGGTTGGGCAGCGCGTCGAGCTGCGTCGCGGCCCGCGCCAGGTTGCTGCCGTACCAGTTGAAGTGCGCGCCGATGTAGCGCGTCTTCGGGTTGGCGGCATACATCCGGTCGCGCTCGCCCATCAGTTCCTCGAACGTCGGCTGCCCTGCCTGGTAATGCCGGCGGTCGGCGAAGAGCGCCAGTTCGAGCCACCGCTCGTTCTGCATGTCGAGCGGCGAGAAGAACTCCTGCGGCTCGGCGGTGTGGATGATCACCGGGATGTTCAGTCTGGCGCAGAGATCCCAGATGGGCTTCAGGACCTGGTCGTCCACCTTCAGGCGAGATCCGTCGGCCTTCTTCGAGAACATGCCGAGGTCCTTCGCGATCTTGAGGCCGATCGCGCCGTTCCTGATCGAGGCCTCCAGGTCCGCCACGGCCTTCTCGGTCCAGCCCGGCCCGCCCGCGCCGTTCCACGCGACGTTGGCGAAGACGCGGAACCGGTCCGCGTACGGGCTGGCTCGGATGAAGTCCACCTTCTGCTTCACCGTGTCCGGGTTGCTCCCGCCGCTCAGGTTGACCATCACGCGAAGATTCAGTCCGTCCATCTCCGTGATCATCTGGTCGATGTTGGCGGCGGTGATGGTCGTGTGATTGTGGGCGTCGATGACGGGGAACTTCGCCTTCGGCACCAGGTGCTCAGGGGCGACCAGCGTCGTGCGCGGCCGGTAGTCCACGATGGTGGGCGGCGGAAACTCAGGAGCGGAGCAGCGCCCGACCCGCACCAGGGTCGTGCCCGGCGGGCATTGTTCGCCCGGCTGGATCTGGACGCCGCCGCGCCCGCCCCGTCCGCCTTGGGCGGGCGCGCCGGCCGGCGCCGCGCCCGTGCCCTGTGCTGCCGCGCCCGTGCCCTGCGGCGGCGCGGCGGTCTGCGCGACCAGCACCGCCCCGCCCGCGATCAAGACTGCCGCGCCCAACGCCGTCACCGATGCCGATATCCGCATGATGTGTCTCTCCCTGAACCGAAGTTCACATACGTTGCGTATCCCGCCGTGGCGTCCGGCTTCCGCCTCCGCGCGAAGCGCTTCGGCGAGACTCGCCGGAGCCTTGGCGAAGGCGGTCAGCCGGACGCGACTCGGCGCTGGCTGAAGCCAGCGCCCACGCGGTCCCCGGTCCTAGCCCCGCAGGTGCTTGTTGAAGAACTCGATCGTCCGCTGCCACGCGAGCTTCGCCGCGGCCTCGTCGTAGCGCGGCGTGGTGTCGTTGTTGAACCCGTGCTGCGTGCCCGCGTAGGTGAAGGCCTCGTACTTCACGCCGGCCGCCTTGAGCGCCGCCTCGTAGGCGGGCCATGCCGCGTTGATGCGCTGGTCGGTCTCGGCCATGTGGACGAGGAGGGGCGCCTTCACCTTGGCCGCCTCTTCGACCGCCGGCGTGTTCCCGTAGAACGGCACCGCGGCGCCCAGGTCCGGCAGGCGCGTCGCCAGGACGTGGGCCATGCCACCGCCCCAGCAGAAGCCGACGACGCCAATCTTGCCCGAGCAGGACGGATGGCTCTTCAGGAACGCCGCGGCCGCGACGAAGTCCTCGCGGGTCTTCGGCGGGTCGAGCTTGGGGAAGAGGCCGCGCGCCGCGTCCTCGTCTCCCGGATACCCGCCCAGCGGCGCGAGCGCGTCGGGGGCGAAGGCGACGAAGTTGTCCAAGGCCAGGCGGCGCGCGATGTCCTCGATGTGCGGGTTGAGTCCGCGGTTCTCGTGCACGACGAGGATGCCGGGCAGCTTGCCCTTCGGCGCCGCCGGCTGCGCCAGGTAGCCCTTCGTCGTCGAGTTGCCCTGCGGCGAGGGATAGGGCAGGTACTCAGTCTTGATCCGCTTGTCGTCCTTCGCCACCTGCTGCGCCTCGGCGAACCTCGGGTTCAGGGCGTCCAGCAGCATGGCCGCGGTCACGCCGCCGGCTGCGTACTTCGAGGCCTTGTTCAGGAATCCGCGGCGATCGATGGCGCCGTGGACGTACGCATCGAACAGGATCAGCACCTCGGGATCGAAGTCGTTTGCGGTCTTGCGCTCCATCGCTATCCTCCTCTGTGCCCGCTCAGGGCAGCGACTGGTTTACGTGAATACCCGCTCGTCCAGCACGACGCCGCGCTGGCGGAACAGCGGGTAGAAGTCGGGCACCCGGTGTGCCACGAAGCGCCCGCGCACAGCCTCGCCCGGGAGCGCCTCTTCGACGGTGAACGAGAAGATGTCGCGCGACTGGACGTCGGAACCGGCCATCCCGGCGACCTCGGTGATGTGCGTGATCACCCGGCGCCCGTCGCCGAGTTGCTCGTGCTGGACGATGAGCTGGAGGCCCGACGCGATCTGCTGGCGGACCGCCCACGGCGGGAGGTTCACCCCCGCGTAGAGGGCCAGCGTCTCCAGGCGCGCGATCGCGTCGCCGGGGCTGGCGGCATGGATGACGGCCAGGCACCCGCGGTGGCCGCTGGTCTGCGCCTGCAGGTAGTCCAGCGCTTCTTCACCGCGGATCTCGCCGAGGATGATCCGCGTCGGCCGCATCCGCAGCGTGTTCTTGAAGAGGATTCGAATCGTCACTTCGCCCTGGCCCTCCAGGTTCGGCGGCCGGGTGAGCAGCCGGACGACGTGGTGCTGGCGCAGCGAGAGTTCCGGTGCGTCCTCGATCGTGATGATGCGCTCCTGCGGGTCGATGCAGGCCGACAGGATTTCCACGGTGGTCGTCTTGCCGCTGCCGGTGGGGCCCGAGAAGAGGATGTTGATCCGCGCGCGGATGCATCCTTCGAGGAAGTCGGCCATCCGGTCGTCGAGCGTGCCCAGGCGCACCAGATCGCGCACGGTCCGGAGCGACTTGAGGAACTTGCGGATCGTGACCGTGGCCCCGCCCATCGACAGCGGTGGAAGGATGGCGTGGACCCGCGAGCCGTCGTCCAACGCGAAGTCGGCGTACGGCAGGCTTTCGTCGACCCGCCGGCCGCTCGGCATCAGGAGTCGCTCGACCATGCGCCGCAGGTCCGGCTCGTCCCTGAACCGGAGGCCGGTGAGCGTCTTGCGCCCGCTCCGTTCGGCGTACACCGCTTGCGGGCCGTTGACCATGATCTCGGTGACCTCGGGGTCGTCCATGAGGACCTGGATCGGCCCGAAGCCGCGCATGTCGGTCAGGATGCCGTCGGCCACGGCGCGGCGGACCTCCGGCGGCGCCTGCACGTCCTTGTGGAGCGCCAGCCATTCGGCCGCGTCGGCGACCGCCGCCCGAATCGTCTCGGGTGTGATGCTGGCGTGACCTCGCAGGCGGTCGATGACGGCATCGTAGAGCTGTTGCCGGATGTTCGACTCCATCCTCGCTCCCTCGCGCACACGGGGCCAGTCGGGTTGTGTCAGGGTGCCAACGAGCGTACCACACGCCTCGCTGGCCTGCCAACGGCCGCCCCCCGGGGTCGGGTCGGGCATGCCCGGGGTCGGGTCGGTTTACGTACAGCCGCGCTCGACGATGACAGATTCGTCATCGTCGGTGTTGCCGTCAGATCATCTCAGTGAGAGGTCGACGGTGGTGTGCGCGCGTCCGAGCGGGATGACGAACGCGTCGCGCTCGACGACGACGTGGCCTGCCGGGCGGTACCTGGCCGCTCCGGCCGGCGGCGTGGCCTGCTCCACGCGCAGGCGTGCGACGGGCGTGTCGGGCGTGGCGGCGGCCAGCGCGATGCGCACCGCGCGCGTCGCGGGGTCGAAGCTGACCCGATCGAACCGCCCGGCGTCGAGGGTCAGCCACAGGCCAACCGGCGCCAGGTACACGCGCATCCGGAACGCGTCGAGGGGCGTGACCTCGACGCGCCCGCCCCGCTCGGTCACGTTTCCGCCAAACGCCTGCCACCCGAACTCGGGATGGCGGATGAGGTAGGTTGCCGCGTTCAACGCGTGGCCGAAGAAGTTCTGCGCGTAGTCGCCGGAGTACGCATCGGGGCGCAGCGTGTCGGGGAACGCATGGAACGCCGCCGACGCGAAGCCCTCCTCGTCGATGTTCGCCAGCGCGCCCATCGCGCCGCCGTAGCCGACGCGCAACAGGTAGTCGTCGTCTGGTTGCGCGCGGAAGGCGGCGAGCACCGGGATGGCGTTGAGCCCCGACCCGTAGTGGTGC
>Ga0315278_10002558_pt1 | contig 16199 bp, 12 predicted proteins | sample YL17G06_0_MG_FD_203880 | JGI IMG/M metagenome (GOLD analysis project Ga0315278, IMG submission 203880) | Sediment microbial communities from Yellowstone Lake, YNP, Wyoming, USA - YL17G06_0 | ecosystem: Environmental > Aquatic > Freshwater > Lake > Sediment | place: USA: Wyoming | collected... | reverse complement strand
GGTGGGGGGGGGGGGGGGGCGCGGACGGTGGGCGCGGCACCGCGCGCCTCGCCGCCTCCCTCCCCGTGGCGCGGCGGGGGCGGGGGCCCGGCGCGCGCCGCCGCCGCCGCCGCCGCCGCCTCCAAATCGGCCACGGCGAGCGTGAGCTTGGCCGCGCGTTCGCCGGGCGCGAGCGTTTCCCAGAGCGCGCGCGCCGCGGCGGCGCGCGCCGCCGCGTCGGGCGCGGCGCGCGCGCCCTCGTCCGACGCCCGGTCCCGGCCCGGGCGCGGCGCCTTGGGCGCCGCCTTCTTGGGCTTGCCCGCCTTTTTGCCCTTGGCGCCGCCGGGGCCGCCCATCGAGGGGGAGGGCGGCGGAGGGGGACGCGCGGAGGGGTGGACCCAGGGGGGCGGACCCGGGCTACGCCATTCGGCCGATGGCGCGGTGTCGAGGACGGTGTCTGGGAGAGAGGGAGGGAGCGAGCGTGGGGACGGGCGGGCGTGGAGGGCGCCCACGGCGCCAGCAGCGAGCGGCGGCCGCCACGGCAGGGCGCCCCGCCGACGCCAGGCCGCCCCTGCTCCCCCACGGCGCCACGATGCTCGAGTTGCGGGGGGCGCGGCGGGCGCCGAGGGCGCGGGGAGGCGGCGCGGGGGCGCCGCCGGCCCACATTCGCAGGCCGGCGCCCGAAGGGCGGGCGCCGTGTCCGTCGCCGCCGGCGTGCATGGCCCGCGACTGCTGTACCTGGCGCTAGGGCGGGCGGCGGGCGACCCAAGAGGGAGGTGTGGGGGGCCTCAGCGGCGGCGCCCCTCTCGCGTTTCTCCCGCGTGCGCTCCCTCGAATATCGCACGAGCCGCCCCAGACACCGCCCGAGGCCCCACCCACCACCCGTCACGCGACCTTGGCCACTTCCTTGGCGCCCGCGCCCGCGGCGGCACCGCCCCCGACCCCCGCCTTGACGCCGCGCGCCATGCCGTAGACCATGAGCCCGGACGCAAACGCGCGGTGCATCCGCTCCAGCGTGACGATCTCGCGCACCACCTTGTACCAGACGCGGGGGCCGGCGCGCACGACGGGCCACGGGTCGAAGACGCCGACCCAGTTGCTGTGGCGCCACGTGGGCAACGTGGGCGCGGTCCAGTCGGCCAGCTCGACCGCGGCGTATGCGCCGGTGGACTGAGAAGACGGACGAGGGAAGAGGTGTCGAGCTGGGCGCGGATTTTGTCGCGCGCGCGCCACCACCCCTCTTTCGCTCCCTCTCTTTCTCTCACCTCCATCATGCGGCCGTACTCCTCGACCGACACAAAGAATGGGTGCGCCCACTCGTCGTACAGGAATTGCAGGCGGGCGGTGTCTTCGGGGGTCAGGGGCGACGAGGGAGTCGTTTCGCGTTGGCACCACGTGGCGACGACCAGAGTGCCGCCCGGCGCCAGCGCCCGCGTCATTTGGGCAACGTAGCGCGCTTTGTCCGGCATGTGCTCCCCGGACTCGCACGCCTGAGGGGGTGGGGGGGGGCGGGGTAGTGGGGGGCGGGTTTTGGGACGCGACTGTTGCGGAGTGAAAGACTAGCGTGCACTGACTATCACCCCGCCTGCCTCCTCCACCCCCAACACCCTCCCCCTCCCGCCACTCACCCACACGAGATCGAACGACCCCTCCTCAAACTCGAGCGCCAGGGCGTCCATGACGCGGAACGCGACGTTGTCCAACCCCGCGTCGGCCGCGAGCTGCGTCGCGCGGACGACCTGCACGGGCGAGAGGGTGATGCCCTGCACCTGGGCGCCCGGGAATTTGGCGGCCAGGATGCGGGACGTGCCCCCGATGCCGCACCCGACGTCCAGGATGCGGCGCGGGGGGGAGGCGGGAGCCGCGAAGGACAGCATCGCGTCGACGAAGTCGACTTTCGCGGCTTTAAAGTCTTTCTTCAAGTAGCCCGCCCCGCGCTCAGTTTGCGTGTAGTAGCCCAGGTGGATGTGCTCGCCCCAATAGTGCTCCAGGATGCCCTCACTGAAGAGAGTGGAGAGGGGTGGGTGGGCGTGAACGGCCGCGCGCGCCGCGTTCGCCCGCAGCCTCCCGCTCCCTCTCTCTCTCCCCCCTTACTTGGTCCAGGCGTCATACTCGGTGCCCACGTTGGGGTTGGAAGGGTCGTAGGTGCGGGAGGGGGTGTCGAGGATTCTCTTGACGATCGCGGCGAGCGCCAGCACCACCACCGCCGCCGCTGCGGCCTGGAGGGCCGCCGGCGCGGCCAGGAGGGGGGCCAGGACGGCCTTGGCCGACTCGGCCGCGGCGGCGAGCGCGACGGGGAGCGCGGCGGGGGGCTGGGGGGTGGGGTGGGGTGGGCGCGTGGCGCTTCCCGCACCGCCAAGGTGGCGCATTGCCGTCCCTGTGCCGCGCTTGGCGGCCGGCGCGTCCTCCACCTTCCCCCCGCCCCCGATTTCACTCACCGCCGCCGCGTGGCGCGGTGCCGGCGCGCGCCCGGCGCGCTTGGGCGCCGGCCGCGCGGTCAGAAGGCGCTGATGAGCATGTGCACACGCGACGCGCGAGCCGCACGGGGCGCGGGCGGCCCGCATTGGGGGCAGCGCGCGCGGCGCAGCGGGGGTTGGGGCCGCGGTGCGGCGGGGGGGGGGTCGAGAGGGAGGCTGAGACCGCAAGGAGTGCAGGCCAGGGCGGACTAGGTGCGCCGGGGGCGCGGAGAGTGGGGCGGGAGAGCGGCGCGCGCCACGACGGCTCGCCCCTTTCTCGCTCGCTCACAGCCCCGCGTCCGCCGCGTCCCACTGGGTCGCTTTCTCTTCACTTGCGACGACGCGCCGCCCTCCCGACGACCACCACTCGATGGGCGGCGCACCGGGCACACCGTAGCGCCCTTCGGCGAACCGCGCGAGCGCACGCGCGGCGCGCGACTCGAACGCGGTCGCCCTGCCTCGCGCCGCGCCCTCGGCGTGCATCTCCAGGCAAGCGGCCGCGGCTTCCAGGAGGGCATTCCAATCTGCATACAGGGCGGCGGCCAGGCCGGCGTCGGCCGCGGCGGACGACGCCGCGTTCGCCTCGCCCTCTCGCGCCGCGTGCCGCCTCAACGCCACGCGCGCGGCAGCGCCAGCGCGGTGGCGGTACCAGAAGAGGGCGTGGTAGAGGGAGAGGCGGGCGGCGCAGTGGGGGCCGAGGGTGAAGGTCGCCGCGCTGCCGTCGGGCGGCGCTTCGCCGCCCCGCGTCGCGCCTGGGTCGATGTCCGCGACGCGGCGCGGCCTCACCGACCACCCATGCTCGGCCGGCCCCCCTCCCAGTCGCAGCCGCACGCTGCCGCCGTGGTCGCGCCCGCACGCGTGGCATGCCGCGGGCGGGCCGGGGCGGCCGCCCTTGGTCGCACCCAGGATGGTGGCGTGGGGGCAGGTCTCCAGTGCGGCGATGAGGCCCGGGGCGGCGGCGCGCCAGGCTTGGGAGGCCACTGCCAACTCTCGCGCGTCGTGCGTGTCGCGCTCGACGCGCGCGGCGCCGGCCGCGAGCGGTCCCACGGGACGGGCGCCGGGGTCGACGGCGACGAGAATGGCGGCCTCGACGAAGCGGGCGTGGTCAGCGGCGGGGTCGGACCGGTGGGAGGGTGTGTGGCGCGCAGTGGCGGCCGCAACCCACGGTGCCGCGCCCTCGCCCTCGCTGCCGCTCGCCGATTCGTCGACCTCATCGTCGTCCACGATGAAGTCGGACGACGGGGTCGAGCCGCCGCCGCCGGACGACGAGTCGAGCGCGCGGCGCGCACGCGCGGCGGGCGGGTCGCTGCCGCTGCTCGCCTCGGCTTCGGCCTCCACCAACGCCGCGCGCTGGTGGGCCAGCAGGCGTTCGCGCACATCGCCGCGGCCGCCGCCGCCGCCGCCAGAGGCGCGGCGGGCGGCGCGGCGAGGCGCGGTGTCGGGCGTGCGCGACGGGCCGGCGCGGTACGATGCCGGTGGGGACGGCGTGCGCGTGGGCGAGCGCGCGGGCGACCGCCGTCGCTTGACTCGTGGGGCCATGGCGAGAGTGCGCCGGGCGCGGGACGTCGCGGCCAGCCTCAGTCTCCGGCGCCCCCCCCGCGACCCCGGCGACCGCCCTAGTCGACCGCCCTAGTTTTTGTCGGCGCGGTTGTAGGTGTGCGCGGGTGGTGACTCGGGCCGCCGTCGCACGGCGCCGGCGCCGCATGCCGCCAGCGCGGGCCGCGCGGGCCGCGCCGCGCGCCCGGCGCCGGCGCCTCGTCGTCGTATGCGTACTCTCAGTCGCTGCCACCGCTCCACGGGGAAAGGGGGCCCACACCCCACTCCTCTCGCCAGGCGCCGCACGACAGAATGCCGGTCGAGGACGCTCGCGCGCCCTCGACCGCGGCCCTTCAGCCACCTGCCCTCAAAAGGTGAGGCGCTGTTGCGGCGTTGCGGCGGGTGGGAGTCGGCGGCGCGCGGAAAACGGGCGCCCGCCCCCCACCCCTCGCCACAACCGCCCGCCGCTCACGCTCGCGCCCTCCCCCGTCGTCGCGCAGCGCGTCCCCCCCGCCTCCCACCCCGCCGCGCCCTCACGCCCGCCCGCGCCTGCCGTCGTGCGACCTGGACGAAGAAGGAGACGACGACGGCGTCTGGTCGACGCTCGCGGGCGCGGGCCTGGTCGCGGCGGCGGGCGCCCCGCGGCGGCGACCCGCCGTCGTGCCCGTGCCCCACGTCCGCCAAGCGTCGACCTGGGGTGAGGAGGCAGGGATCGTGGTGGTGGTGGGCGAGCGAGCGAGCCGGCGCCGACGCGCCCCCTCTCCCCCCTCACAAGACTGCGGCCTCGCGTGCGTCCTCATGGTCCTTCGCGCCGCCGGCGCCCCCCCCACCCTGAGCCTCAACGCTTTGAAGCACGATGTGGGGACGGAGAGCGTCTGGACGATCGACCTCGCCCACTCGCTCGCGCGGCGCGGCGTCCCGGTCACCCTGACCACGACCACCGTCGGCCGCCCCAACCCCGCCTACGCGCGGGAAGCCTTTTATGGCGCGACGCTGGCCGCGGACGCGCCGCGCGTCGCGGCGCTGTTTCGGGGCGCGGCCGCCGCGGGTGTCGCGGTCGAGCGGCGGTCGCTCACCTCGGCCTGCGTCGCCTCCTTTCTCGCGTCCGGCGACGGCGTCGTCGTCGTCCTCGTCGACCGGCGCGCGCTGGCCCAGCCGGCGTCGCCGTCGCGGACGCCGTCGCCGGTCGGCGGCGCGCCGGTCCCCGCTTCGTTCTCCGACGGCGGCTACATGGGCCACTATGTTCTCCTTGTCGGCCACGACCCGTCTGACGACACGTTTGCGGTGCGCGACCCCGCGGGCGGGCCGACGCTCGGCCGCGTGCCGGCGCCCGCGCTCGACGCCGCGCGCACCGCTTTCGGCACGGACGAAGACCTGCTCCTCGTCCGCCTGCCGCCTCCGCGCGGGCGCAAGCGGCGCACGAGCGACGGGGAGGCGCTGAGCGCGCTGCCGGCCGCCGTTTGGGCCGCCGGGTAAAAAGAGGCAGGGAGTTGTGAGGGACACCGTTGTTGCTCTGGGGGAGCGATCCTTGATCTAGCGCCGCCTGCAATTGAGTTTCGTTGCCGCGTTGGGTCGCCGGGGCGTCGAGTGGAGGGAAAGCCAATGCCCACGCGGCCGACGTCACACACCGTCTCCCCTCTTCTCCCTCTCTCCCGCCGCCGCCATGCGCGCCGTCGCGCCCGGCGGCGCGCGCCTCGCCTGCCGGCGACGGCCGCCCTTGCCCGGCCGCCGATGCAGCCCGCCGGCGCGCCGCGCCGCCGCCGCCCCCCACCCCCTCGCGCCGCCGCCGGCACCCCAAATGGTGGCTGACGCCGACGGCATCGCCCCCGGCGGCGCCCCGCCCCGCCACTGGGCCTCCTTCGCCGCTGGCCTCGCAGACGGCCGCGCGCGCGACTTGAAGGCCGCGGCCGCGGCCGCCGCCGCGGTCAACGAGCTCGAGCCGATCATGAAGGCTCTGGACGATGCGGGGCTGGCGGCCGAGACGGAGCGGTTGAAAGCCGCGCGCCGGTCCGGCGCCCCCCTCGACGCCCTCCTCCCGCGCGCCTTTGCCGCCGTCCGCGAGGCCGCCCGCCGCGTGCTGGGCTTGCGCGCGTATGACGTGCAACTGGTTGGGGCGGCCGTCTTGCACGCCGGGCGGGTGGCCGAGATGAAGACCGGCGAAGGAAAAACGCTCGTCGCCGCGTTCGCCGCCTACCTCAACGCCCTGGACGGCCGCGGCGTGCACGTCATCACGGTCAACGACTACCTCGCGACGCGGGACCGGGCGTGGGTGGGGCGGGTGTTGGAGTTTTTGGGGCTGACCGTCGACGTGGTGACCGAAGCGACGCCCCACGCCTCCCGCCGCGCCGCCTTTGCCGCCGACGTCACGTACGTCACGGCGTCGCAGTTGGCGTTCACCTACCTGCGCGACAACTCGGCGGCGCGGGCCAAGGGGGATGTCGCGCTCACGCGGCGTTTCCACTATGCGATCGTCGACGAGGCCGACTCCATCCTGATCGACGACTGCCGCACCCCCATGATCCTCTCGGGATCCCCGCTGCCCACGGATGAATCCCGGTTCCGGCTGGCGCAGCAAGTCGTCGAGGTGGGCGGCGAGGGCGGCGGGTGGATGCGCGAGGCGCCGTCCGACCCGGAGACCGGCAAAGCGTTGCCCGGCGCGACGGGCGACTTTACGCTCGACGTGCGGCGGCACCGGGTGTCGCTCACGGCCGCGGGATCGGCCCGCGCGCTGCACTCGCTCAGGGAGCTCGGCGCGAGCGTGCCCGAAAACGCCGACGCGGCCGCGCTGTGGGCCGCCGACGCGACCTTGTCCGACCCGTGGGGCCCGTACCTTGTGAATGCGCTAAAGGCCAACTCGTTGTACAGGCGGGACGTGCACTACATCGTGCGCGGCGACCACGCCAAGATCGTCGACGCGTCGACGGGGCGCGTCCTCCCGCTCTCCCGCTGGACGGACAACATGCATCAGGCGGTCGAGGCGAAAGAGCGGTTGCCGATCCGGGGCGCGAGCGTCAACCAGGGGACGGTCACGTTTCAAACGCTGTTCCGCGGATACAAGAAACTGTCGGGGATGACCGGGACCGCCGCCCGGGAGGCGGAAGAGTTGCACGACGTGTACGGCGTGGACGTCGCCCCCGTGCCGCCGCACAGGCCGAGCCGGCGGGTGGATCGGTCTCCTAGAGTCTACTTTGACGGCTCTGGCAAGCGCGCGATGCTCGCCCTGCTCCTCGCCGGGGCGGCTGGCACCGCCCGCCCCGTCCTCATCGGCACGCGCACGGTCGAAGAATCTGAAGCGGTGTCGGCCGCGCTCGACGGCGGGCTGGCCGACGCGGCGGACGCGTTGCGCGCCGACTTTCCGGGCCTCTTCCCTTCCTCCGGCCCCTCCCCCCCGCCCCCCATCCGCCACGCCCTGCTCAACGCGCGCCCCGACCGCGCGGCCGCCGAGGCCGCGGTCGTGTCCCAGGCGGGGCTGCCGGGGGCGGTGACGGTGGCCACGTCGATGGCGGGCCGCGGCACCGACGTCCTCCTGGGGGGCCACCCCCGCGGCCTCGCCGCGGGTTTGCTGTTGCGCAGGCTCGGCGCCCTCCTCGGCGGCGCCCCGGACGACGGCGGCGTGCCTCCGTCGCCGCCGTCGCCCGACTGCGAGTGCGCGCCGCCGCCGGCGGTCGCCGGCGCGCTCGCGCGCGCGGCGGCGGAACTGAAAGCGGCGGCGGGGCCGCTGGAGGAGCCGGCAGGTGGCTACGCGGCGGCTGGCTTGCTGGCGGTGGACGCGGTGGCTGAGCCCGGCGGCAGCGGCAGCGACAGCGAGCGCGACAGCGAGCGCGGCGACGACGACGCCGGCCGGCCGCCGCGCGCGCCCGCCGGCCCCGCGCCCGCGGAAATCGCCGCCGCCGAAGTGGAGCTCGCCCTGCGCGCCGCCGAGCGCGTGCGCAGCGAGTGGCTGACCGAGGCGGGCGACGACGGCGCGGCCGGCGTGTCGGTCTCGGCGCGCTTCGCGCGCTCGCTCGCCGCCGTCCGCCCCCGCGCCGACGCCGCCTTCCCCCCGGCCGCCGGCCCCCGCCCCGCCCTGGCCGCCGCCGCGCTGACGGCCTGGCTCTGGTACGACGCGCTCTGCGCGCGCCTCGCGGCCGACGTGCGCGCCGCGGGCGGCCTCCTCGTCATCTGTGCCTCCCTCCTCGACTCGGCGCGCGCCACCGACCAACTGCTGGGCCGGTGCGGGCGGCAGGGGGACCCCGGGGAGACGTGGGTCGTGCTGGAGGCGGGGGACACGGGGCCCGAGGTGGGCGACGTCGCCGGGTCGCTCACCGCGTTTACCGCCGCGGTGTCGGCCGCCGCGGCGCTCCCCCCGCTCGACGCCTGCGCGGTCGACGGCGTCGCCCGCGCCTTTCTCCGCCTGGCCCAAGGGCGGGCCGAGGCGGCGGCGGGGTCGGCGCGGCGGGAGGTGAAGCAGGTGGACGACGTCGTGGCGCCCCTGCGCGCCCACGTGTACGCATTGCGGCGGCTGCTGGTGTGCGGTGGTCCTGGCCGGGTGCGCAGCCTGGCGGGCGCGCTGCTGGCGGACGTGGCGGCGGATATCGCCGCCGTGGCGACGGCCGACGGGTCCACACTCCCCACGCCCAAGGCCGCCGCCGCCGCGGTCGCCGCCGTGCGCGTGCTGGCCACCTCGCCGCGCGCGCCCAAGATCGTGTTCACGGTGCCCGACGACGGCGGGTCGGCCGCCGACCTGGGCGCCGAAGCGCGCAAGGTCGCCGACATTTCGGGGCGCCCCGTGCTCGTGCCCACGGGTAGTCCGGTCCCGTTTGGCGTCGGCACCGACGCGAACGCGGGCGCGGCGCTCGTCGACCACGTGCTGGCGGCGGCGAAAGGCCCCGGCCCTCCCGCCCCCGCGCGCGGAGCGCTGGAGCGCGCGTCGCCCGCCACCCTCCCCGGCCGCGCCGCGCGCGCGCTGGCGGCCGCGCTGGCGGACGAGCTGGTGATGGCGGCCGACGCGCGGCGGGCGGGGGTCGAGCGCGCGCTCGCCGCCAAGTATTCGCTCCCGGGCGAACTCCCGCCCAACCTCACCACCCCCACCGCCGCCTCCTGGGAGAGTGAGGTCGCCCTGGGCGCCCTGGACGACCTGTGGGCCGACTTTTTGGTCGACGCGGACAACTTGGAGTCGGCGACCGCGCTGCGCGCGTTCGGCCACCTCGCGCCGTTGGACGAATTCCGCCTCGAGGCGTCCTCCCTGTTCGCCGCCCTCCTCGCGGACTACCGGTGGCAGGTGGCGGGGGAGCTCTGCGCGGGGCCCACGCTCGCGGTGCGGCCTTCCAGGGGTGGGGGAGACGGGGGGGAGGGCGGGTGAGGGGCGGCCGCTCGGTTGCCATTCAATGTCTACACTCGCGCATTGCTCCCTCCGTCCCTCGTCACCCGGCCGTCGGCGACCGCAACACGGCGCCCCGGTCGGCGGGCGGCGTCGGCAACGGCGGCGGACAGCCTTCGACCGCCCAGGGCGACGTGCCGACGCCCCCGGCAGTCGCGACGGCGGCCAACGAGATGGGCGCGGGGCGCTCCGGCTTGCCGGCGAGGCGGCGCCCGAGCGCGCCGCGCGCGCCGGCCTCGGCCTGCGTCGCCGCCTCCTCCGCCGCCGTCAGCCGCTCCTCCGCCGCCGCCAGCGGCGTCGCCCACAGCTCGGGTGAGGCGCCGGCGGGCGTGCGAGGCGAGTCGGCCGCGCGCGGATGCGCGCGCCGCGCGGCGACGCGCTGGGCAGCGTACAAGAGGCCCGCGCCCAAAGCAGCGCCCGCGACCAGGGCGGCGGCGTGCGAGGCGGTCGTCGAGGCGGTCGAGGAGGGCGCCATTTTGTTGTGTGGGCGCGCCGTCGCCCGCGCACACTCCCGGGTGCCGGCCGCGACCGCCGCCCTCCAGCCGGCCCGCCCCGCGTTCAGGTGCGATGTCGGAGGGGGTCCCGTGGTCGGCCCGGTAACTTGAGAGACTCGCCACTCCCACGGCGTTGCGGGCGGCATGTCATGGCCCGCCGGGGGGTCGCACCGACGCGCGCGCCCCATCCCCGCCCTCTCCTCCAGCCTCCCTCCTCCTCCATGGTCCGCGTCGCTCCATTTGGCGCCGACACGCCCCGTGGCAAGGACGCGCCGCCCGACGCGGCGGCGCGGGAGGTGGCGCCCACCGACGCGCTGGCCCCCCTCGCGCCGCGCGCCGCGCTCCCCGGCGGCGTCGGCGACCCGCCCGGCTTTTCCATTTGGCAGTTTCTCAAGGATGGCGCAGGTAAGGCAGCGGTGGATCGAGGGGTGGCGGCGGCAGGGCCGCGGCCGACCGCGGATGACCGCGGCCTCGTGTCCCCTCTCGGACGGCGCGGCGCCGCCCGCGCGCCCCGCGACCCGCCCGACCCCCCACCTCCTCTCCAGGCAAGCAACTGTTTGTGCTGCCCCTGCCCATCGGCTTCTACCTCCCCCTCACCGAGCTCCAGTTCCGGCTCGAGGAGCTCGAGTACTCTTCGTTGCTCGACGCCGCCGCCCTCGCCCCTCCCGGGTCGATCGAGCGGTCCACTCTGGTGGCCGGCTTTGCGCTGTCGCATTATGGCGCCACCATCCGCCTCGGCAAGCCGTTCCTGCCGATGCACGGCGAGACGTTCGACATCGTCCTCCCCGCGCGCGGCCTGCGCGTGCTCGGCGAAGCCGTGCACACGTCGTTCAAAGAGCAAACCATTCGGCATGCGTGGGTGGCGCAGGGCGCGGGGTGGACGCTCGAGGCGGACGACGAACCGGTCGTCGCATTCAAGGGGACGCACCTCGACTTCCACCTCAACTGGCGCGACGAGATCACGTTTGCCGACGGCGAAGCGTTTTCCTACCGCAAGCCCACGTCGGTGCTGGGGGGGCTGCTCTCGTCGCGGCACAAGTTGACGCACTCTGGGGCGATCCGCGTGCGCTCCACCCTCGGCCCCGGCGTCGACCTCACCTTCCACGAGCCCGGCCTGCTCTCGGGTCGCCTGGCGCGCGGCGGCCGGGCGCCCGCGCGGCACGAGGTGCGGGGCGCGTTTGTGGGCGCCGACGGGGTGAGCGCGCTCGGCGGCGCGCCCGCGCTCGAGGGCGCGTGGCACCTCGGCCTCGACTCGGTCGCGGCCGACGGCACCCGCACCAACGTGTGGACGCTGGAAAACCCTGCCCCGAGCGAGCGGCACGACATGGGCGCCTTTGCCGCGCGCCTCAACGGGCTCACCCCGGACCTGCTCGCCGCGCTCCCCCCGACCGACTCCCGCCGACGCCCCGACGTGCGCGCCCTGGAAGAAGGCCGGTACGAGGACGCGTACGCGCTCAAGGCCAAGCTGGAGAACGCGCTGGCGGCCAAGCTGGGGTCCGCGCGCGGGTCGCCGCCGGCGCGCTGGTTTGAGCCGCGCGGCGAGGGCGCGCTCGACCGCCCCGCGGGGGACCACTTGCGCTACCGGTACAAGGGGGGGTACTGGGAGGCGAGGGCGAGCGGGGAGTGGGGGGCGGCGGGCGTGGACGGCGCCATTTTCTCGGCGGCCGAGTGACGCGAGAGACGAGAGGGGGGGCGCGCCTCGGCCCCCCATTTTTGATTGCCCGCCCACCGGCGCGCGCACTACTGCAACGCGGCACCGGGGCCTCGGGCACGCTCTCCTTCTCTCACACGAGGTCGACCCCCACCACCGGCCGCCGCAGCGCGCCCGCCGGCAGCGCCGCCTCGAGCGCCCCCCCCACCACCGCCAGCGTGGCCTCGTCCCACGGCCGGCCGATGAGTTGGAGGGCGACGGGCAGGCCGGCCTCGCCGTGGCCGACGGGGATGGTCGCGGCGGGGAGGCCGGACATGTTGACGGGGACCGTGAACCGCATGAGCTCCCCCGTCGTGCGCAGGTCGGTCTCGCCGTAGCGCAGCGCGTCCGCGTGGATGGGGGGGGCCACCGTGCCGCACGCGGGCGCGGCGATGACGTCGCACGCTTGAAACGCGCGGCGGAAGTGGACCATGAGCCGGGTGCGCGCCTGCGCGGCTTGAACAAAGTCCGTGGCCGTCAACCGGGCCGCGGTGGCGAGCGAGACGCGGGTCTCGGGCGCGAGGCGGCGCCGGGTGGGGGCGTGCGCGAGCGCGGGGGCGTAGGCCGCCGCGAGCTCGGCCGCGATCGTCGCAATCTGGGCGCACCGCACCAGCTCCAGTTCGGGCAGGGTGATGGGGACGAGCTGAGGAGGGGTGGAGGGTGGGCGGCGAGCTGCGGCGAAACCCCGTCGTCGCTCGCCCGCTCGACCCCCTCTCCTGTCACCTCGGCCCCCGCGGCGACGAGCGCGTCGAGCCCGCCCCGCATCGCGGCCCCAACACCCGGCGCCACGTCGGCGTTCCAGGCGGGGAAGACGCCGACGCGCACGCCGGCGAGAGGGAGGGAGGAGGAGGCCGCGCCGCGCGCGCCGCGACCTGCCGCCGCCGCCGCCGGCACAGTCGCCGGCGGCGGCCGCGGCACCGCTCCCTCCGTCCCCGCATTCGCAATGACCGCGTGCACGATGGCGGCGTCGCCCACGGTGGGCGCGATCGCGCCGACGGCCATGATGGTGGAAGCGGTCGGCGGCGCCCCGTCGCGCGCCGTGCGCCCCACCGTCGGCCTCAAACTGGCCACGCCACAGAGCGCGGCCGGCACACGGACCGACCCCCCTCCATCCAGCCCCAGCGCAAACGCCGCGACGCCGGCGGCGACCGCGGCGGCCGACCCCGACGACGAGCCGCCCGCGTGCCGCCCGCCGTCGTGCGGGTTGCGGGGGGTGCCCCAGTGCGGGTTGAGGCCGGTCATGCCCACGCCAGCCTCGTGGCAGTTGGCTTTGCCGAGGAGGACGGCGCCCGCGGACCGCAGCGCGGCGACGCACGGCGCGTCGCGCGCGATGGGGCGCGTCTCGCCCAGGAACGCGGTGCCGGCGGTCGTGCGGTGGCCGAGCGCGTCCAAGGCGTCGATGACAGCGTAGGGGACGCCGTCTAAATGGGAGAGAGGGGTGCCGGAGGCGTAGCTGAGAGAGAAGAAGGGGGGGGGGGCGTCGAGGCGTGCTGCGGCAGCCGCCAGCCCACCAACCACCCTCTCTCTTCTCTCTCACCGCGCCGTGCTCTCCGCCGCCGCCCGGCGCGCGTCGGCGGCGCCCAGGGAAATGAACCAGCGCCCCGGTGGCGACGCCGTTTCCGACGCCGCCACCGCGGCCAGCGCGGCCTCCACGACCGCGGTCGGCGTCGTGGACCGGGACGCGTACGCGGCCGCGTAGTCGGCGATCGAGGGGCGGCGGCCGCCGCGCGCGGCGGGCGCGCGCGCGGGCGCCAGGTGCGCGGCGGCCGCCGCTGCGGCGCCCGGCGCCATCCCTCCCACCACCACCAGCGCCCGCCCACCCACCGCGGTCGCGCCAGGCGCCGGCGGGGGCCAGTGCGGCGCCCAGGTGGGCGTCTCGGGCAGCGCGGCGCCGCGCAGCGCCGCGGGGACGCCGCTGTCTTTCCAGCTCTTGGCCAGCACGATGGGGGCGAGCCAGGATTCCGCGATCCAGGCGACGAGGGGGAGGAGGGGGCCGGAGACGCGCGGGACGCTGGTGGAGGGGGGGGCATTGGCGCGCGCTGCCGCGATTGCCCCGCGCGGCCGCCCTCCATCCCGCCCACCACTCTCCCTCTTTCGCTCACTTCATGGTGCGCAAGTCGTACGGGCCGTCGTCTACCTCGCCCGCGGGCGGCAGCATCGGCCGCGACCGGGACGCGCCCATGGCAAGGGGGCGGGGGTGGTGGGGGGTGGCGTGCGCGGGAGCAGCGCGGTTGGGGTGGAGAGGGGCGGAAAGAGAGTCTGCCGAGGCGTGCGCGCCCGTACGCGCGCGGCGGCCTCCTCGTCCCCCCCTCGGGCCTGCAGCAGCGGCGCCACCGAGTTGCACAGAGACTCTCCCGCCCGCCCTCCCCCCACGCACAAGCGCGCGGGCGCCGCCGCGCGCGCGCGAGCCGCCCGCAGACCGCGGCCCCGGCGGCGGCCGCCGGGGTGCGCGCAGGCCCTCCTCACCCCCCCTCTAGTAACGAAACCCGCGGGGAGGGGGGCGTGGCCCCCCTCGTGCGCCCCATACTCTCACGCCTTGACCCGCGGGACCGGCGCCGCCTTGACGCGCCGGACCGGCGCCGCGTCCCCGTCCGCCGGCTCCCAGTCGGCAAACGCGGGGTGCGGGTCCGCGATCGCGCGGCGCGCAACCCAGACGGCGGAGTTGACCTTGAAGCCCGACCCGAACGCGATCTGCCACACGCGCCCCCGTTTGGGCACCCCTTCGACGGCTTCCGCCCACGCGAGCGCGTACCACACGGACGCGGACGACGTGTTGCCAAACCGGCGGAGCGCTTCCCGGGACGGGCGGGCCAGGGCGGTCGTGAGGGCGAGCTGGTCGGCGATCGCGTCGATGACCGCGCGGCCGCCGGTGTGCAGGCAGAAGACGTCAAAGGCCAGCTTGAAGTCGGGCACGTACGGTTTGAGGTTCATGTTGAGGAGCTGAGCGTGGGGAGAGGAGGGGTGGAAAGGTAAACTACTTGATTCTTTTCGGGGTCGCGCGCGCCGCGCCCTCGCCCCTCTCCTCCTTCCTACCTTGCGCGCCGCCCAGTTGGCCGCAAACGCCACCTTCTCCGGCAGGGGCAGCACAGCCGGCCCCAGCTTGGTCACGTTGGCCTTCAAAGCGGCGCCCGCGACGCGCATCAGGTCTTTCGAGAGGCGCACGCCGACCATGCCGTCCCCGTCCTCGCACTGGTAGACGCACGAGTAGGCGGCGTCGTCCCCCCCCTTGTGCGTGCGCACGACGTGGGTGAGGTCGTACTTGGACCGGGGCGCGTCGGCGGGGTGGTTGGACAGGACGAGCGCCGCGCCGCCGACGCGGAAGATGCACCCGGGGATGAGCATGGACCGCGAGTTGCCGGTGTACAGGTTGTGCGTAATGTTCTCGGTCGACACGACCAGGGCGCGGGACCGCGGGTGGACGCGCAGGTGGTCGGCCGCGAGCGCGGCCGCGACGACGCCCGCGGAGCACCCCATCCCCCCCAGGTTGTACGACGCGACGCCCTCGCGCAGGCCGAAGCGACGTACGACCATGGAGGAGAGGGAGGGGGTGGGGCAGAAGACGGAGCAGTTGACGACGAGGCAGTCGATGTCGCGCGCGTCGAGCCGCGCTTTTTCGAGCGCGTCGGCCACGACCTCAAACATCACCATCTCCGCCTCGTCCCGGCACGCCGCCATGGTAACCTGCCACGGGGGCGGCGCGTGCATGAGGGCGGGCATGGCGGCGCGCTCGCCGACGCCGGAGTGGGCGACGATCTTGCGCATAAAGTCGCGCGACGCAGCGGCGTAGCCCGGCGTCGCGTCGATCGCCGCTTCAAACGTGGCGTTGGAGCAGGACAAAGCGTCCGGCGCGCGGAAGACGGCAAAGTCGACGAGGCGGACGGGGGTGGGGCGCAGGCAGAGGAACGCGACGGTCGCGGCGGCGAGGGCCGCGGCGGCGACCGCGGCCGCCGCCGCCGCCGCGGCCGGCGTCAGGGTCGCCGCCCACGCCGCGGCGGCCGCGAGGGCCGCCTGCAGCTCGCCGGAGCGGGCGAGCGCGGCGAGCTTGGCCTGAGGAGGGAGGGAGGTGGAGACGGGTCGGGGGCGCGCGCGCGAACGTGTGGCGCCGGCGCGGCCTCGGGCCACGCCTCCCGCCCGCACGCGGGCAATGGCGGCCGCCGGCGCCCATGCAGGGCGCCGGCGCGCGGCGCGGGCGCGGCCCGCGGCGGCCGCGATGCGTCGCCCGCCTGCGCGCGCCGCCCGCCGCGCCGCCCGCCCCGCGCCCCGCCCCAGGGCCGCGGCGACACCCGAACGTGACCTGGCGCGGCCGCGGGCGGGCTTGACCCCCCTCTCCCCCCCACCCCTCCCCGAAAAGGGTTCAAGATGGGCCCACGCACCAGGAGCAACACCGCCAACGGCGCCGCCCCCGCCGCCGACGAGTGCCGGCACCAGGCGGCGTACGCGGCCGCCAGGCGGGCGCTGGCGGCGCGGCGGGCGACGTCTGGGAAGGAGGGGGGGACGGGGTTGGGGATCGAACCGCGCGGGCGCGGCGGCGCGCGGCCGGGGCGGGGGCGCGCGCCGCCGCCGCCGGCGCCGGCAGGCGTGCCGCCCGCATTGCGGCCGCCCGCGCGCGCGGCGGCCGTCCCTCCCCCCCCGCCACATGCTCGCACCGACGCCCGGCAGCGATGCGAGCCGCGCGGCCACCTCCG
>Ga0315278_10002555_pt1 | contig 16204 bp, 14 predicted proteins | sample YL17G06_0_MG_FD_203880 | JGI IMG/M metagenome (GOLD analysis project Ga0315278, IMG submission 203880) | Sediment microbial communities from Yellowstone Lake, YNP, Wyoming, USA - YL17G06_0 | ecosystem: Environmental > Aquatic > Freshwater > Lake > Sediment | place: USA: Wyoming | collected... | reverse complement strand
GGATCAGGGTTTCCCCCATTGTCCAATATTCCCCACTGCTGCCTCCCGTAGGAGTCTGGGCCGTGTCTCAGTCCCAGTGTGGCTGATCGTCCTCTCAGACCAGCTACGGATCGTCGCCTTGGTGGGCTGTTACCCCGCCAACTAGCTAATCCGACTTGGGCTCATCCATCAGTGCCAGGCCTTGCGGTCCCCGGCTTTCCTCCGTAGAGCGTATGCGGTATTAGCCCGGGTTTCCCCGGGTTGTCCCCCGCTGATGGGCAGATTCCCAAGCGTTCCTCACCCGTCCGCCTCTCGTCGCCAGGGTTGCCCCCGCGTTACCGATCGACTTGCATGTGTTAAGCACGCCGCCAGCGTTCAATCTGAGCCAGGATCAAACTCTTCACTTGAAGTCTTACGACTTAGTTCGGAGAGAATCCCAATCAGTTTTCAGTCTTTACTGGCTAATTGGTACTCGGTCCGTGTTTGCGCTTGCAAACGACCGACGCGAGTCCCCACACAAATTACCTGTTTCGATTTTTAAAGAGCGCCCGCGGGCTCGGCCGGGGCAGACCGCGAATTATGCGGCATTCCACGAATCTGTCAACTCCGCCAATCAGACATTTGCTGGCCGGCGGAGTCTCGATCGCGCACCCGGGAAGCCCGGCTGCCGTGGAAGGGCGCGCAGTATAGCGATGCATCGCGCCGCGTCAACTGCGGCATTTCTCCCGCACCAGAGCGCGTCCTCCCGCGAGAACTTGACAAGCGGGAGACGCTGGAAAAACAGGCCTTTTCGCTCAGGGAATCATCCCGCACTGGAACATCTAGGCGATCGTAACCCTTGCGACCCTTCGCTTGCCGACCTGGAACACGTGCGTCTCGCCCGCGGCGAACTTGAGCGCACCGTCCTCCGCGCGCTCGCCATCCACCTTCACGGCGCCCTGCTTGATCTGCCGGAAGGCGTCGCTGGTGCTCGGCACGAGACCGGCTCCCTTAAGAACGTTCGCGAGGCCGATGCCGTCGGCGCCGACCGAAAGCGTCACTTCGGCCATGTCCTCCGGCAACGCCCCCTGCTGGAAGCGCGCGATGAACTCGTCGCGCGCGTGCGCGCCGCTGCCGGCGCCGTGGAAGCGATCGACGAGCTCCATGCCGAGCTCGAACTTGACGTCCCGTGGATTGCGCCCCGCCGCGATCTCCTGCTTCAGCCGCCCGATGTCCGCAATCGGACGGAACGAGAGCAGGTCGAAGTAGCGCCACATCAAGTCGTCCGAAACTGACATCAGCTTGCCGAACATCTGGTCCGGCGCCTCTGCGATGCCGACGTAGTTGCCGAGCGACTTCGACATCTTGTTGACGCCGTCGAGGCCCTCGAGCAACGGCATTGTCATGACGACTTGCGGCTCCTGCCCGTACGCCTCCTGCAGCTGGCGGCCGACGAGCAGGTTGAATTTCTGGTCCGTGCCGCCGAGCTCGACGTCCGCCTTGAGCGCCACCGAGTCGTAGCCCTGCACGAGCGGATACAGGAACTCGTGGATCGCGATCGGCTGGCCGCCCTTGTAGCGCCTGGCGAAATCGTCGCGCTCGAGCATGCGCGCGACGGTGTGCCGCGCGGCGAGCTGGATTAGACCGGACGCGTCCATCTTGCCCATCCAGCGCGAGTTGAAGTCGACGCGCGTGAGCTTCGGGTCGAGGATCTTGAAAATCTGCGCCTGGTAGGTCGCGGCGTTCGCCTGCACGTCCGCTGGCGTCAGCGGCGGGCGCGTCGCGTTGCGCCCGGTCGGGTCGCCGATCAGCCCCGTGAAGTCCCCGATCAGGAACGTGACTTCGTGCCCGAGGCGCTGGAACAGCGCCATCTTGTTGATCAGCACGGTGTGGCCCAGGTGCAGGTCGGGCGCCGTCGGGTCGAATCCGGCCTTGATGCGCAGCGGCCGCCCCGTCTTCAGTTTCTTCTCGAGATCGGCCTCGAGCAGGATTTCGGCTGTGCCGCGGCGGAGTTCCGCAAGTTGTTCCAGGGCTGGCAGCATCGGTTCGGGTCACTCGTAGCAGACGGGGCCGGCGGACTGTAGGGGCTTCATCCCGGGCAGGCAATCGGGCAGGCGACCCGGGAGGGCCGTCACAGTTCCGTCATGCCATTTGCAAGCGCCTGTAGTTACTCGAAAAAATTTCGATTTGACAGTTGACTCGTGGCGTCCACGCAACTACCTTACGCCGAACTTTTTGCGGGGGACTGCCCTTGTCATTCACGGATTTTCGCGCGGCACGCCCAGCCGCGAAAGGCGCCGGGACCTCCGTGCGCCGCCACCTGCTCCTCGCCAGCACTGCTTTCCCGCTCATCGCCGCCTCCGTCGCCTACCTTCTGGTACGCACGCCGGCCACGGACACGCCGACCTCCATCGACCTCACCGCGCTCGTGCAGCAGGCGCCCGAGCCTGTGGACGAGGGTCCTGACAGCGTCGAAGTCACCGTGCAGCGCGACGACACGCTCGACCAGATATTCCGTTCGGTCGGCCTCGACATCGCCACGCTGAATGCGCTGCGCGCGCGGCCCGAGGTGCGCAAGGCCCTCGACCTGCTGCGGCCCGGCGACATCATCACGCTCACGCACGCTGACGGCGTGCTGCAGTCGCTCAACCGGCAGATCAGCAACACGCTCACGCTGTCTGTCGCGCGCGCAGGCGACGGCTACGCGATCAACTACATCGAGAACCCGCTCGAGACCACGATCGTCGGTCAGCGCGCGCGCATCGAGTCCTCGCTGTTCGAGGCTGGCCAGAAAGCCGGCATGTCGTCGCGGACGATCATGACGCTCGCGAACCAGATCTTCGGCTGGGACATCGACTTCGCTCTAGACATCCGCAAGGGGGACGAATTCGGCGTCCTCTACGAACAGAAGCTGCAGGATGGCCGCTACGTATCGGACGGCCGCGTGCTCGCCGCCGAGTTCGTGAACCAGGGCAAGACGCACCGCGCGGTGTGGTTCGAATCGAAGGACGGCGAGGTCCAGGGCTACTTCACGCCCGAGGGCAAGGGCATGCGCAAGGCGTTCCTGCGCGCGCCGCTCGACTTCACGCGCATCAGCTCCGTTTTCAATCCGCGCCGCCTGCATCCGTTGAGCGGCATCATCCGCGCGCACAAGGGCGTCGACTACGCGGCGCCAACCGGCACGCCGATCTGGGCGGCGGGCGACGGCCGCATCGAGTTCGCCGGTCGCAAGGGCGGCTACGGCAACGCAGTGATCATCGACCACGGACGCGGCATCACGACGCTCTACGGGCACATGTCTCGTTTCAACAAGTCGGCGCGCAGCGGCAGCAAGGTGAGCCAGGGCGAGATCATCGGTTACGTCGGCTCGACCGGCGCTGCGACAGGACCGCACCTGCACTACGAGTACCGCATCAACGGCGAGTACAAGAATCCGTCGACGATCCCGCTGCCGCGCACGGAGATCCCGTCGCAGTACCTGGCGGAGTTCAGTTCGCAGGCCGAGACGGCGCTGGCGAAGCTCGAGCTCACGAGCGGGACCAGCAGTGGCGAGCGGCTCGCCAGCCGCTGACGGGCAGCTTCCGGACCCCGTAGTTTCAGCCCACGCGCAGGCGGAAGCCGGCGGCGCGCAGGTAATCGACCTCCTGCTCGAGGTCGGCCGCGGTCAGCGGATGCTCGGCGAGCCAGCCCTTCGGAAACGTCACTTCCAGCGAGCGGCCACGCGCGGCGAGGTCGATCTCCGGCAGCGAGCGCGGCCCGCGCCCGCGATGCAGCAGCACGGCAAGCCTGAGCAGCACGACCAGCGATTCCGCCTTGAGGTGCCAGGGCGGCACGAGGTCCTCGTATTGCCCGCGATCCAGCTTGCGGCGATGCCCACCCACGAGCACCGCGAGCAGCCGCTGCTCTTCGCGCGGAAAGCCGGGCATGTCGCCGTACTGGAGCAGGTAGGCGCCGTGCCGGTGGTACTGCGCATGCGCGATGTCGAGGCCGATCTCGTGCAGCCTCGATGCCCAGCGCAGCGCGAGCTCCGCGAGCGGCTCGCGCAGGTCCCACGTGTCGCGTACCTGGCGCAGGAAGGCGAGCGCCGTGGCCTCTACGCGGTCGGCCTGCGCGGTGTCGACATGGAAGCGGCCTTCCATAGAACGCACGCTGCGGGCACGAGCATCCTCGTCAGTGAGGCGCCCGACCAGGTCATAGAGCAGCCCCTCGCGCAGCGCGCCATCCGCCACGCGCATCGACTCGATGCCGAGCATGTGGAACGCGGAAACAATGATCGCGAGGCCGCCGGGCAGAATCTCCTGGCGGTCGCCGGCGAGACCGAGCAGCTTGAGCCGCGTGACGTTTCCTGCGCGCAGGCATTCCTCGACCAGCCAGTCCACGCCCTCGCGCGTGATGTCGCCGTTCGGCGCGCCGCGCGCCTGGAGCACGTCGCTCACGGATCGCATCGTGCCCGAAGCCCCGAACGCCGCATCCCACTCGGAGCTCCTGAACCGCGCCATCACTGGTTCGAACTCGAGCTCGGCTGCGGTACGCGCCCGCTTGAACCGCTTCTCGGTGATATCGCCGTCGGCGAACCAGGCGGAGGTCATGCTGACGCAGCCCATGTAGAGACTCTCGAGCCGCCGGGCGGCGAAACCTTCGCCGATGATCAGCTCGGTGCTGCCGCCACCGATGTCGATCACCAGCCGATGGCCACCTTCGCTCGGCGTGGTGTGGGCAACGCCAAGGTAGATGAGCCGCGCTTCCTCGACGCCCGAGATGATTTCGATCGGGTGGCCGAGCGCCTCGCGCGCACGGTCGAGGAACGCACCCTTGCGCCGTGCCTTGCGCAGCGTGTTGGTGCCGACCACGCGGACACGCTCGGCCTTCATGTCGTGCAGCCGCTGCCCGAAGCGCTCGAGGCAGACAAGCGCCCGGCCGGTGGCCTCGCGGTTCAATCGATCCTGGTCGTCGAGGCCGGCTGCGAGACGGACGGTCTCGCGCAGGCGGTCTACGATCGTGATCTGGCCGTGCGAGTAGCGGCCGACGACCATGTGGAAGCTGTTGGACCCAAGGTCAACAGCCGCCAGGACGTCGGGGACGGAAGTCTGGGAGCGGGCCAAGCCCGGGTCAGGCCGAGAACGAGGAGCCGCAGCCGCAGGTGGTCGTCGCGTTCGGGTTGCGGATCACGAACTGCGCGCCCTCGAGATCCTCCTTGTAGTCGATTTCGGCGCCTGCGAGGTACTGGAAGCTCATCGGGTCGATCAGCAGCTTGACGCCCTGGTTCTCGACGCAGGTGTCGCCCTCTTCCTCTTTCTCGTCGAACGTAAAGCCGTACTGGAAGCCGGAACAGCCGCCGCCGGAGACGAAGACACGGAGCTTGAGGTTGGGATTGCCCTCTTCGCGGATCAGCTCACTCACCTTGACGGCCGCGGAGTCGGTGAAGAGCAGCAACGGTTCGGCTGCGGTCTCCAGGGTCTCTTGCAGGTTTATCATCGGCAGTCGCTCCATCGGTCCCGTTGGGCAGGCGCCGATTCTAGCACCCGGCTGCAGGCCTCAACGGACGGTCTCCCGCGGCGTCGGCGCCTGGTCGTCCACCGGGCCCTCCGACAGGGGCTGCGTAGCCACTTTCCAGGGAAATCGCTGCTGCATCGGGAACTTGAGCTTGGCCGATCGCACCTGCACCTCCACCTCGAACGGCTGGAAGCCCTCGGGCAGCGTCACGTCCTGCTCGATCGTCTGGAAGTAGCGGAACGAGAACGGCAGCTGCGCCCGCGGCTTGCCGATCATCTCGCCGACTGAATGGCGCGCAGGCCGGTCACCATCCATGCCATGGACGATCACCTGCACCAGCCCGGAAACGACGCTTTCCTGGCGCATGGCCTGGATCAGCGTGACCTTGATGGTGAAGTCGCGCGGGCTCGTGCCCGACTGGACCTCGAACCGCTGGATGCGCAACCCCTGCACGCCATCCGCCGGCGACACGATGCTGCGGTAGAACGCGAGGTCGTCGCCCTGGCGAGCCAGCTTCGACTGCAGGTCGCCGAGCGTCCGCTCGACCTGGCCGTAGGCGTCCCGGTCCAGGCGGCGCGCCATCTCGAGCTCGGCCGCCTTCGCCGTGAGCAGCGCATTGTCGGCCTCGACCTGCTTGACCCTGGCGTCCAGGCTGCGCCGCTCGCGGGCGATGCCGGCGGCATCGAGCCCCGCGGCGAGTTGCCCGCGCTGGTAGCCGACCCCGAACGCGAGCACTGCCAGGACCGCGACCGCCAGGAACGGCAGCCAGCGGCGCCAGCGCGGTTGCGGGGACCGGACGATGGTCGGGTCGGACACTACTCCGCGGCCCCCTCGGGCAACGGGCGCTGCCGCCCGCCCGCCAGCCGCGAACTTCGCGCCGGCGCCGGCGGCTTCAGCACGTCGTCCGACCACCACTCCGGGTACGCGGGCGGGCCGTCCGGAAACGCCAGCCGCCCGAGCTCGTCGAGCGCCCGCGCATAGACGATTCGCTTGAAAAAGATGACCTCGCGCACCGGGTGCCAGTAATCGACCCAGCGCCAGTCGTCGAATTCGGGCCGGTCCGTCGTGTCGAACCGCAGGCGCTCGTCGTCGCCCAGCATGCGCAGCAGGAACCAGCGCTGCTTCTGGCCGATGCACAGCGGTCGCGACCGGCGCCTGACGTACTGGCGCGGCAGGCGATAGCGCAGCCAGTCCCGCGTCGTCGCGATCACCTCGACATCCTCGGGCCCGAGGCCGATCTCCTCGTGCAATTCCCGGAAGAGCGCCTCTTCGGGCGATTCCTCACGCTGCACGCCGCCCTGCGGGAACTGCCAGCCACGGCCGTCGCTGCGACTGCCGAGGAATACCTCGCCGCCGTCGCGGATCAGCACGATCCCGACGTTGGCGCGAAATCCCTGGGCGTCGATGAAATCGGTCATTGACCCGTAAGCTCCAGACTTGGCTCATTTTTTCACATTGCGGCCCGACGGTCCAAGACCGCTCCCGGCAATGCCGCCTTGTGAACCGGGGAATCGGCCACGTACGCTTGCCCGCCCGGGGCTTGCCGCATGAATCGCCGCCTATCCCTCACCACCGCATTGCTGCTGCTGCTCGCCGTCGCCAGCGCGGTCTTCGCGCTGTCGCTCGCGTCGGGCAGCCTGCCGCTGACAATCGGTGAGATCGTACAGTCCTTTGACGCGCAGCAGCCATCCATCGCACGCGACGTGGTGCTGGAGCTGCGCCTGCCCCGGGCCTTGTCGGCCTTCGCGGTTGGCGGCCTCCTCGCGCTCGCCGGGGCGATGCTGCAGGTACTGCTGCGAAATCCGCTCGCCGACCCGTATGTGCTCGGCGTGTCGGGCGGTGCCTCGGTGCTCGCGCTGCTCGCGATCATGGCCGGTCTGCCTGCCGCCGGTGTCGACGGGGCCGCGGCACTCGGCGCCTTCGGCGCGTGCCTGCTCGTCTTTGCGCTGGCCCAGGGGCCGGGCGGCTGGACGCCCACGCGTCTGCTGCTGACCGGCGTCGTGGTTGCGGCCGGCGCCGGCTCCATCGTGAGCCTGCTGCTCGCGCTGAGCGACGACACGGCGCTGCGCGGCATGGTGTTCTGGCTGCTCGGCGACCTGTCGCGGACCGAGCGCTGGGAATGGCTGGTCTCGCTGCTGCTCGTCGCGACCGTCACGGGCGCTCTGCTCGGCCGTCACCTCAACGTGCTTGCGCGCGGCGTCACGCAGGCCGCGAGCGTCGGCATGAACGTGCGCCGGTTCCAGATTCTGCTCTTCATGCTGAGTTCGCTGCTCACGGGCGTCGCCGTCAGCGCCGCCGGCAGCATCGGCTTCGTCGGGCTCGTGACGCCGCACATCGCGCGGCTGGCGCTCGGCACCGACAATCGCGTGGTGCTGCCGACCGCCGCGCTGCTCGGTGGGATCATGCTCATGTCGGCCGACCTCGCCTCGCGCATGCTGCTGGCGCCGCGACAGCTGCCGGTCGGCGCGTTGACCGCGCTCGTCGGCGTGCCGCTCTTCCTGCTGCTGATGTCGCGGCAGCGTTAATCGGGCGCCTGCCCGAGCGCCGCCTTGCGCACCCGCAGGTACTCGTGGCCGCGGCGCATCATGTCCACGAAGGCATCCGGATCATGGTCGTGCACCGAGCGGTACAGGCGCTCGACGGCAGCGCGCAACGCGCTCAGGGATTCCTCGCCGTAGGCGTTCAGGCTCTGGATCTCGTAGTAGAGATCCGGGTTCTCTGCCGCCACCCGCGTCGCGACGTCGAGCTGCGCGTCGAAGGTCGTGCTCGACATGCGCGCGAGGCGCGGCGCGGCCTCGCCGCTCTCGGCGAGCGCCGTGAAGAACGCGATGTTGAGCGCGTGCGACAGCCCGAGCACGAAGGCGATCAGGCGATCGTGCTCGTCGAGGCCCATCACCACGAGGTCGGCCATCGTGGACGCAAACAGCGAGCGCGCCTCGTCGAGGGCCGACGCGTTGCCGAGATCGATGAAGATGACGTGGCGCCCGGAGAGCAGCTCGGTATCCGGGCCGAACATCGGATGCACCGAGGTCACGCGCACGCCGGCCGCCTGCAGCGCGGAGAGGCCCGCGCGCAGAGGCGTCTTCAGGGACCCGACGTCGAAGACGACTCCCTCCGGCCTGCGCTCCGCCAGCGCGAGCAGGACTTCGTTCGCCTTCTTGAGCGGCGTCGCCACGACGATCAGGTCGTGATCGAGTCGGGTCGCAGCCCAGTCCGGTACCCACTCGTAACCCGGCACGTCGCCGGCCGGGTCCGCGATCGTGATGCGAAAGCCCTGTGAGGCGAGAAAATCCGCCGTCCACCGGCCCATCTTGCCGCGGCCACCGATGACGAGCGCGGTGCGTCCCGACCCGCGGCCCTGGGCGGCAACCCGGGCCTGCTCCTGGGTCGTCAGCGAACCGCGGATCAGCGTCTGCAGGATGGACTCGGCCAGCGCAGGCGACACGCCCAGCGCCTCGGCATCGCGTCGCGCCTTGAGCAGGACCTCGCGCTCGCGGCGGAAATCGCGCGTCGACTGGCCGGTCGTGCGCTTGACGGCGGCGATCTCGCCACCGAGCGACTGCCGCTCGGCGATCAGCTCGAGTATCTGCCGGTCGAGGACGTCGAGCCGGGCGCGCAGTTCTTCAAGTGACTTCATGTGAGGGTCGCATGCGTTGACGGCTTCTTTTACCGGGCCGTCCCCGGCCCCGCAAGCCGTCGCGCCCGCATGCTGGTGCATAATCCCGCCTCGATCCGACCGGGAGCGACCGATGCTGCGCAAGGGATTCCTGCCTTCGAAACTCCCCGCGGACCCGATGCCGCTGGTCGCGGAGTGGCTCGCACAGGCCCGCGAGCAGAAGATCCAGCCGAATCCCGACTCGATGGTCGTCGCCACCTCCACGCCCGATGGCCAGCCCTCGGCGCGGGTCGTGCTGTGCAAGAAGCTGGTGCCGGACCCAGGCTACGCGGTCTTCTTCACGAACTACCAGAGCAGGAAAGGCGCCGAGCTCGCTGCCAATCCGCGCGTCGCCGCCGTGCTGCACTGGGACACGTGGGCCCGCCAGGTGCGCCTCGAGGGCCGCGTGGTGCTGTCCCCGGCCGCCGAGAGCGACGAGTACTTCGCGAGCCGTGCGCTCGACAGCCGCATCGGCGCCTGGGCGAGCCTGCAGAGCCAGCCGCTCGAATCGCGCACCACACTGCTGAAGCGCGTCGCCACCGAGGCTGCCCGGTTCGGCACGCATGTCCCGCGCCCGCCGCACTGGGGCGGCTACCGGCTGTGGCCCGACACGGTCGAACTGTGGATGGAGGGCCCGTTCCGCGTGCACGATCGCGCGCGCTGGACGCGGCAACTCGACCCGGCAGGCTCCGAGAGCTTCAGGCCCGGCCCCTGGCTCGCGACCCGTCTCTATCCGTGAGTCGTGGCGGAACGCACTTTCTTCGGCACGGTGCGTCTCGCGATCCTGCTCGCGGTGCTGCTCTTCGTCGCGCTCGGCGCTTGGCTCGACCGCACGCGCAGCACCGACTGGGACGGGACGCTGCGAGTGACCATCTATCCGATCGCGATCGACACGGACTCCGCAACGACACGATTCGTCGCCGGCCTCGACGGGGACTCGTTCGCCGACATCACGGGCTTCATTGCCGATGAAGGCGCACGCTACGGTGTCGGCATCGACGAGCCGGTCAGCATCCGCGTCTCGCACGCCGTGCGCGAGCCGCCTCCCGCTGCCCCGACGGACCCGGGGCCCTTCAGCGTCGCGCTCTGGAGCCTGCGGCTGCGCTACTGGGCGTGGCGCGTCGCGGCCAACGACCCGTTGCCGCCGCCTGACGTGCAGGTCTTCGCGCTCTACCACACGCCGGACGGCGGGCAGGTCGCACCGGACTCGACGGGCCTGCAGAAGGGGCTCGTCGCCGTGACGCATGTCTTCTCGGGCAACGACGCCGTCGCCAGCAACCAGGTCGTGCTCGCACACGAGTTCCTGCACACGCTCGGTGCGACCGACAAGTACGACCGTCGCACGGGACAGCCGCTGGCGCCGATCGGTCTCGGCGACCCCGCGCAGGACCCGCCCTACCCGCAGGAGACCGGAGAGATCATGGCCGGCCGCATCGCCACGAGCGCGAATGCAGCCGCGATTCCCGACTCGCTGGAGCAGATGACGGTCGGGCCGGTCACGGCACGCGAAATCGGCTGGCTGCGATGAACCGATCCGATCGAACTGCCCTCGAATGCCTGCGACTCACGGTGAGCGTGCCCGGCCGCACGCTCGTGCGCGAACTCGATGCCGTCCTGCGGCCCGGAAAGATCATCGCGCTGCTGGGCCGCAACGGCACAGGCAAGAGTTCGCTGCTGCACGTGCTTGCGGGGCTCAGGCCGGCGACCTCGGGCGAGGCCAGGCTCGAGGGCCGCGCATTGCCACAGTGGCCGCGGGGCGAGTTCGCGTTGCGCGTCGCACTGCTGCCGCAGGCGAGCGACGACCCGTTTCCGGGCAGCGTGCTCGAGTCGGCGCTCGTCGGCCGTCACCCGCACATCGATTTCTGGCAATGGGAAAGCGAGGCCGATCGCGCGATCGCACGCGAGTGCCTCGCGGCGATGGACCTCGCCGGGCTCGACGACCGCGACGTCACCACGCTATCCGGAGGCGAGCGGCGTCGGCTCGGCATCGCCACGGTGCTGGCGCAGACGCCGGCGTTCTTCCTGCTCGACGAGCCGATCCAGCAGCTCGACCCGCTGCATCAGCTCGGCGTGCTCAAGCTGTTCCGGGCCCGTGCCGATGCGGGGGCGTGCGTCGTGATGAGCCTGCACGACCCGGGGCTGGCCGCGCGGTTCGCCGACGAGGCACTGCTGCTGTTCGGCGACGGACGCTGGTCGCACGGGCCCGCGGCCGAAATACTCGACTCCGAGTCGGTCGCCGCGCTGTATGGGGTTGCCGTGCGCGAACTGCGCTGGGAGGATGGACGGACTTTCGTACCGGGGTGAGGCAGGCGATGACGACTTCGACGAGTCCCGCGGCCGTTGCGCCGCTCGTTGCACGGCTGCAGCACACGCTTGGCGCTGAGTCCGTACTGACCGGCGAGGAAGATCGCCGGTTCTATTCGCAGGACATTTCCGGGCCGCGCCAGCACGTGGCCGCCTGCGTGATTCGACCGCAGTCGGTCGAGCAACTCTCGGGCGCACTTGCGGCGGTAACGGACGCCGGGTACTGCGTCGTTGCGCGCGGCGGAGCGACGTCCTACACGGGAGGGTTCGCGCCGGATCGGGAATCGTGCGTGATCGTGGACACACGCGGGCTCTCGCGTGTCGTCGAGGTCAATACGGCCGACATGTACGTGACGGTCGAGGCCGGTTGCACCTGGGAAGCGCTGTATGCGGCGCTCGAGCCGCACGGCGTGCGCACGCCATTCTGGGGACCGCTTTCCGGAGCGTCGGCCACGATCGGCGGCGGACTGTCGCAGAACTCGATCCTCTGGGGCTCGGCGCGCTACGGAGTGTCGGCCGAGAGCGTGCTGGCACTTGAAGTAGTGCTCGCGGACGGCAGCCTGCTCGCAACCGGAGCAGGCGCGCTGCGCACCGCGAAGCCATTCCTGCGCTATTACGGGCCCGACCTGACCGGACTCTTCCTCGGCGACACCGGCGCGCTCGGCATCAAGGCACGCGCGACGCTGAAGCTCATACGTCGGCCGGCCTTTTTCGATACGGCGTCGTTCGGTTTCGACACGCACGTCGCGCAGTCAGGCGCGATGACGGAGATCGCGCGCGAGGGCCTCGTCTCGGAATGCTTCGGCATGGACCCGGTGCTGCAGTCGCAACGCATGAAGCGCGCCGGCCTCGCCCAGGACCTGAAGGCCGTCAAGGGAGTCATCACGTCCGCGCGCGGGCTCGCGCAGGGCTTCAAGGAAGCCGCGAAGGTCGCCCTCGCCGGCCGCAGCTTCCTCGACGACGTGCCGTACTCGATGCACGTCGGTACCGAAGGCCGCACGGAAAATGCCGTGACGGACTCGCTGGCCGAGGTGCGCAGCATCGTCGCCGCGCACGGCGGGCGAGAGGTCGAGAACACGATCCCGAAGGTGATGCGCGGCATGCGGTTCGTGCCGATGTCGAGCGCCATCGGACCTGCAGGCGAGCGCTGGCTGCCGGTGCACGCGCTCGTGCGGCTGTCGGATGCCGCCGAGACGTGGTCGGCGGTGCAGGCGCTGTTCGCTTCGCGGCAGGCAGAGTTCGACGCGCACGGCGTCAAGGTCGGCGTGCTGACCGCAATCGTGGGCTCGAACGCTTTCGTGCTCGAGCCCGTGTTCTACTGGCCGGCCCCGCGCACGCTCTACTACGAGCGCGTGCTCGACGATGCGACACTGGCGAAGTTCACCGATTTCCCGGCGAATCCCACGGGGGAGGCGCTCGTGTTCGAGGCCCGCAGCCAGCTCACCGAGCTGTTCCTGTCGCGCGGCGCTACGCACCTGCAGATCGGCCGGACGTATCGCTACCGCGAAGGGCTGCGGCCCGAGGCCTGGCAGCTGCTCGAAGCGATCAAGCGGTCCGTGGACCCACGCGGCCTCGTGAATCCAGGATCGCTCGGGCTGCTGGAACGCTGAGCCGCGCCTGCCGCCGAGCATCGACGCCGCGGCGCGGCCGGCCGATTCACCCGATCGGAATGCGTTTCGCGTTAGCCGCGAGCCATGCGTCGAAAGTCTGCAGCGCCGGGTTCACCGACCTTGAGAACTCGACGCTGCGTGCAGTGCAGAAGTCGTCGCTGAAGTCGTGGTTGAACTGGAACATGTTGCCGAGATCGTCGGCACCCGGGAACCCGAAACCGCGATAGGCCGCAGGCGTGACCGGCTGGTAGCGCACTTCCTGCCCGAGCGCCCGCGTCAGCGACGCGGCCATCTGCGCGCCCGTCAGGTGGCCACCCGAGATGCCAACCGTCTTGCCGATGAATTCCGGCCCGCCCTTGAAGATGCCGTGCGCGCAGCGGCCGATGTCCTCGGCGGCGATTCCGGGCAGCTTGCGGTCGCCCATCGGCAGAACGAAATCGAGCTTTCCGTCCGCTCCGCGCTTCGGGCCCATGCCGAAGTGGATCAGGTTGTCCCAGTAGAAGGACGTCAGCAGGAACGTCGTCGGAACGCCCGAGTCGCGCCAGGTCTGGTCGGCCTCGCCCTTGGCGTCGAAGTGCGGCACCTTGTAGCGGCCCATCAGCGTCGGCATGCGCGGGTCGTCGAGCTTCATCCAGCGCCGGGTGTCCTCGAGCGTTGACCAGATGACGTGGGCGACGCCGGCGTCGCGCGCCGCTGCCGCCATCGTGGCAGCATCGGCCAGTTCCTTTTCGGGCGAGAAATGCGCCCAGAAGAACGTGACGCAATACGTGCCGTGGGCACCATCGAACGCGCGCCGGACGCTCGCCGCGTCCTCGACGTCGGCCGCGACGACTTCGGCGCCAGCCGCCGCAAGAGCGCGTGCACCATCGGAATTGACGTCACGCGCGATGGCGCGGACTGAGAAAGGGCCGCCAGGGTCGGCGAGGATCGAGCGGACGAGGCCTCCGCCCTGCGCGCCTGTGGCGCCGACAACTGCAATGATTTTCTTCGCAGGCATGATCTTCTCCTCTTCAGGCGTGAATTGCGCCGAGCACGGCTTCGTGCAGGCGGCCGTTCGTCGCGAGTACCGAGCCACTCGCGAGACCGAGCGGCTGTCCGTCCATGTCGGTGAATCGTCCACCGGCTGCCTCCACGATGACGGCGCAGGCGCCCACGTCGAGGATGTTGACGTCGGACTCGACTACAGCGTCGATCCGGCCCGATGCCAGCAGGTGGTAGTGCAGGAAATCGCCGTAGCCGCGGATCCGGCTCAGGCGACCGACCAGTCGCCCGAATGCGGGCCAGCGCGGCCCTGTCGCGAGCGTCTTCAGGTTGCCGGTCGAGAGCGCAGCGTCTTCGATCGTGGCGATTTCGCTGACGCGGATCGGCGCGTCGTTCAGCCACGCGCCCACGCCTATCTCGGCAAAGGCAAGCTCGCCGTACGCCGGCGCGGACGACACGCCGACGATGAGCCGCCCACGGTGCATCAACGCGATCTGCGTCGAGAACATCGGGTACTCGCGCACGAATGCCTTGGTGCCGTCGATCGGATCGACGATCCAGACGTACTCTGCATCGAGATGGCTCGAGCCCGTCTCCTCGCCGTAGAACCCGTGGTCCGGGTACTTCGCCTCGATGATTGAGCGGATCGTCTTCTCGGTCTCGACGTCGGCTTCGGTCACCGGCGACTTGTCGGCCTTGATCGTGATCGCGAGGTTCGACTGGTAGTAGTGACGCACGACGTCGGCAGCGGCATGCGCGGCGTCGAGGGCGGTAGCGAGGTATGGCGAGTGAGGCATTGGAGGTTGGGGGTGGGCTTCGGGCTTCGGGCTGTGGTCCGTAGGTTGACAGCCTACCCGCTGCGGCCTCCGCGCTACAGCCCACGTGCTACAGCCGACAAATCACTTGCCGCCATGCGTGGCCCGTTCTTGACACACGCGCCCCCCATCCCTACCGTGCACGCACCGACAGGTGATCCCGGGCGTGATGCCGGGAGAACGGGAAGCCGGTCCGAATCCGGCGCTGCCCCCGCAACGGTAGTCGAGTCGAGCCCGCATCAGCCGGAGAATCCGGCACCCACTGCGCAATGCGCGGGAAGGGGATGCAGGCGGGACCCTTGAGGTCCACTCGAGAGCCCGGAGACCGGCCTGCCGGACGAGACCAGCCTCGCGGTGGGCGAGCGGCCGGGATCCGCGCCCGTGCGCGTGCACCCGACCCATCCCATCCCGCGGCTGGCCAGCAATTCTGGCCCTGCGGGCGTGCATGGGGTGTCGGATGTCCTTGAGTCGTTTGGTTTCCATCGCGGCCTGTGCCACCGCACTGACGCCGCTTGCCTTGCCGGCCGACCCGGTCCTGCCCGAAGAGCAGATCGTCGTCACCGCGACGCGCGTGCCCGTTCCGCTGCAGGAAGTGCTGGTCCCGGTGCTGGTAATAGACCGCGACGCGATCGAGCGCAGCGGTGCCGCCGACCCGGGCGACATCCTGCGCTTCCACGCGGGGCTCGAGCTCGGACGCAACGGCGGGCCGGGACAGACCACGGCCGTGTTCATTCGCGGCGCCGACAGCAATCACACGCTGGTGCTGGTGGATGGCGTGCGGATCAACCCGGGCACGATCGGGCTCGCGGCGCTGCAAAGCATCGACACCGCCAACATCGAGCGGATCGAGGTCGTGAAAGGCCCGCGCTCCGCGCTGTACGGCACCGACGCGATCGGCGGTGTGATCAACGTGATCACGCGGCGCGGCACCGACACGGGCTGGGTCGCCGAAGTCGGCTACGGGGACTACGACACGACCAAGGCGAGCCTGGGCGGCGGCTTCACTTTCGGCAAGACCGAGCTCGACTTCGGGGCCGCATGGACGGACAGCGAGGGATTCCCGACCCGCACGACCGACAACGTCGACCGCGGCTTTCACAACCTGAACACCACCGCGCAGCTGCGCACCGGTGTCGGCGCGGCCGACGTAAGCTTGAGTTACTGGCGCGCCGACGGCACGACGGAGTATTCGGATTTCTTCCTGGCCCCCGTGGACCAGGATTTCGCGAACTCCACGACGACGATTGCCATCGATTTTCCACTGGGCGCGGCGCTCCGCGGCAGCGTGACCGCGAGTCATTTCGACGACAAGATCGAGCAGAACCAGACGCCCGACTACCTGACCACGAATCGCAACAGCCTCGGTGCGCAGTTCGACTACGACCTCT
>Ga0315278_10002553_pt1 | contig 16213 bp, 10 predicted proteins | sample YL17G06_0_MG_FD_203880 | JGI IMG/M metagenome (GOLD analysis project Ga0315278, IMG submission 203880) | Sediment microbial communities from Yellowstone Lake, YNP, Wyoming, USA - YL17G06_0 | ecosystem: Environmental > Aquatic > Freshwater > Lake > Sediment | place: USA: Wyoming | collected... | reverse complement strand
CTTTGTGGACGTGGCGGCGGCGGAGCAGGCCCTGCCCCGGGTGGTGGAGCTCCTGGCCCAAGCCAAGGGGTGGGGCTGGTGGCGCACGCGCCGGGAGGACCGGGCGGCGCGCGCGTTCCTGGAGACTTTCAAGGGGGCGCCCACCGGTGAGCGGGTGGTGGTGGGGGGAGGGGCGGGTGCCAAGGGGGCGGTGGAGGCGGCGGGGGCGGCGTAGAGAGAGAGAGAGTGAGTTGATTTTTCTTTTGATGGGAATGGAAAAAAATGCGAGCGCGTAGTCGTCTCAGTCATCCGTCATCCTCTGCACATTCCTCTTTCGCGGCGGAGCCCCCAACAGGCCCCCTACGGAGTGCGTAGGTGCGAAGCGTAGGTGTAAATCCCCCAAAGGACATCCGCAAAGGGCCGCCTTGCGAATGCGCGGCTTCGTGCGTTCCGTGGCACGTTCCGTGGCCACCCGCCTCCGCCTGCTCGGTCACCCTCCCCCGATGCGGTCGTCGTCCGCCGCCCAACCACCTCGCGTCTCCGCCGCCGCCGCCAGTGGTCGCGCGCCACCGCCACCCCCACCTCCACACACCAACCGCCTCGCGTCCTCCAACTCGCCCTACCTCCTCGAGCACGCGCACAACCCTGTTGACTGGCGGGAATGGGGGGAAGACGCTTTCGCAGCCGCAAAAGCCGCCAACAAGCCCATCCTGCTCTCCTCTGGGTACTCCGCCTGCCGGTGGTGCCACAACATGGCGCGCGAGTGCTTTGAGGATGAGACCGTCGCGGCCGCGATGAATGACGGCTTCATTTGCATCAAGCTGGACCGGGAGACGCGCCCCGACATTGACGCCGCCTACATGTCATACCTGACGGCGACGACCGGGTCGGGAGGGTGGCCCATGACAGTGTTCCTGACCCCGAGCACAGGCGCGCCCTTCTTTGCCGGCACCTACTTCCCACGCCCCGCTTTCTTAGACCTACTGGGCAAGGTGGGCGTGCTGTGGGAGACCCGGCGCGGGGACGTGGAAGCCCAGGCGTCCGCCTCGCTGGCCGCCTTGCGGGAGGCGGAGGCGGAGGAGGGCGCGGCGTCCACTGCCGGCCCGCCCGTCGACGGGCGGGCCGCGCTCGCTGCCTGCGCGGCCGCTCTGTCGGGCCGGTTCGACCCGGTCCACGGTGCGTTTGGTGGGGCGCCTAAATTCCCTCGCCCGGCCGAGCTGGCCGCCCTGCACGCCCACCGCCTCCTTGTCGGGCCGGGCGATGGCGCGGCCGTGGAAGCCCAGGCCGCGACAACACTGCTCGCCTGGACCTCTCAAGGCGCGTGGGATGCTCTGGGCGGCGCGCTCGCCCGTTACTCGGTCGACGCCCTGCTGCACGTGCCCCACTTTGAAAAAATGGCGTACGATCAAGGCCAACTGATCCGGGCGTGCGTGGCTGCGGCCGGGCTCGCGGCCGTGCGGGCGGCGGGCGGTCCTCCTCCTCCTCCATCCACCTCCTCCACCAACCCCGTCCTGTGCCCGCCGCCCGCGGTTGCTTCTGCCCGCCTGGCGGCCGCGGCGGCCGCGACTGCGTCTTACCTAGTCCGGGAGATGACTGACGCGGACGGCGGCGCCTTCTACTCAGCCCAGGACGCGGAGAGCGTGGACCTGGACGACGGGGTGAAAAAGGAGGGCTGGTGGTCCACCTGGTCGGAGGCTGAGGTAGACGCGGTGTTGGCGGCGCCGCTCGACGAGGCGGCAGCGTCGTCCTTCCGGGTCCCGCCCGCCGACCTGGCCGCCGCGGCGGCCACCATCCCGCACACCTCGCCGACCCCGCCCGCCCTGGTTGCCGCTTTCAAAGCCCACTACGGCGTCCGCCCCGGCGGCAACTGCGACCGGGACCCGCGCTCCGACCCGCACTGCGAATTTGTGGGGCGCAACGTGTTTTACCAGGCCCGCAGCCTGGAGGCGACGGCGGCCGCGCTCGGGGGGGAGGCGAGCGTCGACGCGGCGGCGTCCTCTCTTGCCGCCTGCCGCCTGCGCCTGTTTGTGGCGCGGTCTTCGCGCCCGCCGCCGGCGACGGACGACAAGGTTGTCGCCGCCTGGAACGGGCTAACTATCGGCGCGTTGGCGGTGGCGGGGCGCGCCCTGGCGGGGCTGGGCGCGCTGGGAGGCGCGCCGCCCGCCTGTGGCTGGCCTGCCTCGTCGTCCACCACCGCCGACCCGCACACCCTGGTGTCCGCTGCCGCCGCGGCGGCGACCACCATCAAGGCCCGCCTGTGGAACCCCGCCACCAAGCGCCTGGTCCGGTACTACCGGGGCGACGCGGACGCGCTGGCCACCTCCCCGCCCGCCGTCGCGGACGACTACGCCCACCTGGCGTGCGCATCCTTGGACCTAGGTGCGGCGACAGGTGACACACAGTGGGTGGCCTGGGCGGTCGACCTGCAGGACGCCCTGGACACCGATTTCTGGGATGGGCAGGGTGGCGGGTACTGGACGACGGATGGGAAGGACCCGACGCTCACCCTGCGCAAGAAGGAGCTGTATGACGGGGCGGAGCCCGCGGCCGGGTCGGTCGCGGCGGAGAATGCCCTGCGCCTGGCAGCCCTGGCCGCGCCCGGGTCGCCCCGCGCGGCCGCCTGGGAAGCCCGGGGCCGGGCGGCGCTGACGGCCATGCTGGGCGGCGGCCGCCCGGCCTTGGCGGCCCCGCAGGCGGCCGCGTCGGCGTTCCTGGCCGTGGCTTGGCCGCCACGGCAGGTGGTGGTCGTCGGGCCACGTGGGTTGCCCAGCATGGACGCCCTGCTGGACGCGGCCTTCGCCGCGCCTGCCCCCGACAAGGTCATCATCCCGCTGTTCACTGGCGACGAAGCCTGCCTCGCGTTTTGGCGCGCCTTCAACCCGGAGGCCGTGGCGGTCGGGTTGGGCCCCGGCACGCCCGCCCCAGGCCAGGCGACGGCTTTTGTGTGCGCGGACTTTACGTGCCGGGCGCCGACGAGCGACCCGGCGGTGTTGGCGGCGGCCCTAGAGGCGCCCCGGCGTGGCGGCGGGGGTGGCGGTGGTGGTGGTGGGCCTGCGCCGGTGTCGCCCATTGATTTAGGCGCGCTGTTGGGGAAGAAATGAGAACGGGGGTGCCGACCAAGGAGGGGTCACAAAGACAACCATTTGTATTCCTCCTTGCTTTCTCCTCCACCCCTCATGCGTACCCTGGCCAGCCTCTTGTTGGTGTGCATCGCTGGCCTGGCCTGGCCTGGCCTGGCGGCAGGTCAGGGCATGAACCGGCCGGCCGAGCCGCTTCTCCGTCAGGCAGCGCCCGCGGCGCCCGAGGCGGCACCCTCGGCGCCCGAGGTGCCCGCCGAGGAGCCCGGTCTCGCTCCCTTGGCCGCCGCCCTGAAAGCCAATTATAGCACCCTCTGGAGTGTTATAAAATCGGCCCGCCTGGAGAGTGAGGTTTAGAGAGGGAGGGAGAGAGAGAGAGAGAAAAGCGGCGGGCGCGTGTGGAAGGAGGCGTACAGGCGGCAAATGGCTGGCTGAGCGCGCCCCCCCCTTCTTCGTCAAACTTGGGCACGCACGCACCAACGTGCGTGCCCCGCGCCCCACGTCCTGGCTCACAGCCAGCACTCACCTCCCGCACCCCCAAAAACCTACCCGCTCTAGAATTGTTCGACGACCGCACCGCCCGTATGACCGTCCTGGCGCCCACAAACGAAGCGTGGTTAAAACGCTTACCCTCCCTGACCGCGGGCTCCAACCTGACGGTCGCCCAGCTGCTCTCTGACGGCCGGGCCCGCGTCCTGGAGCAGATCCTCAACTACCACGTCCTGCCTGGCCGCCCACTGGAGAGCTTAGAGCAGCTCAGCCTGCGCGGTCGCCTTCCATCCAACGCCAACAGCTGTTCTACCGCCAAGAATGTGGAGGTGGTGGCAGCGCAGCCGACGGGCAAAAACGCGGGCCAGCTCACGCTGGCTTCGTCCTTGGGCGGCACCGCCCAAACAGTCGGCCCACCCACGCCCGTCACGGGCGGGTCCTTCATCTTCCCCATCGACGACGTCCTGCTGCCGGCCTCCATCACGCTGCCCTTTGAGAGCGCCCTGGCCGGCCCGGGCGATCTGGGCCGGTCGGCGCTGGATGCGGCCTCCCTAGCCGCGCTGGCCGCCCAGCTGAAGGGCAAGGAGCCGTTGCCATTGACGGACGATGCCGGCCTGGCGGCCCGGGACAAGGCTGCTCAAGGCGCAAACTCAGTGCCGGTGGGTGGTGGGGAGCCGGGGCCTGCCGCGCCACAGCAGCCGGCCCGCCGCCGGGTGACCGTGCCCACCCTGCCGCCTGCAGTGGCGGAGGAGGAAGGGGCGGTCACCTCGCCGCCCGCCGTGGCGTCCATGGGTGACCGCGGCGGGCCGACCCAGGTCGTGCCTTGAGAAAGATAGTGAAAGGGGAGTGGCGTCCGCCGCCTTGCCGTGCACTTCCTAGGAAAATGCACGCGCGTGTGTGTGAGAGAGAGAGGGATGCGGGGCACGTGTGGGGGGGGCGGGTGGTTTCCTTGCAAAACAAACCAGGCCTGACCCTCTCCTCTCTCCAGGCTCCTCTCTCCAGGCACGCCTCACTCTTCTCTCGTAAACACAAACAAGCCTCCGGTGCCCGTCTGCCGGCCGATGAGCGTATCCGCGTCCAGGTACGTTATCAGGTACTCCGACCCAGCCTCCCGTTCCAGGGCGTCCCGGACCGGCTGGAGCGCTTTCGGCAGGGCCCCACGCAGCGGGACGGTGAACCCCGCCTCTGCCACCGCCAGCACCGCCCGCTGCTGGAGCCACCCGCGCCCGGGCAGCGCGGCGGGCGCCAGCAGGACCTCGCCCAGCCCGGACAGCCGCGCCCCGCCCACGCCCGCCGACTCAAACTGAAGGCGCAGCCGCTTCCCCGACCGGGCCTCGTACCGGGCGCGCACGGTCGCGGTCAGGCCGTCGCCCGAGCGCAGGAGGGGCGGCACGCCCGCCCGGATGACGTTGCGGACCTCGCCCTCGATGGGGCCGTCCGGGCCGAGGTCGGCGTCGGGCGGGTCAAACTCCTGGTAAATGGCGCCAGCGGAGGGCAGCAGGGGCGCCAGGGCGGACGGGATGGCGTCGGAGAGCGCTAGGAAAGGGGCGACGTCGGCTGCAGTCGTGAACGCCAACAACCACCGGCCTGGCAAGAGCGCCCGCCAGTCGTGCGCGTCAGGGGAGAGGGCTTCCAGGGCAGAAATGGCTTCCTCCAGGGCACCCCTCGTCGACCGGGAGAGCGAGACCCGGGCGCCGCGGGTGGAGGTCAGGGCGTCAAAGAGGTCGGCTTTGGCCGTGGAGGAGGTTGAGGTGGCCGCCGCCGGCGCCGCCGCAGCTCGTGGGCTGTGTGTATGCGGGCGCGGGCTCGCGACGCGCGCGCCGATGCCGATGCCGCTGCGCTGCGAGGTGAGCGGTCTGGGCCTGGTCTGGCCCATCGCTGGCATGAGGCGGGCGTGCATGGTCGCGCGCGTGACAACGGGTGGGGACGAATGGAATGAGAGGGGAGTGTGAAGTGGACGCATTTACGGGACTCCCCCCGAAGAGCCCGAAATCATAGAGTCTCTTTCCGCGAGGGGGGGGACGACACGCGGGCGCCGCGCGCCTTCCGCCACACCCCACCCACCCGCTGGCCAGGCCGTAAACCTCGGCCTGGCCCTCCCCTCCGCCCCCACCATGCCCCCCCGCCGCCCCTCAATCCCCTTGGCCCCCGTCGCCTTCCCTGACTCGCATGCGCTCGCCACTGAGCTGAAGTTTGGCGCGCTGTGCGACCTGTTTGACCGAACCCATCAGGCCAAAGCCGGCAAGCGCAAGGAGATCGTCCGGAAGTTCTTCAACCGGGCGGTGTGGGGCTTGCGCTTTGAGAACAAGGTCTGCGTGGCGGGTGGGCCGGATGTGACCACGCCACCCGAGCGCCTGGGCGATGTCTTCGAGGTCTTCCGCCTCATCATGCCCGGCCACGACAACGTGCGGCCGCCGTATGGGGTGAGCACTTAAAGAGGAAGAGGAGGCGGATGGGTATGAGAGGGAGGTGGACGAGGTGGACGAGGTCGGCGCGTCTGGGCAGCCGTTATACCCCGAGGGACGGGGGGTGGGTGGGGGGGGGGGTTATGTGCATTTTTTTTTCCTGCTCGCGCTAGCCAACGCGTCTAAAAACCTTCTCTCTCTCCAACGTCCCTCCAACAGCTAAAAGAGGAGGCCCTCGCCAAAGCCCTGATGTTCGCCTTCCAGGTCGACAAGAACACGGCCAAGGGCCGCCAGGTCTTGGGCTGGCGGTCGGGCGGCGGCGGGGCGGGCCGGTCCGCCAACGCGGGCAACCTGGCCAAGACGGTGCGGGACGTTCTCTTTGCGATCGACTGTGACTCGGCGAACGACCGCCTGCTGAGCGTGGGGCAGGTGAATGCCTACCTGGACCGCCTGGCCGCGGAGCAGACCACCGAAAAAAAGGGCGAGGTCTTGCGGGGCCTGCTGAAGGCGGGGTCCTCCCCCCGCACTGCGTACTACCTCGTCAAGATCATCCTGCGCAGCCTGAAAGCCGGCATCTCGGACGCGGCCGTCCTGGAGGCCTGGCACCCGGCCGCTATGGGCCTGTGGAACACCACGTCCTCCATGGTCCGGGTGTGCGCGGACTTGAAGGACCCGCGCGCCTCGGGCGCGGGGGCGCGGGTGGAGCTGGGTGCGCCCGCCCAGCCCTTCATGGCGAGGGCGCAGCCCTCGGCGGGCCCGCTGCCGGCCGCGGCGGCGGACGCGGTGCAGAAGCTGGCGAACGAGAAAGCGCTGGGGCCAGTGAGTGAGGCCGTTCCCAGTGAGTGGCCGCGGGAGGTGCGGGACGCCCTGGAGGTGCTGGCCGCCCAACCTGGCTCGTCACCTGCCGCGGCGGTGCTGGCCCTGCCGCCGCCCTCCTCGCTGGAGGCGTCCGCCGCCCCGCCTTTTTACCTGGAGAAAAAGTTTGATGGCTTCCGCATCCAGCTGCACGTAGACGGCGATGGTGCGTGTGTGCATGGAGTGTGTGCGGAGGGGCACAGAGGAGGGACACACTCAAAAATACGCACTCTCCCTTCTCCCCCCCCCCCACTCACCATGATGTCGTCTCTCATCTTTCCTCACAGCCCCTCCCAAATTCTGGACCCGCTCCGCCATCGACCATGGCGCCCAGTCCAAGTTCAGCCTGCTCGCGCCCGTCGTCGCCGCCCAGATCCGGGCCAGTCGGGTCGTCCTGGATGGCGAGATCTCGGTCTGGCGCCTGTCCCGCGCGAGGGAGGAGCCCTTCAACCTCCTCCGCCCGGCCTGGGCGGCGGCGGGCGACGCCAGCCTGGGCCTGGGCGACACGCTAGTCATGGAGTCGGGCGACATCGGGGAGCGGTCGGCCATGACGGCCGACCCGGGGTGGACGCCGCCCGTGCTGGGCGACCTGGTCCTGCTGTACGCGCCCTTTGACGTGCTGTGGCTGGATAGCGCGGGCGGGTCGACCGCCCACCTGCCCCTGCCCGCGCGCAAGGCCCTCCTGGCCGCCGCCGTCGGCCGCCTGCCGCCCGGCCGGGTCGGCATCGAGCTCGGGGTCGAACACAACCCTGACAAACCGTACTTGGACGACCCCGTCCCCCGCGACCCGGCCGCCGTCGCCGCCCAGCCGTGCCGCACGCGCATGCTCGGCCGCCTGGAACCCTTGCTCGCGGATGAGCCATTCATGTGCGGCCCGACCGGCGCGCCGGTTGACCAGCCCGCCTGCGTTCGGGGCTACACGGCGGCCGACATTGAGGCCGCCTACAAGGGCGCGGACGAGCGGGGCGAGGAAGGGATCGTGGTGAAAGGGTCGGCCGCGGCCTGGGCGCCGGGCGAGGTGAGAAGAACAAAAACGCGGGCACATTTTTCCATCCGATTTGCATTATCCCTCTCCTGGTGGGGGACGGTCTGTCCATGGAACCCCACGCAGGCGGGCTCGGTGCGCCATGCACGGTGTGAGGAGTTTTTTTTGCTCTCACTCTCTTTCTCTCTCTCCCTCTTTCACCAGCGCAACGGCGGGTGGCTCAAAATGAAGCCCGACTATGAGAAGGCGCACGAGGTGGACGCCCTGGTTGTGGGCGCCAACCTGGGCAAGGGCCACCGCGGCGGGTTTGCGTCTGAGTACATCATGGCCCTGCTGGACCAGGCACCGCCCAAGCGGGGCGCCGACGGCCAGCTCCCGCCCCGCCTGCCGGGCGAGCCGCTCCCGCACTTTGCCTCCTTTGTTCGCGTCGGCACCGGCTTCACCATGAACGAGCGGGCGGCCATGGACGCCCGGCTGAGGCCCCTGCTGGAAGACCCGCCCAGCGGGCGGCGGTACCCGCCCTGGCTGCGGGTGGCGGGCAGCCCGGGCGAGGCGGCGGACGCGTGGATGAGCGACCCGACCGACCCGCGCACGCCCGTCCTGGTGCTGAAAGCCGACGTGCGGGTCACGCGCACGCAGACGTATGCTGTCGGCATGGGCCTGCGCCACGTCCGCATCGCCCGCGTGCATGAACACAAGACGTGGGCCGACATCCCGACCGCCCGCAGCTTTGTGGCCCAAATCAAGGAGCAGAGGGGTCTCCTGGGGCGGAGCAACACCGCGGCCGGGCGAGGTCCCGCCCGCCCGCTCCGCCCCCCTGGGGGCGGCGCCTCCCGGGGCGTTGTGCCCGCCCACCTGCGGCCAACGGCCGGGTTGGCGCCCACCTCGGGGGGTCCTCTCGTCGGCAAGACCGTCCACGTCATCAACCGCCTGTGGGGTTCGTACGGCAGTGCGGCCGCCTGCCAGGCGGCCGTGGCTGGCCTTGGTGGAAAGTGGGTGGCGGGCCTGACGCCCGGGATGGCCGTCGACTTTGTGCTGGCGGCCGACCCGGCGACCGGGCGACTGGGCGACTCCATTGGCGCCGCCCTCTATGCGGCCACCATCGCGGGCGACAAGGGTAACAAGGGGGGAGGAGGAGGCCACCCGGGGCGGGACGTGCTGGATGTGTCGTGGCTGGCCGAGTGCGAGGCCGCGGCCGCGGGGGCCGGGATGGACGGGGCGGCCCCACACCTGGTCGCGCCCGCCCCGCGCCACTACCTCCACCTGGCCCGCAAGGGGGTGGGCGCTGCTACTGCTGCCGCCGCCCCGCGCGCCCCGGGCGACATCGCGGCCGAAGCGCACGCCCTGCCGGCCCCCGACCGGTGGGGCGACCCGGCCCGCCAGCCCAGTGAGCCTGCCGACATGCGCGCTGTGCTGGGGAGGTTCATGGCCGGCGTGGCGCTGACCCGGCGCGACGTCCTGGGCGAGGGGTGCGCGCAGCCGGACAGGGTCATCGCACCGGGCACCCCCGACGCGGATGAGGCGGTGCGGGCGGGCCTGGCCCTGCTGGCGCCGGCCTGGCCGGCCGGGGCCGCGCCGCTGCCCGACATGGGGCTGCGGGGTGTGGCCGCGGCGGCCGTCTGCCTGGTCCGCCCGCCCGCGCCGTCACCCCCTGCCTGGGCGCCCGCCAAGGCGCACGCTGTCGCCCACGCTGTCGCCACCGCGGAAATCCGGGCGGACAGCCTGGCCCGGCGTCGCGCGGAGACGGCGCTGGTGCGGCGCGGCGCGCGCGTGGTCGGCGCCGGCGCGGCGTGGGGTGGTGGTGCCGCGACCGCCGCCCCGCTGACGCACCTGGTGGTCGTCACCCCGCCCGGCCTGACGCCCGAGGCCTGGGCGGACGTGCCAAATGCGGTCTTGGAGGCGGCGTGGGCGGCGGGCGGCGCGGCGGGCATGGCCCGCCTGCGCCTGGGGCTGGCCCTGGGCGGGCTGGTGGTGGTCGACGAGGCGTGGGTCGGGGAGGCGGCCGGGGCGGCGGCAGCCGGCGGCGCTCCTCCCCTTTGCCACGCCTTCCCGGGCCTGCCGCCCGCGGGTTCGGACGCGGGTGGCTGGGACTGGGAGAAGTGGGGGGTGGCGCCGCCCGTGCGGGAGGTGGCAGTGGTGGGCCAGATTGGGCCTGCTGGCGAGGCGGCGGCCGCGCCTTGGCCACGCGGAGGCGGCGGTGCCCGCCGTCGTTGCCGCCCCGCCCCCGCGCCCCGTCCGCCGCGCGCCCGCCGCCGCCTGTCCCCGCCCGAGGCGACGACCGCTACGGCCGCGGTGGGGACGATGACCTCCCAGGCCGGCGCGACGACGGTGACGGCGCCCCCCGCGGAACACATGTTCAGCGCCCAGCTGGAGGAGCTGGCAGCGGAGGGCGGTGGCTCCGGGTCTGTCCAGCGCCACCAACACGCGCCCCCACCCCCGCCCGCTGCCCCGCTATATGGCGCTGCTGCAGCTGCTGCTACTACTGCTGCTGGTCCGGGCAGCGGTGGTGGTGGTGGTGGTGAGCGCCACCCGATGCTGGACCTGATGGAGGACATGGCCCGGGCGGGGGGTTCGGGTGAGGGCGCGGGCGCGGGCGCGGCGCCCCTGCCTCCCGTGCTTGGTGCTGCTGCTGGCGCTGGCGGCGGCCCACCCCCTCCACCCCCTCCTCCCTGGCAGGCCGCCCTGGCCGCCGTGTCCCAGCAGCCCCCTCCACCTGCCGCCGCCCCCTCCCCACCCCCTCCCCCACCCCGCCTCCCCTCGAGCGCGTACCCTGATGGCTACTGTGCGACCGAGGGCTTGCCGCCCGGGTGGACGATGGCGGACTACCAGGCCCTGCCCCAGGCGGAGATGGACCGACTTATGGGCATGGATTAGAGGGTGGGGTGAATGGAGAAGGAAGGCGAGAGACAGATAGAAACGGAGACGTATGCACGAGGGGAGAGAACAGGGAGAAGATAGACAGAGATGCATGAAGAAACAAAAAAACACGCTGTGGCGCTACAAGACGTCTACTCTCTCTCTAATAATCCAGCGCCCCGCCGCCGTGCGCGACCGGCGCGTCATAGTCCATCCACCGCGGCGCCCGCGGCCGTTTGGGCGACCGCCCACCACCATTCCCGCCCCCGCCCTGCTCCTCCTCCGCGCCGGGCAGCTCCCCATCCTCGTCCTCGACCTCTCCCTCCTCCCGGTCGCTGCCGCCGCCGGGGCCGGCTGGCTGTGCCGATGGCGGTGCAGGCGGCGCCACCACCGCCACCACCTCAGCCTGCTGCTGCTGCGGTGGTGCGGCCGCCCGGCGGGCGACGATGGCGTCCGCGACATCCAACACCTTGGCGCGCACCTCCCGGGCGGCGCCTCGGGGGACTGCACCAGTGCCGGTGTCCGCCGCCCCGCCGCCCGCCCGCCCGCCAGGCCCCGCGCCGACGGTGGGCCGGGACGACCGAAACATGGAGGCCGCGCCGGGCGCGTCCACCGCCGCCGCGGCCGGGCGTGCGGCGGTCGGCGCGGCGGCGGGGGGCGGCCTGCCCGGGTGGCCCCCCCCGGCCCCCGCAAGGTTGGCGGTGCTGCCCAGGCCCGCCGCCCGGCGCGAGGCGGCCGCCAGCCCGCCCGCAGCCGTGGCAAGCGGGGGAGGGGACAGCAGGCCGCCCCCGCCGGCCCCCGCCAAGGGCGCGGCGGTGGGCGGCGGGGACAGGGCCGGGACGCCCAGGCCGTGGATGCCGCCCCCGCCGGCCGCTGCGGCCGCTGCGGCCGCGGCCGCCGCCATCCCGGCCGGCGCGGGCACACCCTCCGCCCGCACCCTGAAATGGGGTTGGGGTAAGGTGGCAGGGATGGTGCCCCCGCCCCGGGCCGCCTCCTGCAGCCGCCGCGTCAGGTAGGCCTCCTCCAGCGGCCTGAAATCGTCGGCTGGGCCGGGCAGCGCGCCGGCCACGGCCGCCGCTTCCAGGGCGGCCAGCGTGCCGCGCAGGGGCGCCGACGCGGCGGCCGCCGCGTCCAGGTCCAGGCAGCCCGTAAAGGTGCCGACGGCGGCGCCCATGGTGGCCACCCACTCCTCCTTGTCCGACCGGGCGGCGGCGGCGAGGTCCTTTTGAAAATGATTGAGAAGGGGTGGTCGGGTTTGGATGAGAGAGAGAGAGAGAATTGGTGCATGCACCTCTCTCTCTCACGCCCTCTCTCTCTCTCTCCAGCTCTCTCCATCCTGCTCACACACCTCCAGCTCCGCTGTCAACCCGATTCGCGCGTCGGGCGGGAGGTGAAGGACCGACAGGAGCAGGCGCACGCGGACGAGCGGGTCCAGGCCGTCAAAGCGGGCCGTCAGCTCGGTCAGGAGGGCCGGCGTGAGGGAGCGGGCAAAGTCGGGGGCCGACCAGTCACCCGCTAGGCGGGAGGCGGTGGTGGAGATGGCATTGAGAGAGGTCATCGCGCCTCAGGACTGCCTCGAGGAGAGAGGCGCGCGTGAGACGGCCTCTGGCCGGAAAAAGAATAGTGAAATGCCTGGAGAGCAGCAGTCACTCCTTCAACCTCATCTGGGTCTCCAGGCACACGGAAGTAGTCCGAGCCGAGCGAGAGAGCGGGTCCCTTCAGCAAAACCTCTCTCTCTCTCTCTCACACTTCCTCCGCGATGATCCTCGACGCGCTCTCCCCCGCCCGGCGGCGCAGCCGGTCCGAGTCGGAGTCGCACGAGGAGGCTGGCAGGGGCGCCCTGCATGACCAGTCCCATCTCCACACCGTCAAACTGTCGCCCGGGTCGGGCGCGGACGCCATTCCCTCCTTTTTTACGCCGGTGAGTTGAAGGAGCGTTGCGTGTGTGGACAGTGCTTGCGTGTGCCCGCGGGGTAGGCGGCGGCGCGTCTCTGTTTGTTGCAAACTCGTGCGGCCATTTTTCTGCATGCGCCGGCGCTGGCTGACTCTTTCTCCGTCCGCCCCACCCCTCACATCTCTCACAGGCCCCTCCCACATCCACCACCGACCCCTCCACGGACGGAGGGGTCGGAGCCCCCTGGGCTGCGACTCTGGGCCCCCGGGCCGCGTCCTTTTTGTTAACAGCGCCCGCCTTGGATGCGCTTTGGGCGGCCGTGCGCGGGCGAGCGGTGGTCGCCGCGCGCGTGGCCCTGGCGGGCGAGGACGACGATGGCGCCCTCTCCGAGGGCGTGCTGGACTATGAGGCATACCGCCAGGTGAGTAGGAGGCGGCGGCGGGAGATGAGGAGAGAAGAAAGAAAAAGGGGGCGGGCCCCGGATTTTGCTCGCCGGCGCCCGGTCGCGCGCGCACTTGAAATTAAACCCTTCCCCTGTCCCCCCCCCCCCCCCCTCTTTCTCACGCCAAAAGGCCGCCACCGACGCCCTCGCCTCCGCCGGCCCCGCCGCCGCCCGCCTCCTGACCGCCCGCGCCTTCCTCCGCCTGGCAGCAGCAGCAACAGCAACGGCGCCGACAACCCCGCCGGGCACCGTCCCCGCGGCGGCCCTCATCGCTTACCTGGGCCAGCGCGCGGGCTCCCTCCAAATGCACGTCCACCTGGCCTGCTTCGCCCGGTGTGGGGGCGGGCCTGGCGCCGGTGGCGGGGACGGCGACGGTGGCGACCCGTCCACCCCCTCCTTCTCGGAGGGCTGGCTGGACGCGGACGCGGTGGCCGCCTTCGTGGCGGACACGCTGCCCCAGCTGGCCGGCAGCGGGGCGGGCGCCGCCTTCCCCGGCGCGCTTCCGCCGGCCGAGCACGCCGCCCTGGCCTCCCGCAAGCTGACCTTCTTCCACGGCGCCCGCCCCGCGCGCGGGTGTGGGGGCACGCCGGGGGGCCGGGTGCGGGTGCGGGGCCTGCTGGCCGGTGCCCCGCTGGCCGAGCTGCTCGACCTCCACCGGGCGCCCGGCGCGGTGGCCGCCTTCCCCGAGGAGGACCAGGAGCAGCAGGAGGGGCGCCCGCCCGCCTGTGGCGGCGGCGGCGGCGGCGGCGACCACTCACCGCACGCGACCGTGGGCGGGCCCCTGGACAACTGGTTCTCCGCGGCCTCCACCGCCCGGGTGGCCGCCCTGTTTGCGGACCTGTGCGGCGGCGAGGGTGGCGCCGGCGGAGACGGCGCCCGCGCCCGCGCCCGCGCCCGCGCCCGCGCCGGCCACCCGCCCTCCATCGCCGCCGCGGGCCTGGCCCGCCTCAACGGGGGCACGCTCTCCCCGCTCTTCGCGGCGCGGCTGGTGGAGGAGCGGGGGTCCGCCCCTGGCGGCGGCCTCGCCCTGCCCGACTTTGTCGACTTCCTCCTGGCCTGGGCGGACCGGGGCTCGCCGGCCTCGCTGCGCTGGCTGTGGCCGGCCCTGGACGTGCGGGGTGCCGGGCACCTGACCCGGGCGGACGTGCACACGCTCTTCGACGCGGTCCGGGCCCTGTGGGTGGAGCGGGGCCAGTACCCGGAACTGCGCACGGAGGACGTGGTGTGCGAGGTCTTTGACATGCTGGCCCCGGCGCGCCCGGACGTGCTGACGCTGGGCGACCTCGTCCGGCGCGGGCGAGGGGGTGGGTACGGGCCCGCCCCGCCCGCCCCCGGCGCCGGCGCCTGGGGGGCGGGGGCGGGGACGGGCGGGACGGTCGCGGGCGCGGTCGTCGGCCTCCTGGCCGACGTGTCCTGCTTCTGGGAGCACGACTCCCGGGAGGCGGCCCTCCAGGCGGCGGCCCTGGCGGGGCAGCAGCAGCAGCAGCAGCAGCAGCGTCAGCAGCAGCAGGCCGCGGCGGCGGCGGCGGCCGCAGTCGAGGGCGAGGGCGAGGCCAGGACGACCGCTGGCGAGGCCGTGCCACCACCCGGCGCTGGTACCACCGCCACCACCTCCCCTGCTGACGCCACCTCCCCCGCCCGCCCCTGGGCGGACGTGGACCCGGGGTGGGGCGGCGGCGAGGTCGGTGGCCGGCACGAGACGCTGCGGGAGCGGGCGGTGCGCCGGGCGGCCACGGCGGCGGCGGCCGCGGCGGCCGCGGGGGGCGCCGCCCGCCCGCCGCAGCATGGGTCGCCGCCGCCCGGCTCCGGCCTGCCTCCCGCCCCGCCCGCGACCTCGCCCTGGGCGTTCGCGTCCAGCCCGGGGTCGCCCTCCGACTCGGTCGGCAGCGAGGCCTGGTCGGACGGCTTTGCGGTGGCGGGTGACGACACGCCGCCGCAGCAGGGCGGTGGCGGGTCGTCGTCGGGGTGGGGCGAGGCGGCGGCGGGTGGTTGACACACGGTTGGTCTAAAGAAATTAGAATTCGTTTTTTTGTTTCGACCGCACACACGATCCTCTCCCCCACACGCCCTTCCCGCACCCGCACGTGCCCAGCAGTCTCACCCCACAGAAGTCTCCCATAAATTATAAGGGGACCAAATGGCGGACACGCCGGGCTCGCCGCCGCCCAACCCGGCCGCTGCTGCTCCACCCCCGGAGGCCGCCCTCCTGGCCGCCGCGGCCGCGGGCGACCTGCCCACCCTCACCGCCCTACTCTCGTCCGGCGCCGACCCTGCCTGGCAGTGCGACGCGACCGGCACGTCCCCGCTCATGGTCGCCGCGACCGCCGGCGCCGCGCCCTGCGTCTCGGCCCTCCTCGCCGCGGGCGCGCCCTGGAACGCGGTCGACCGGGGCGGTGCGTGCGCGGGCGAGCTGGCCAACGGAGCGGGGCACGGCGAGGCGGCGGAGGCTTTGTTTGAGGCGGGCGTCCGGGCGGAGCTCGTCCTGGGCGCCCTGGAGAGCGCTTTGCGCGGGCGCGCCCAGCCGTCGCCACCTCCAGCCGCTGCTGCGTCCGCGTCCACGTCCGCCGCCGCCCCTCCACCCTCCACCCCGCCCGCCCCGGGCTACTTGGACCAGGCCCTCTCCTACGCGCCCGGCCCGGACGGGGCGGCCCGCCTGGCGGACGAGCAGGGGCGCGGAGTGATGATGGGGTGGGAGGCGCCCCTGATGGTCGCCCACGCGCACGCCGTCTGCCGCCGCCCGGCTGGACAGGGAGGAGAGGGAGGAGAAGCAGCCACGCACGTCCTCAACATCGGCTTCGGCTTGGGACTGGTCGACTCCGCCATCGCCGCCCGCGCCCCGACCACGCACACCATCTGTGAGCCCCACCCGGACGTGCTGGCCCGCATGCGGAGCGAGGGCTGGTTTGAGCGGCCGGGCGTGTCGGTCATTCCTCTCACCTGGCAGGCCGCCTGGGCGGAGGGTCGCCTGCGCCCGCCCGCGGGTGCGCCCGCCTCGAAATTCACGGGCGTCTTCTTCGACCCGTTTGAGGAGGCGGACGACAACGTGGCGGCCTTCCACGACACCGCCCTGCCGCACCTGCTCGCCCCGGGCGGCACCTACTCCTTCTTCAACGGCCTCAACGCGGACAACCCTTTCTTCCATGCCGTTTCGTGCGAGGTCGTGGCGCGCCGCCTGCGGTCGGCCGGCTTGGAGGTGGCGTACGTGCCCCTGCCTTTGCCCGCCGACGCGAC
>Ga0315278_10002550_pt1 | contig 16223 bp, 17 predicted proteins | sample YL17G06_0_MG_FD_203880 | JGI IMG/M metagenome (GOLD analysis project Ga0315278, IMG submission 203880) | Sediment microbial communities from Yellowstone Lake, YNP, Wyoming, USA - YL17G06_0 | ecosystem: Environmental > Aquatic > Freshwater > Lake > Sediment | place: USA: Wyoming | collected... | reverse complement strand
GACCAGTTTGCCGCCGGCATCGATAATCTGATTCTCATCCAAACTCTTCAGAGTCCTTCGCAGGGCGGCGGTTTCGGTTTCGACACCAGCGATGCGGCCATCTTTGATCAGCACGGTAGCATCCATATAGAATCCGAGCGCCGGATCAATTACCCGCCCGCCGACTATTGCCATGTCGTATTTCTTGTTCGCCATGTTGCTATGCCTCCTCCTTCCGTCCCGAAAGCAGATACAAAACCGCCATCCTGACCGCCACTCCGTTGGTGACTTGTTGCAGGATCACCGATTGCTCGCCGTCGGCCACGTCGGTAGAGATTTCCACGCCTCGGTTCATCGGTCCGGGGTGCATGATAGTGTAATTCTTGTTGAGTCGCTTTAGGCGCTCTTTGTTGATGCCGAACAGGTTGGTGTATTCACGCAGCGACGGGAACATCCCGGCTTTCTGTCGCTCCAGTTGAATGCGCATGACGTTGACCACATCGGCGCCATCGAGGGCCTCATCGATGTTGGTGTAGACATCACACTCGAATTGCTCCACGCCGTGCGGGATGAGTGTCGATGGGCCGCATAGGGCCACGGAAGCACCCATGCTCTTCAGTCCCCAGATATTCGAACGGATGACCCGCGAGTGAATGACATCGCCCACCAGCACCACTCTGAGTCCCTCAAGTTTGCCGTACTTGCGGCGGATCGTGAACATGTCGAGCAGGGCCTGGGTGGGGTGCTCGTGGGTGCCATCACCGGCGTTGATAATGTTCGCATCCATGCACTTGGTCAGATAGTAGGGCACCCCCGATGACGCGTGCCGCACCACCACCATATCGATCTTCATCGCTTCAATGTTTTGCACCGTGTCGCGGAGCGATTCACCCTTGGACACCGACGAAGTGGCCTTGGCGAAGTTGATCGAATCAGCCGACAGCCGTTTCTCGGCCAGTTCGAAGGAGATGCGCGTGCGGGTGGAAGCTTCGTAGAATAGGTTCAGAACCGTGAGGCCGCGCAGAGTGGGCAGTTTCTTGATCTCACGGTCAAGCACTTCACGAAAGGTCTCGGCGGCATCAAGAATTGTTACAATATCCTCTTTCGGGACACCCTCGAGACCGAGCAGATGTCGCGATGAAAGCCGGCTCATGCCTTGCCTCCTTTGCGGGCGGTTTTCTTCGCGGGTGATTTCTTGCCAGGTGTTTTCTTCGATTCGCTTCCTGCAGTCTCAGCTATGTCACCGCCGGCCTTTGCCGGGCTGTTGTCTCCCGGTACCACATAGACCTGGTCGACACCCTCTTTTTCTTTGACTTCGAGGACCACCTGATCGGAGCGCGAAGTCGGGATATTTATGCCCACGTAGTCGGCTTTGATCGGCAGCTCACGGTGGCCGCGGTCGACCAGCACCGCCAGTTGAATCGTGCTCGGGCGGCCGAAATCCACGATATGATTGAGCGCCGCCCGAATGGTGCGACCGGTGAAGAGGACATCGTCGATCAGGATGATATTCTTGTCTTTTACCGGAAAGAGGATGTCGGTACGCTGAATCACCGGCTGATCGAGCTTCTGGTGGACGTCATCGCGGTACAGCGAAATGTCCATCAGGCCGACCGGCACGGTGACGCCTTCGAGCCTCTCGATAAGGCGGGCGATCCGTCGCGCCAGATGTGCGCCGCGTGTCAGAATACCGACTATGGCGATGGATTGTACATCGGTGTTGTGTTCCAGAATCTCGTGGGCGATTCGCGCCAGTGCCCGCTCGATTTTCTTCTCGTCGAGTATGATTTTGTTCTTAGCCGTCAAGACGGCACCTCCGGGTGTGTGGAATGCAGTTGCCTGTCCCGAAAACGATAGGGACAGTTGTAGTTCCAATAGAACTTGGTTTCAGAATCATCAAGACCTCACCTTTGGTGACCTCGCTGGATCACCTTAAAAGGCTCGTCATGACCGGTTGCACAAGTGCCCCGGACAGCCGGGAGTATAATGCATCGCCGACCGGAGTCAAGCGGTCAGAACAGTTGACCGGCTGTTTTTGGATGCCCTGTTCAAGGGCCTGTTGAAAGAACCCTTCGGACAACGTGCTGTCAGACGTCTCTGCCTGGCAGCCTTGAAGTTACAGGTGTCAGCCAGAGTCGGCTGACACCACATCTGGGGCTTTTCAACAGGCACTCAAGTGGCTATGACGGGGGAAGAAACCACGCCCGCGTAGCGAGGATCTTCGAACAGTTCCGACAGCGAAAGGGGAAGCAGGTCGCCCCGTCTGGTCATGTAAGCTACCCGGTCGCACAGTTGGCGAACAACGTCGCCGTCGTGGCTGACAATCATCTGCCCCACCCCCAACTCCTTGAGCGCACGTGAGAGCGCAATGAACCGGCCGACACCTTCGCCATCCAAGCCAGCGGTGGGTTCGTCGAATATGACAAATGACGGCGCCATCGCCAGAACCGCTGCAAACGCCAGCCGCCGCTTCTCCCCGGCCGAGAGGGAAAACGGGTCGCGCTCGGCGAACCGCGCAGGACTCAGCCCCACCAGTTCGAGAAAAGAGTTGATCTCCGCCGAGTCGAGCGATCGGCCGCGATTGTTCGGCCCGAACGCCACTTCCTCGGCGCACGTTTCGAGAAAAAATTGCCGCTCCGGCTGCTGGAGCATCAGCGCGAGCTGCCCGCGGACAACGTCATCCGTCAGCCCAAGCCCGCTCTTGTGCAGATACAGTATCCGACCCTCGATGGCCCGAATCAGACCGGCAATCAACAAACCGAGGCTGCTCTTCCCCACCCCGGTCGGACCGACCAGTCCGACCGTTTCCTCCGCCTCAAGCGACAGGTTGACATTCCGGAACACCGAGTCACACATCGGCCAGGCAAAACTGACCTGCTCCAGTCGGACTGAATTGAGGCGTTCATCGCCCGCCTCATCCCTCAGTTTCAGACTGTTCGGCACGGTCACCTGAATCTGCGACAGATCAGGAATCGTGAGTCCAGCGACAGCGCAAAGTCGTTGGTCACCGAAAATCATCTCCGGTTCCCCATCGGTCACGACAGCCCCGTCGTCAAGGACGATCAGCCGCGAATAGTCTCGGGCCACCTGAGCGCTCTGAGTAATCCGAATCTCGATCAGCCGTTTGTCCCCCTTGTGCAGTCTCGCAAGCTCCGCCGCAAGAATGCGTCGACCGTCCTGGTCGAGAAAAGCGTCTGGTTCGTCCAGAAGAAGCACGGATGGGTTTTGAACCATTACCGAGGCCAGCGCCACCCGCTGTTTCTCGCCGCCAGAAAGCTCCGAGGTGAGACGCCTCAGCAGATGCTCAATACCGAACTGCGAGGCTACCCGAGCGATTTCTATTTCCATCGCTGCCTGTGGTGTGGCGCGATTTTCCAGAGCAAACGCGATTTCCTTTTCGACCAGCGTGGCGACCATCTGGTTGTCGGGATTCTGAAAGAGAATGCCGACCTGACCATCGCCTGATTCGGTCTGGAAACGCCCATTTACGGTCAGTCGGCCACGAGCAGGCCTGACCAATCCGGCAATCAACTTGATAAGAGTCGTTTTCCCTGAGCCGTTTCGACCCATGACACAGACTGATTCGCCGTCAGAAATCCGCAGAGAGAGGTCGCGCAGAGCGGCCTCAGGGCGACGCGGATACCAGTAACTGATGTGGTCTAGTTCAATCATATAAAACGGCCGGACCTGGGATACAAAGTGCTTTCGAAAAACAACCAAACTGGTTGCGTCAGTTCTTGCGAACCTCCTGCAATGAAGTCGCCCGCCCAAGATATCATTCGCAGCCCACCTCTGTCATTCCCCGGCTTGACCAGGGAACCCAGGAATTGTGGATGCCCCGCTTGAAGCGGAGCATGACAGAATCGGATGGCGTTAGGTCACATCCCCGCTCGCCGCGTGCGGGGCGGGATCGTGTGAACTGACACGCTGACGCTCTAATCAGTTTCGGCGTCAGGTCACACCCTCCGACAAGGTCGGAGTACAGGACCTGACGCAACAAAACAGGTCTGACGCAACTATGCCAAAATCAATCATAAGAAACAACCGGCGTCCAAGGAACGAACGCCGGCTGGATTTCGCAAGTCGGTTCGATTAACCGAGATAGTTGACATCCAGTGTACGCGCCGCCAGGGTCTCGTCGAGGCGTCGCACCGGAGTATTATGCGGCGCCGATGTAACAATTTCCGGATTAGTTTCCGCTTCGCGCGCAATCTGAATCATGATTCGGGCAAACTCCTCGAGCGTTTCCCGGCATTCGGTCTCGGTCGGCTCGATCATCAGCGCCTCGGGCACGATCAGCGGGAAGTAGTTAGTCGGAGCATGAACACCAAAATCAAGCAGACGTTTGGAAATGTCGGAGGTCTTCACCCCCAGCTTCTTCTGCCGGCTGCCCGAAAGAACGAACTCGTGCATGCAGTGACGATCATACGGCAGATCATAGTCCTGCTTGAGCAGTTCCTTGAGGTAGTTGGCGTTCAGCACGGCGTTCTCCGAGGCTTCGCGCAGTCCGTCTCCGCCCAGGGTACGGATGTAGGCGTAGGCTCGGACCATATTGGCGAAGTTTCCGTAGAACATGGACAGGCGTCCGATTGACTTTGGGCGGTTGTAATTGAAAAACAGCTTGCCGTCGTTGCCCTTCTCCAGCACTGGAAAGGGGAGGAACTTCTCCAACTCGTCTGTAACACCAACCGCGCCGGCCCCCGGACCGCCACCACCGTGAGGAGTCGAAAACGTCTTGTGCAGATTGAAATGCATGATGTCAAAACCGACATCACCCGGACGGAAGATACCCATGTTGGCGTTCAGGTTGGCGCCATCCATGTAGAGCAGACCGCCTGCCTTGTGAACAAGCTGGGCGATTTCTTCAATATTGCTTTCGAACAGGCCGAGGGTGTTTGGATTGGTCATCATGATACCGGCCACTTCGTCGTCGAGAACCGCCGCCACCGCCTCGGGCGAGATTATCCCACGCTCGTTGGACTTGATCTCAACCGTGGTGAAGCCAATCGACGTCACCGATGCCGGATTGGTGCCGTGGGCCGAATCCGGGATGATGATCTTATGGCGTTTCCGACCGCGGTCGGCATGATAGGCGCGCATGATCAGCAGACCGCAGAACTCGCCATGAGCGCCGGCCACCGGCTGAAGCGAGATGGCCGGAAACCCGGAAACCTCCTTCAGGAAGCCCATCAGCTCCCAGATCAGCTGCAAGCTGCCCGCCGAGCGGCTGCACGGTGTCAGCGGGTGATGCGACTGAAAACCCGGCAGGGACGCCGCCACGTCGTTGAGCTTGGGGTTGTACTTCATCGTACATGACCCGAGCGGATAGAAGCCTTTGTCGATGTGATGATTCTTGATCGACAGGCTAACGAAATGGCGGACTACTTCGGGTTCGGCAGCTTCCGGCAGGGCAGCATTTTCCCGACGCCGGGACTTCTCCGGAATCGCGTCAAGGATTTCGGCTTCACGACGAGCCGTCTGAGGCAGGCTGTAACCGCACCGGCCGGGCGTTGATTTTTCGTAGATCAGGACTTTCTCTTCCACGGTTTTCTTCCAGAGTCTCTATATAGATCGCACACTCATTGAGCCGTAGTGTCAGGTGGGTTCTTGAGCTTCTCTATTTCAGTCTGAGCATACTCTACGTCTTCGGATTGGGGGAATTGCTCAATGTACTTTTCAAACTGAGCGATCGCCTTCGCCGTGTCGGCCATCTTGCGGTAGATAATAGCCTGCATGAGCACGGCGTCACGGGCATGGTAAGTCGTGAACTCGGCGGCAATCTTCTGGTATTCTTCGAGCGCCCTGGGGTAGTCTTTGTCGCGGCGGTAGAAATCGGCAAACGCCATCCGCGCCTCACCTGAGAGCGAGTCCAGTGGCTCTCCGCTCGCAATTACTTTGGTATACCAGGTCTGAGCCTCAGGACCCTGGCCGCGATACTTGTATTTGTCTGCGATCTGCAAGAAGAGACCGCGATCAGTAGCTGTTTCGGCCCTGTTCAGCAGATCTTCAAGGGTGCCAATACCGTTGGAGTAATCGACCAATGTCTTGATGTATTCCTGAGTGGGAGCATACCCCACCAGACGATCAACCTCCTCGCCGTTCTTGCGGACGAGAAGCGAAGTCGGATAGGCTTTCGCATGATACCGGTTTGACGTTGCCGTATCCTTTTCGGCATGCACTTTGGCAAGGATCATATTACTGGTGAAGAAATCAATCGCAGTGTCATTGATGAACACGACCGTGTCCAATACTTTGCACCATGGTCACCAATCGGTATAGAAATCTACGACTACATACTGGTCGGCTTTGGCAGCCTGAAGGGCGTCAGCCAGATTCGTGTAATACGGTGCGAAACCGGCTGAAGTCACCAGCGACGAAGGCTGTTGCTTTTCACTGGAACAGGCCGCGATCACGAGCATCACCACCAGCACGGCGAGGATGATTTTCGTACGCATCAGAGTTCTTCCTTTCGATATCTTCTTCTATTGCTGAGCAGCATCAATTGCTTCAAAGTCCCGGCCAAGCACGGCGGAGAGAAGCAGCTCCACCTCCTGGCGGAATTCGCGCGGCACCATGAGGTAATCACCCTTGCGAATACCCGGTTTCGAGCCGGCCATCCAGCCCATGCCGTTGCCGAGCGGCTGAAACGCCGTCGACATAATGATTGAGGGAATATTGTTTGTGTCGAGCACGTTGCGCACAATTTGAGAGGTGAGATCATCACCGATCACGCACACCCGCACCCAACTGCCATCGGGGGCAACAGCCGCGCCAGAGGAATTCGGAAGCTGGTCGACCAGGCTCACCTGGCACTCCGGACAGACCAGCATGCTGCTGTCATATTCAAAAGCACATTCCGGACAGAACGGCATCTATGACTCCTTCTCGTTTCTGCGCCACTTGTCACCGAGGACCATGTCGAGTATTCCGGTCGCCTCTTCCACACTTTCGGCGGGCACCGATATTTCAAACGCCTGCGTGCCGGGTTTGTAGAAACCTTGAAACATCAGCCCGGCCTGACCGAAAAAACCGGACTTCGAGAAGACCACTGCCGGAATCTCGTATGAATCAAGGACTTCTTTGGCATAGTCGGCCGAGATTTTGTCGGCGATGAACCCCAGAATCACCCAATTGTCAGCCTGGGCCGCGTCTTCCGACGCCTGTAGCTCATGGGAGCAAACGGGACATTCACTCACGCCATTCTCCCACTCAGTTTTGCACACCGGACAATACGCCACTTGTTTACAACTCCTTCAGACCATCGACCAGCGCAGTGATATCAGCATCGGTGCGCTTCTCGGTCAGCGCTACCAGCAGACAGTCCTGCATGGCCGGGTACCACCGACCGGCATCGACTCCCGCCAGGATGCCTCGATCCAGCAGTCCCAGCACCACTTCTTTGGCCGGACCGGGAGTGCGAACCGCGAACTCTCGCACGAACGGTCCTGGGAAATAGGGTCCGAATCCCTTCAGCGCGCCTATTTTCTTCGCGGTGGCCTGGGCTTTCTCCGCCGCAAGAAGCGCAACCTGTCTCAGACCGGTCTTGCCCATGAGACTGAAATAGATCGACGCCATCGTGGCACACAGCGCCTGGTTCGTGCAGATATTCGAGGTCGCCTTCTGGCGACGAATATGCTGTTCGCGAGTTTGCAGGGTCAGCACGAAGCCGGGTCGCCCTTCGACATCTTTCGTGCGCGCGGCAATTCGACCGGGCAGGCTGCGGATGAGGTCTTTTCTGGCTGAGAAGAATCCCAGCAGCGGTCCACCGAACGACATCGGAATGCCGAGCGGTTGACCTTCGCCAACGGCCAGATCCGCGCCGATTTCACCCGGTGTCTTCAGCAACGCCTGCGCTATCGGGTCCACCGACATAATGAGCTTTCCACCGGCCTGATGAGTCATTTCGCACATCCGGTCGACGTCCTCAAGCTGCCCAAAGAAGTTCGGCTGGGCCACCAGCACGCAGGCTGTGCGGTTGTCGATAGCCTTGGCCAGCGCCCCCGGATCGGTCACCCCGTCGCGGGACGGGACCGTCACGATTTCAATCTCGCGCGGTGTCACATAAGCTGCAACCACCTCTCGCACCAGTGGGCTTACCGTCTCACACACGACCAGTCGGCTGCGTCCGGTGACCGAAGCGCCGATCAGGACCGCCTCAGCAGCGGCCGTAGCACCGTCGTACATCGACGCATTCGCAACGTCGAGACCGGTCAATCGGCAGATGTGGGTCTGGAACTCATAAATGACCTGAAGCGTTCCCTGCGCTACTTCAGCCTGGTACGGCGTGTAGGCCGTGACAAACTCCGGCCGACTCGCCAGAGCGCCAAGAGTGGCGGGAATGAAATGATCATAGACACCGCCTCCGGCAAAACAGATCGATCCTTGTCGATTCTGTTTCGAGAGACGTTCGATTTCGGAGAGAACCTCCATCTCGGAAAGCGCCGGGATGTTCAGCGGCCGGTTCAGCCGGAGTTTTTCCGGGATGTCCCGAAATATCTCTTCAAGCGAACCGACTCCTATTTTCTCAAGCATCTTTGCGCGATCGGCGTCGGTGGTGGATATGTATGCCATGAGGTACCTGTTGAGGTCCGCTTCACAGCGAACCGAATTCTTACTTGGCTATTAGCCTGGAGTAATTATCAGCGTTTAGCAATTGATTCAATTCAGAGGCGTCGGTCATCTCCACCTTGATCATCCAGCCGGCGCCATATGGTTCATGGTTTACTTGCATCGGGTCGTCGTCAAGAGACGAATTGACTCCTATCACCTTCCCACTGACCGGGGAATACAGGTCGGATACAGCTTTGACCGCTTCGATCGTACCGAAAGCATCGCCCTGTTTAACCACAATGCCAACCGCCGGCAGTTCGACAAACACCACGTCTCCAAGTTCACCCTGCGCCCAATCGGTAATGCCGATGGTGGCGATTTTCCCTTCCACGCCCACCCATTCGTGGTCGCGAGTGTACATCAATTCAGTTGGAACGTTCACGCAAGTCCTCAGGATTTGTCTGCTTCAGTATTAGCAGCGACCGAGTCGAGCGCGCCGTCCGTCGAAACCTCAGACGAGTCGTTTTCGCCCGGTCGCTTTAGCGTCATTGACTTTTTTTTTGAGTCTTCCCGTCCCTGACGAAACTTCGTTTCCAGAAACGAAGTGTCATAATTGCCGGCGATGAAATCGGGATGATCGAAAATCTCCCGGTGGAACGGTATGGTCGTTGGCACGCCCTGGACAATGAACTCGTCGAGGCAAACGCGCATCTTGGCTAGCGCTTGCTCCCGGGTGCGCGCGCGCACTATAAGTTTGGCGATCATCGAATCGTAAAACGGCGGGATAACATAACCGGCATACACCGCCTTGTCGACCCGCACGCCCGGTCCGCCGGGTACGTGAATCGCGTCGATCTTGCCGGGCGTGGGACGGAAATCTTTTTCCACGTCCTCGGCGTTCACCCGACACTCCATGGCCACCCATTTGTGCCGGATATCCTCCTGGCGGTAGGTCAGTCTCTCCCCAAGAGCGACTTTTATCTGATCCTGCACCAGGTCGACTTCAAAAGCCTCCTCGGTAATCGGATGCTCGACCTGGATACGGGTATTCATCTCCATGAAGTAGAAGTGACGGTTCTCGTCGACCAGGAACTCGATCGTCCCGGCCCCCCGATACGCCACCCCGCGCGCCCCGGCAACCGCCGCTTCGCCCATCCGGGCGCGAAGCTCAGGGGTCATCAACGGCGATGGGGTTTCTTCGATCAATTTCTGATGTCGCCGCTGAATCGAACAGTCACGCTCGCCAAAATGAAAGTAGTTACCGTGAGTATCACCAAGCAATTGGAACTCGACATGGTGCGGGTTGACAATGACTTTCTCAAGATAGAGGTCGGGATTAGAGAAGGCGTTAGCCGCCTCGGTGGAGGCAATGTGGAAACCGCGTTCGAGTTCGGCCACATCGCGGCAGATGCGCATGCCCTTGCCGCCGCCGCCGGCGACCGCTTTGAGAATCACCGGGTAGCCAACCTGCTCGGCGACATCACGGGCATCCTCAAACAACGCCACGATTCCTTCGGAACCGGGAATCACCGGTACCCCGGCGTTCTTCATGAGCACTTTGGCTGATGCTTTGTCGCCCATGGCCCTTATTTGCGGTGCGGTCGGACCGATAAAGACAATCCCGCAAGACTCGCACACCTCGGCAAAATCGGCATTCTCCGCCAGAAAACCGTACCCCGGGTGAATGGCACTGGCATTGGTCACTTCGGCGGCCGCGATGATCCTCTTGAAATCGAGGTATGATTGGCTGGGCGGAGGTGGACCAATACACACATCTTCGTCCGCAAACCGGACATGGAGGGCGTCCCGGTCAGCCTCGGAATAGACAGCCACGGTCTTCAGCCCCAGCTCTTTGCAGGCGCGGATGACTCGGAGGGCGATTTCGCCCCGGTTGGCAATCAGTACTTTGTCGAACAACACTACTCCTCAATGGCAGGAGCGCAGGGCTCCTGCCCTACAGCACCTCTAACGGAAACGCCGCCCCGAAACGCCGAGACGGACAATCCGAACCGTAACGATACTGGTTTTCGCACCGGATGACAAGCGGCAAGTTGGCGAGACTCGGCTGGGCTTCTGGATCAACCTTAGGAATCGGCCTTGCCGGTCGCTGTCTCTTTGTCTGCCTTGAACTTGTCTTTGAGCTGGGCGATCTTCACCGCCACACCGGGGATAGCTTCGACCAGGCTCTCCCACGAGCCTTTCTTAGCCGGCAGCAGGCTGATGCCGTCCTTGTCAATAATGATGAACGCAGCCGGTTCAATCATGACCCCGCCGCCACCGCCGCCGCCGAACCCGGACCCTTTCTTTTCGCTCTCGCCCTGACCGCCGCCCGCTCCGAAACCTACCGACATTTTGACCACCGGGATTACGGTTTTGTCACCCACGGTAATCGGATCACCGACAATCGATTCCGATTTCGCCATTTCTCTGAGTTCTCCCACGACCCCGCGGAGAATCTCAACCACGTTATTTGACATTTCTGTCTCCTTTCTTTTCACCTATGGCCAATTTTACGAATTTGCGGACGGGTAATCTCCATATTAGCAACACGGTCTGCCAGATCAGTCGGTAAACCGGCCAGGCGATGGATACTCTCAGCGCGCCGGAAAACGAACGTCCGCTCCAGACCGGAGTGTACTTGACTCGACCGACCAGAGTCGGAGCAATCGCCAGCGCCGCCTGATAGCAGCCGTAGACCTGACCCGTGATATGGGGAGCGTCAAACCCAGCCTCAATCTCCCCTTCGGCCTGCTCGATAATAGCCGCGCTAAGTAACCCCACAAAGTATCTCCATAGAGCACCGAAACTTTGAGGTAGAATATCCAACACTGTCATAACGGAACGACTTCGCCTGGGCCTGACGGACGGCTCCCCGGTCCTGACATACATTCCTACTGCTCCTGCAGTCTTGACTCCGGCCGCTTGCCGCCGAAACGGTAATCGCTTTATGCGGAGACCTGAGAGTCGTATCTGAATCTCTCGACGAATGAAATCAATTTCCGGGCCGGTCCGCCCCAGTCCGATGAACACGAACCGGCGCTCCGGCGAGATTTCCACACGCAGGCGCAGCCGCACTAACAGCAGCGCTGCGATGAGGATGGCCAGGATTATCAGGGTAATAGCCATATCTACAACCTTGTACTAACCACGACTGCCAACGAACAGAGAGATTACGCGATTGCCGCCGACGGACAAAGTTCGCTGAGAAAACAGCCGCGGCATTTGGGCCGACGTGCCATACACACCGTCCGCCCATGAACTATCAACATGTGAGAATAACTGATCCAGTCCTTCTTGGGAAGCACGGCTACCAGATCGCGTTCGATCTTGACCGGATCCTTTTCTGTGGTGAGGCCGAGCAAACGGCTGATTCGCGCCACGTGGGTGTCGACGACAACTCCTTCCGCAAGGCCGAATCCAGCGCCGAGAACCACCGACGCTGTCTTTCGTCCCACGCCCGGCAGCTTCACCAGTTCATCCAGCGAGCGGGGGATTTCACCGCTGAAACGATCCACCAGTTCGCGGGCCGAGTTCTTGATCGCTTTCGCTTTGTTCACATAGAAGCCGGTAGTGTAAATCGCCTGCTCCAGTTCCGCCGAGTCGGCCTCGGCGAAAGCCCGTACCGAAGCATACTTGCGAAAGAGCGCCGGCGTGATTTTGTTCACCCGTTCATCGGTGCACTGCGCAGAGAGAATCGTGGCGACCAGCAACCGGTGCGGCGTTTCAAAGTCGAGAGAACATTTGGCATCAGGGTAGTGTTTTCTGAGAAGTCGGACGATCTTACCGGCCCGCGCTCTCTTCTCGACGTGAGTCTCTTTTCGCATCTCAATCACCACACCCCAGAATGATGACTCTGTCTACTCCAGCCAAGTCCTTGATGTACGAAAAGGACTGGTAACGCGAATCGGCCTCAGTCAGCTTGGCGACAGCTTCGGCCTGATTGTAGCCGACCTCGAACATGACTCTTCCGCCGCCTGCCAGAAACCGAGGAGCTTCGGCAACGATGACTCTGACGGCATCAAGTCCATCTGAACCGCCAAGCATGGCAATTTTCGGGTCATGCATGACTTCCTTTTGCAGCGTGGGATACTCCAGTTCACTGATATATGGCGGATTGGACAGGATGACGACAAACTTCTCATCTTCACGCAGCGCGCCAAAGAAATCGGATCGGCGATACTCAATTTGATCGGCCACACCGAGATCGGCCGCATTTCTCCGGGCCACCTGCAGAGCCTCTTCGGAAATATCCAGCGCCAGCACAGACGCGCCTGGCATCTCGGCCGCGAGCGTCACTGCAATCACTCCGGAGCCGACACCTACGTCCAAAACGCGCGGGGCTTTGATATTTCTCAGCCGAAGGAACTTGATCGCCGCCTCGCACAGCGTTTCGGTTTCGGGTGTGGGCGCCATCACCGATGGATTTGTATAGAACTTGCGGCCATAGAACCAGGCTTCTTCAAGAATGAACTGCAGCGGATATCGCTCCCGCCGCCGAGCTATGATCTCCTCTATTCGCCTGAGGGCGGTTTCGTCGAGAAGCTCCTGACCATGCATGTAGAGAGTCAGTCGATCGACGCCGAGAACATGGCAAAGAATCCACTCCATCTCGGCATGCGCGCACTCGATTCCCGCATCTTCGAGAACCCTGGCGCGCTGACTGATGAAATGCGGCAAGTACGGCACCTCGACCATGCGGGTAGCCCTTTCGGTCAGGTGCGGGTCGCCCGACTGCGAAGCAGTCCCCAGACATAAAGCGCAACTACTACGGCGGTCCAGGTGTAGCAAAACGCGTAGGTGAAACGAGCCGAGAACTGGATCGAGTGCGGGATCAGATAGATGAATAGCATGACACCAAACGCACCCATTCCGATCCAACCCAGAGTACGAGGAGCAAAGAGGTCGCGCCCAAACCGGCCTTGACTGAACGATCCAAGGGACGCCAACGCTGCAAACAGAAGGTAGATCAGTAGCAGTTGCGTCTTGTTGTCGGTGGCGTCAGTGCCAAATGGAACCCCTTCCCATAGCCCGTTGAAGGCATAGTAGTTCATCGGTATGCCAAGGGGATAACCGCCTATGAAACAGAACACAGCAGCCCAGAAAAGACATCGGGCCATCGACCCAAGCCCATTTCCCCCGCGTATCACACCCATGGCGTGCACTGTGGCCAGCCCGATGCAGAACACCGTGGCAAAAATGAAAAAGATATGCCCCAGCAGCACGGGCTTGGGAACTTCGCCGATATAGCGCAAGAAGAACGGCGCGCCATTCTCACCGGTGAACGCAGCCTGTCGCGTACCCGCAGCGTCCACCAACTCAAAGTAGTAATGGAACCGTCCCCCGCGTTTTCCCGCCGTCACGTCTACGTAAAATTCACCCGGTCGGTCGGGTGTCGGGAGCATCTCGACAGCGGCAAAATCGTGCATTCGGTCTGGAGTGAGATTGTCCGGCTGCGATGTACGGAATACGACCCGCTTTCCTTCCAGCGGGCCTGAGACCAGTACCGTCACCCGATCAGACTGGTTCTCTGTTACTTTCGGCACCGTGGTCATCTCAAAAGTGTAGGCACCGTCGGTGTGGGCGATCTGCTCAGGCTGACCACGCGAATTGCTGCGCGCGATATACAGCATGGCCAGTGAAATGAGCACTGCCATGACGATTCGAAGTGCTTTCATCGGCTGTTCCTCACTGACCCAGGTTCAACCAGTTTGAGACGCTGCTCCTGATCGTGCTGCCTGAGCGGCTCAATCAAACTGTCGACATCGCCGCCGAGGATATCATTGAGACGGTACAGGGTGAGACCGATGCGATGATCGGTCACACGCGACTGAGGGAAGTTGTAGGTGCGGATCTTGGCCGAGCGGTCGCCGGTAGAGACCATCGAGCGACGCTCCGCCTCAATTTTGGCCGTCTGTTCCCCCATCATTTTATCGTACAACCGCGCCCGCAGCACCTTCAAAGCCTTAGCGCGATTCTTGATCTGCGACTTTTCGTCCTGACAGGTCACCACCAGACCGGTCGGCAGGTGAGTGATACGAACCGCGGAGTCGGTCGTGTTGACCGACTGGCCCCCGTGACCCGTAGAGCGATAGACGTCGACCCGGATGTCTTCTTCCTTGATCAGGACCTCAACGTCCTCAGCTTCCGCCAGCACGGCGACCGTAATCGCCGAAGTATGAATCCGTCCCTGCGACTCGGTCGCGGGCACTCTTTGCACCCGGTGCACACCCGATTCGTATTTCATCATACCGTAGGCCTGATCGCCTCCGAGCGAGAAGATGATTTCCTTGAACGCGCCCGGGATTGATTCACTGGAGCTGAGAATCTCCAGCTTCCATCCTTTTCGGTCAGCGTATCGCTGGTACATTCGGTAGACGTCAGAGACAAACAAACCGGCCTCGTCCCCACCGGTTCCTGCACGAATTTCCACAACCGCCGGCTTGTCGTCGTTGGGGTCGCGGGGCAGGAGTTTGAGCTTGAACTCCTTTTCGGCTTGATCGAAACGCGCCTCATACTGGGCTAGTTCATCGCGCGCCATCTCGACCAGTTCTTCGTCGCCGCCGTCGCGGATTATCTCGCGGGCTTCGCTGATAGCTGTGGCGATTCGCCGGTATTCTCGTCCGACTTCGAGTATGTCCACGATACTGCGACGTTCTCGGTTCAGATCGATCAGCTTACGGCGGTCGGCCATGTTGGCCGGGTCGCTTAACGCCCCGTCAAGCTCAGACAGGCGGGCTTCGATTTTGTCAACAATCTCCAGCACAAGTCAGCTTCCTTTGGGACCAGAAACGTATGGGATGGCCGTACGGAGAGCAAGTCTTATCGTGGACGCTAAGAAACCGGCACGCGCCGACAGGTAAGCCTTGATTCGGTAATGCCGAGCGATGCTTCCAGAGCCGCGATGGCCACCTCGAGCTGTTCGGCAGACGGTTCTTTAGTCGTGATGCGCTGCAACCAGAGGCCCGGCGCGATGAGAACGCGCGTTATGGCGTTGTCACGGGTTTTACCAGATAACTTGAGCAGCTCATACGAAGCGCCCGCTACCAGGGGCAGCAGGCTAAAGTGAATGCCAAACCTCTTAGCCAGCTCCGGGGCATGACCGACTACTACGGCATAAATCGAATCCGACACCGAATAGATCAGTATGGCGGAGAGAGCTACGATGAGGATGAACGACGTACCGCACCGGGGATGAAATCGGGTCTGCGTGGCCGCGCGCTCGGGCGTTAGCTCCTGACCCAGTTCATAGGTGTAGATCGACTTGTGCTCGGCGCCATGATACTCGAATACCCGTCGGAACTCCTTGAAAAGCGAAATCGCCCAGACATACCCCAGAAACAGAATCAGGCGAACGAAACCAGCCACCAGGTTAAACCCAACCGCATCGCGGCTATAGCCGAACAGACGCGAAACACCTTCCGCAGCCGCCAGCGGCAGGTAGAAAAAGATGCCGATACCCAGAACCATCGCCAGAACCACGGTCAACGCCAGCAGCAGGCTGCTGCGCTTCTTATTCTGAGACGTGTAGATTCGCCCCTCTTTGATCGCTTCCTCTTTTTCGGCCTCCTGGATGGCTATTTCGGCAGAGAAGTTAAGCGTGCGAATGCCCAGCACCAGCATTTCCACAAAGGCTACCGCTCCCCGCAGAATAGGCGTTTTCAGGACTTTGTAGCGACGGGAAAGGGGAATGTAAG
>Ga0315278_10002549_pt1 | contig 16224 bp, 18 predicted proteins | sample YL17G06_0_MG_FD_203880 | JGI IMG/M metagenome (GOLD analysis project Ga0315278, IMG submission 203880) | Sediment microbial communities from Yellowstone Lake, YNP, Wyoming, USA - YL17G06_0 | ecosystem: Environmental > Aquatic > Freshwater > Lake > Sediment | place: USA: Wyoming | collected... | reverse complement strand
GCTCTGCATGCCGCGCCAAGAGCGGTCGGCGCGGCTCGCCGAAGGTGTGCGGCTGATCCAGCGCTTGTGGAGCGAGGAGCGCGTCACCTTCGACGGGAAGTTCGTTCGGGTGAAGGATCTGAGTCTCTCGCCGCGGCCGGTGCAGCGGCCGCATCCACCGCTGTGGATCGGCGCGCGGGCCGAGAAGGCGGTCCGGCGAGCCGCCCGCGCCGGTTGTCATCTCATGGCGACGCTCGGCCCCGACCCGGCGCCGTGGTACCTCGACGAGCTGAGGGAGGCCGGTCGTGATCCTGGCGACTTCTCGATCGCTCAGCTTCGCATGGTCTACGTCGCCGAGACCGAGGATCGCGCATGGCAGGACACCCAGGATCACATCCACAGCATGATGGAGTACTACGGAAAGATCCTGGCCGAGGCCGGCGACGTTTTCGGCGACGACCGGATGTGGGCGATCGACAGGCCCGAAGACATCCGCCACTCGAGGTTTGGCGCGGCCGTGATGATCGGGACCCCGGATCAGGTCGCCCGCAAGCTCGAGCGCTTCCAGCGCCAGTTTTGCTGCACGCACTTCATCATGAGCACTCAGCTTCCCGGCATGGATCCGCGAAAGGGGACGCGCTCGCTCGAGCTCTTCGCGAAGGAAGTGCTGCCGGCGTTTCGCTAGGGCCTCGGGTCGACGTTCAACAGGCGTCTGAGGTCGGGATTGTTGCCGTTCATCTTCCAGATGAAGCCGTCGAGCACGTAGTGTGTGGCCTGCGGCGCCGCCAGCACGCCGACGACGAATGGCAAGAGCGGCGAGTCCGCGAGCGAGAGAACGTGGTTGCGCCCGCCGAAGACGGCCGGATGGTCGCCGGCGACCAGTAGGTCCCACAAGGCCTCTTCGCAAAACGCGAGTACGACCAGCACGCCGACGAAGGCGACCACCCATCCCGGTTGGGAGATCACGCGAAGCCAGCCACGGGCGAGCGGCGCGCTCCATTTCCGCCGGCAGTAGATCCACACCAGCGCGACGTAGGGCACGCCATGGGAGATCACGTTGGTCACGGTGAACGAATAGTCGGAATCGTATTCGACGATGCCGACGTACCAGGCGAGCGCCGTCGCCAGCAGGAGCAGATTCTTGCCGGCGCTCAGTGCCCGTCCCGCCAAGAGGTTCGCGCCTTCCTTCACGACATAGACGCCGGCCACGGCCGCGTAGAGCCAGCCCGCGGCCGACGCGAGCCCCGGCGCCGCAATCGGCAGGAAGTCTCCCTCGACGAACCAGACGAACCGCCGCGGCAGATGCGTGTGCCAATAGAGGAGCGGATAGAGAGTCGCCAGGCAGAGCAGAGCCGCGTCCAGTCGCGCCCCGCAAGCCCCACGCTCGCCGCCGCGATGGCGATAGAGAGCGAGAAAGCCGTACTGCTGGCGAACGAAGTGCCAGACGGCGGTGTACGCGAGGAGCCGCCAGAAGAGCAGGGCGTCGACCGAGTAGGCGATCGTCGCGGCGAGGAACGAGAGCGCCGGGACTGCACAATAGAGCGTCTTTCGCCGCTGGAATTCGGCCGCATCGAAGTAGGTGCGGTAGAGGGAGGCGTAGACGTGGCTGACGTCGACGAGCGGAATGAGCAAGACCCACGCCCAAACCGGCAGATCCTGTTGCTCGAAGAGCGAGGCGGGCGAGGCCCACAAGACGGCGATCGAGAGCAGGGCCGGCGTGACGAAGAACGCGACATCGAATCGCGCGGAAACGAGCCACTGCGACCGCTTCATAGCGACGACACGTAGGGAACGCGGAGATTGTCGAGCACCCGTTCAGCCGCGGCCACACCGCGGTACTGCGCCTCCTCGAAGATCGAGAAGCCGCTCAGATCCGAATGTGCGAAGTGGAGGTTGCCCACGGGAATCGCCGCCTGTCGCCGCGCGTCGCTCCAGAGGAAGCCCGGGCGCGGACGAACCATCGCGTGTCCCCAGCGAAATACGTCCAGGCGCGAGACCAGACCGCGGATCTCCGGGTGCGGCTTGGAGAGATCGCGCAAGATCGACTCCGCCCACGTCGACCACGGGGTCTCGAGCAGGCGGCGGCGCTCCGCGTCGGGAGACGAGCCCGCCAGCGGGTAATAGTACGTCAAGACGGTGCCTTCGAGGTGTGTGCGGAGACTCTGGTGCGTGGCCACGACGTAGCCGAGCGAATCGCTATCGTAGATCACGTTGTCCCAACAGATCGGCGTGCCCGTCCGCTCTTTCGGAAAGCCACGCAGCGTCAAGTTCGCGACCATCCAGGGCGCGTATTGGAACTCTCCGAGATGCCGCGGCTGCGCGGATTCGGCGAGGATGAACTTCAACGTGTGCGTGGGCGCCGCGAAAATAACCTGGTCCGCGAGAAGGCGGGTCGAGCGGCGCTCGCGTGGATCGAAGACGCTCAACGCCACCCGCCGGTCGGCGTCTTCCATCCTGTAGACGAGGGCGTTCGTGCGAAGCTGTTTCACGACCTTCTGGCGCAACCGCTCGACCAGCCAGCCATTCCCTTCCGGCCAGGTGAGGACCGCCGAGTCCTCGCCACGGCTCGCGAAGTAGTGAATTCCGGCCCAAGCGGAGACGTCTGTGGCGCGGCAGCCGAAATCGTCCCGGCAGGCGTAGTCGACGTACCAATGAAGTCGATGCGACGTGAGATTTTCGCGGAGAAGAAAATCCCGAATCGAGAGCCGATCGAGCTCGAGGAGCTCGCGGTCGCGCGAGGAGAGCTCCATCGGGATCGCGAACGCCTTGCGCCCGTCGCTTCCCCGCCGCGCGCGTGCCGCGTGAACGAGGTCTCGAAAGCGCGTGTATTCGTCGTGGTCCGTGCGGGTCGCGCCGACGAGCGGCAGCAGCCCGTCCTGCCAGCGACCGTGGATGTACAGCCGCTCTTGCGGCGAGAAGCAAAGGAACTCTTCGTTACAGATCGGGTGGCCGGCGGCATCGTAGCGCTCGATGACGCCGAGCTCCGCGAAGAGCTCGCGGACCGCGCGCGACTCCTCCGACGGGACCGGGACGTAGTGCGCTCCCCACGGATACCGCGAGACGGAGTTTTCGCCGCTGCGCGAGTTGCCGCCGCACTCCGGCTCGAGCTCGACGATCTCGAAGTCCTCGAAGCCCGCTTTCGTGAGCTTCCAGCCCGCGGAGAGCCCCGAGATGCCGCCGCCGACGATGACGACCGGAACGTGCCGTTCGCTGGACGGCGCGGGAAGCCCGCCTTCGCGCAACAAATGGCCGATGCCGTACGCCGCGCCGAGCAGCTCGCCCGAAGGCGGCGACGCCGCACGCTCGCGAACGAGCGGGTAGAGCGCCGCCGCAGACAGCGCAGCCGCCGACCCGACCAGGAACGCGCGCCGATTCATCGCGACGGAGCGACCCGCTACTCCGTGACGTGCCGCCACTCGGAGTCGTAGTACTGCACCAGCACCTGGTTGTTGAGCCGATTGACGTCGACGTCCACGGGCGACATGTCCTTTGGAAAGCGGAATAGGCCGGGTGCGGTCTCGGCGTTCAGGAAGCGAAGACCGTCGAGATAGCCGGCAGGGGGCTCGTAGGGCGCTTTCGAAGCGATCACGAATCCCCACTCACCGAAGGACGGGACGTACGCGTGATAGGGAGTCGCGTGGAGGCCCGCGCTCTCCACCGTCTTGACGATGCACCAGTAGGACTGCTTGGCGAAGAGCGGCGAGGTGGCCTGGATCACCGCGGCGCCGTGCTCCGAGACGTGCCGCTCGAGCAGCCGGTAGAAGGCGGTCGTATAGAGCTTTCCGAGCGAGTAGTTCGTCGGATCCGGAAAGTCGACGATTACGAAGTCGAAGCTCCCGGGATTCTCCTCCAGCCAGACGAACGCGTCGGCATTCGTCACCCGCACGCGCGGGTCGTGGAAGGCGCCTTGGTTCAGTCGGGCGAGCAGCGCGTTGTCGGTGAACAGGCGCGTCATGGCCGGATCGAGGTCGACGAGCGTCACCGCCTCGACCGTCGGGTACTTGAGGACCTCGCGCACGGCGAGCCCGTCGCCGCCGCCGAGCACGAGAACGGTGCGGGGATGGGCGACCGCGGCGAGCGCCGGATGCACCAGCGCCTCGTGGTATCGGTACTCGTCCCGCGAGCTGAACTGCAAATGTCCGTTCAAGAAGAGCCGTAGATCGTCCCGCCAGCGCGTGAGCACGATGCGCTGGTAGCGCGAGGACTCAGCGAACACCACGTCGTCGGCGTAGAGCCCTTCTTCGGCGTAGGCCGTGAGCCGGTTCCCATAGACGAAGCCCGCGAGCAGGAGCATCGTGACGCCGACGACTTGGCGCCGGACCGAATCGATCCGCGGCAGCTCGTTTTGGAAAAGCCACGCGGTCCAGCCGGCAACCACGGCGTTCAGCGTGCCGAACAGAAAACACGTGCGCACCAGGCCGAGCTTCGGCGCCAGCACGAGCGGGAAAAGCAGCGAAGCGATCAGCGCGCCGAGGTAATCGAAGGTGAGCACCTCGGAAATCAAGTCCTTGAACTCGAGCCTGCCCTTGAGAATGCGCAGCAGGAGCGGGATCTCGAGGCCGACCAGGACGCCGACGATCGCCACGAAGAAGTAGAGCACGAGCTTGAAGCTCGAGAGATAGGAGAACACGAAGAACAGCGCCGCGGCCGAGCTGCCGCCGATGACTCCGACGAGCAGCTCGATCGTCACGAACTTCGCGACCAGCCCCTTGCCGACGTAGCGCGACAGATACGAGCCGATGCCCATCGAGAAGAGATAGGCGCCGATCACGGTCGAGAACTGCGTGACGGAGTCGCCGAGCAAGTAGCTGGCGAGCGTGCCGGCGATCAGCTCGTAGACGAGACCGCACGAGGCGATCACGAAGACCGAGACGAGGAGGGCGTAGGTCATCGTCCGGGGCGCGTCAGCCGTGGATGGCGGCGGCGATGATCGTGCAGATGCCGAGCGACATCGCCCCGACGACGATCGCCAGAGCCACGTTACGGTCCTCGCTGATCTCCTTCCAGAGGTTGTAGGGCGTCAGCCTGTCGATGGCGATGAACGAGAACCAGAAGATGACCACGCCCAACACGGAAAAAATGATCGAGTTGATCAATGCGCCCAAGAGTCCCGCCATGCTCAGTCCTCCCGTCACTTGTGGAAATAGCCCTGCCGATACGCCCCGCGATAGGCGCCCGGATTGTTGCGGATCGATTTGGGAACGTTCTTGACCTCGTCGTAGCTCGTGAAGCTCACGCCCCGGTAGTCGGCGGAGGTCATGGCCGCGAGCACGAGAATGCCGAACAGGAGATACAGCCGTTCCATGGATCGTTCGCCTAATCGTCGTCGGTGGAGCTCGAGAGCGTGACCATCGGATGGTCGCTCTCCGACCAGCGCCGGACCTCGAACAGACGCCGCCGCCAGAAGAGGAAGCCCGGCGGCAACAGCAGCGCGAGAAGGCCGAGCCAGAAGAACGACCAGCGCGGGACGTCGCGATAGACTTTGACCGTGTACGAGATCGTGCCGCCGGGCCCTTGCGGCTCGATGCGCAGGTAGTAGCGGCCGGCGGGCACGCTAGGAAGGGTGGCCTCGTCGCTCCGCGTGCCCTCGCTCCACGCGCCGTCGCCATCGCTACCGAAGTAGTAGCTGACCTCGCGGCCGAAATCGTAGGCGTTGCCCGTCTCCTCGCTGATGAGCGCGAAGCTCAGGTAAATCCAGCTGTTCGAGACGTCGGCGTCCGTGCGCACGACCACGTTTGCGGTGCGTCCCGGCACGTCGAATACGTCGGTCACGAACGACGCGTCGCCGCTCGTCAGGCGAAGCGCGGCATCCCCCTGGTAGGCGAAGTGGCCCTGGTAGACGAGCTGGTTGCGGGAGAGGAAGAGGACGAGAAGCTGGAGGACGAGGGCCGCGATCAGGAACCGTCCGAACAGTCCGTACACCTTCGGCGAGGTGGCGCCGAAGGGCCCGGGTTGGCAAGAATAGACGCCGACCGGCGTCGGCAGCGAGCCCTGGAGTTGAAACGCCTGCGCGACCAATCTCGGCTCGAGGTATTGGCCGAGCGACCAGGCGATTTCGTTCTCGGTCGACTCGCGGCTCACGATGTAGGGCGGGCTCACGTAATCGTCGACGCGGGCCGTCTCGCCGACCTGCACGCGCCAGAAGAACTCCCCGAGCACGTAGGTGACCGAAGCGTCCGCCGTCTGGAAGTGCTGGAACTGGCGATTGAGGTAGTCGATGCGGCCGCCCGATGCACTCGGCCGGTCGGTGATCGTGCGGATGAACGTCCAGTGGCCGTTGTACTCCGAGAGCCAACGAAAACCCTTGTACGGATTGAAGAGCAGGTACTCGCCCCACTCGTAATCGACGCCCTCGACGGTGACCTTGCGCCGCAGGAAGCCGATCACCTCGAGCGTGTCGCCCAAGAGCTTGCCGCGCGTGCCGAGAGGGATCAGCGGCTGAACGCGTAGCTTCGATCGAACGGTGGAAATGACCTGCAGGTTCTCGTCGGTGAGATCGAGGACCGAGCCGCAGGCGCCGCAGGCGATCGATTCGGTTTGCAGGAGGCCGCGCACCGTCAGCGGCGCGCCGCAACTCGGGCAGGCGAGCGTGTGGATCCTCGGCGCCTCTCTCGCGCGAGGCGGAGGCGCGCCTGCGGATGCGGGCTCCAGCGGTTGATCACCATCCATCGAGCGCTCTCAACCCCGACAGTGCGAGCTCGTCGAACTCGACGTATTCGCCGAGAAAGACGAGCGGAGGATTCTCGCTGTAGTCGAGCGTGGCGAAGCTTCGGCCTCGACCCTGCAAGTCGGCGACCGGCGCCTGGTAACCCGCGCCGACGCGAAACGGAAGCTCTCCCTCGCCGGCGATCGTCCGCGCCTGCTGAACGTCGACGACCTCGAACGAGCGTCCACCGATCGTCAGCGCTTGGCCCGCCCGCAACTCCGCAAACGGTGGAAGCGCCTCGGTGACCTCGGTCGGGAAGGACATCGCGTAGTTTCCGCGCGCCTCGCCGAGCCAGCCGCCGCGCATGTCGTCGAAGACGAGATACCATTCGTTCCACAAGCCCTGCTCGAAGCGGTATTGGATTCTGCCGGCGGCCGCGAAATGAACGTGTCGATAGGCTCCACTCGAACCGAGCTGCAGCGGCGAGCCGTCGGCCTTGAGATCCGCCATCTTGCCGATGTCTTCGAGGTTCGCGTCGTGGCGGACGAGCGTCGACCTGCAGTATTCGCACACGGCGACCACCGAGGCCGAGCCGCGGAAGACCACCTTCGCGCCGCACGCGGGACAGTTCGCCTCGAAGCTCACGGCTCCTCCGGCAGCCGATACGGTCTGCGCAGCGCGCTCACGTGGACGTGCGTCGCGCCGAGCCGCTCCGTGAGCCGCGCCCGCCAGTCGAGCGGCGCGCGCTCACGGCAGCAGAACAGGTTCAGGCAAACGGAGCGAAACTCGGGGAAGGAATGGATGGTCAGGTGCGACTCGGCGAGGAGCCAGATGCCCGTGACGCCTCCGGGCGGTGGAAAGCGATGCCACGTCGGCTCGCCGAGCGGCTTCAGGCGCATCTCGGCGACGATGTCGCGAAACAGACTCGACAGGATCTCTGGATCGCGTAGCCCGGACTCCTCGCAGCCGAAGGCTTCGACCAGCCACTCGATGCCACTCACCGCCCCGCCTCCCACTCCCATGCGGCCGCCGCCGAGGCTATGCCGCGCGCCCGCTTACGACAGCTTCTTCAGCAGCTCGGTCTTCTTTGCGTCGAATTCCTCTTGGGTGAGGATCCCCTTGGTCATCAGCTCGTGGAGCTTCTCGATCGCCGAGGTGACGTCGGCTGCTGCCGCCGCTGCCGGCTTTGCGGCTTGGGTCGCCGACGCGATCCCGGAAGCCATCGTTTGACCGATCGCGACACCGGCCCCGACTCCGGCGCCGATCCCCGCCGCCCCGCCTTCGTTGGCGGCGGCGATGGGGATCGACTGGGCGGTCTGGTACTGCGTGTAGCGACCCATGTCGCCGACAACGCCGATGCCGATCCGCTGGTCGAGAATCTTCTGCAGCTCCTCGGGGAGCGAGACGTTCTCGACCTGGAAGCGGTCGAGCGCCAGCCCGTACTGCTGAAACATCGGCTCGACCTTGGCCTTCAAGCGCGTCCCGAGCTCGTCCTGGTTCGCCGCCATGTCGAGAAAGGCGATCCCCGATTCGCCGAAGAGATCGGTGATCGACGAGACGATCGTGTTGCGCAGCTGTCCCTCGAGGTCGGCGACCGTGTAGATCTCCCGCGTGCCGCTGATGTTCAGATAGAACGTTTTGGGATCGGCGATCTTGTAGGAGTAGATGCCGAAGGCGCGGATGCGCACCGCGCCGAATTCCTTGTCGCGGATCGTGATCGGATTCGCCGTGCCCCACTTCTGGTTCAGCTGCAGGCGCGTCGAGTAGAAATAGACGTCCGACTTGAACGGCGACTGGAAGAGCTTGTCCCAGTTCTTGAGGTTCGTCAGCAGCGGCAGCGTCTGGGTCGTCAGCTTATAGCGCCCCGGGGCGAACACGTCGGCGATCTTCCCCTCGTCGACGAACACGGCCATCTGCGACTCGCGCACGGTGAGCTGCGCGCCGTACTGGATCTCGAAGTCCTGCATGGGAAAGCGATAGGCGAGAACGCCATCGCCATCCTCGGTCCAATGGATGACATCGACGAACTGCTTCTTGAGAAAGTCCGTGATCGCCATGGTACTCCTCGTGCGTCTGGCTTCCCGACGCTCGTAGCAGTAGTAGCACGCCGTCGCCGATGCCCGCCAATGCCGACGGCAGACGACGAGGAACGCCCTTCAGTTTCCGTACAAGCGCTATGGCATGCTGGAGAACGCGGCTGGTTTGTGGTCGATCCGTACTCGGGTCGACCACAAACCAGCCGCAACCGCGCGAAAGCGCGGAAAGCAATGACACTCGAGGCTGGTCTATTGCTTTCCGCGCTCCGCGCGGTGGCTGGATTTTCCGATCGACCCGCGTACGGGCCGACCGGAAAATCCAGCGCTTCGGGATCTCGAGCCCGGAGACGAAAACTGACTTTGCCGTCGCGAACGACTTCATGAGAGACTAGCGGAGCGGCATGCTGACCACGCTCGACCATGTGGTGATCGCCGTTCGCGATCTGGCCGCTGCGACCGACGTCTATACCCGCCTTCTTGGCCTCCGACCTTCGTGGCGGGGCTCGCATCCGACGTACGGAACGGCGAACACGCTCTTTCGCCTCGATAACCTCTACGTCGAGCTTCTTGCTCCGCAGCGCCCGGGGCCCATCTCGGATCGGCTCGTCGATTGGCTCGGTGACCACGGCGAAGGCCTCTTCGCGCTTGCCTTCGGAGCCCCGGATGCAGAGTCGTGCGCCCGGGAGCTGCGCGCCCGCGGTGTCGACGCGACCGATCCGATCGACGGAGCCGGCCGCGAGGAACGCACGGGCGCTGAGCGTCGTTGGCGAAACGTCCTGCTTCCCGAGGCGCAAACGCTCGGCGTGACGATCTTCGCGATCGAGCACCGCTCACCCCCCGCGTGCCTCCCCCTGGCCGAGCCGGTCGAGGAGCCGGTCAGCGCCATTGCGGGCTGCGATCACGTCGTCATCAACACGCGAAGTCCGGATCGTGCTCGCTCCTTCTACGGCGGCGCGCTCGGTCTTCGCCTCGCGCTCGACCGGAGCTTCCCCGATTGGGGTGTGCGACTGCTTTTTTTTCGCATCGGGGGTATCACGGTGGAGATCGCGGCGCCGCTCGGAGCGAGCGATCTCGAGGGGGATGATCGCCTGTGGGGGATCTCGTACCGAGTGCCCGACGTGGAGGCGATCCGCGCGCGGCTGGCTCGGCAGGGCTTCGACGTGTCCGACGTCCGTCCCGGCCGCAAGCCCGCGACCCACGTATGCACCGTGCGCGGCGAGCCCTGCGGGGTCGCCACGCTGCTCATCGCCCGCGACTGACCAGAAGGGACCATCAATGAGCCTCATCTTCAAACGCGTACTGGTGACAACCGATTTCTCGGAAGCGGGTGACGCCGCGATCCCGTACGCATTTCGGATCGCGACCGACCACGGGGCGGAGGTCGTTCTCTGCCACGTCATCGAGGCTCCGCCGACCCCGAATCCGCTCTACGCGCACTATTCTTCGACGGAACTCTTCCGCCCCGAGGCGCGGATCCAGGCCGAGCAGACGGCCCACGAGGCGCTGCGGGCGCGGGTCCCGAAAGACGCCGCGCTCGCCACGGTTCCCTACCGCACGCGAGTGGTGGACGGAGACCCGGTCGCTCGAATCCTCGAGGTGACGCGCGAAGAAGAGGCAGAGTTGCTCGTCATCGCCACGCACGGCCGCACGGGCCTCAAGCATTTCTTCCTCGGCAGCGTCGTCGAGCGGGTGATCCGCCAGGCGCACTGCCCGGTGCTCGTGATCCGTTGAAGGTCAGCGCTCCCGCAGGCGCCCGACGCCGAAGCCACCCGCGCGAATTCCGGAGCGAGGCTAGTCGGGACAGGCCGGGTCGGCGCAGGTGATCGGCGTCAGCGAGTTTTCGGTGATCGTGAAGCGGTGGCCGCCCTGGAGATCGTCGAACCGCGTGGTCGCGCCGGAGGGCCAGGTGATCTCCAGCTCGCGGATGAGATTCTCCTCGGCGAGGCCGAAGTGCTGGATCGAGCTCTGCTGGGACAGGTACGCGGACCCGGCTCCGACGACGCGGGTCTGCCAGCCGTGGCCGGTGCGCAGGCGAATCTTCGCGCCCACGGCGTCGCGGTTCGAGACCGTGCCGACGAGCTTGAATTCGACCCAATGCGCGCGGCCGCCGCGGTTCTTCAAGAGCTGGGTCGGCTGCTTGTAGTTGCGCAGCACGAGATCGGGTTGGCCATCGTTGTTGTAGTCGAAGATGGTGAGCCCGCGCCCGTCTTCTTGCCGCGCGGCGCCGTTCACGAACGCGACGTCGGTGAACGTGCCGTCGCCGTTGTTGCGCCACAGCACCTTTCGCTCGCGACCGTTCAAGCTGTGCGAACCGATGCTCACCAGCGTTCCGGTCGTCTGATCGAGGCGTCGACCGACGCCTTCGAACGCGTCCATTCAGATGTCGTCGGGAAGCTCGCCGGTGACGAATCCGTTCTCGGCGAAGATGTCGAGCTGGCCGTCATTGTCGTAATCGAGAAACTCCGCTCCCCAGCCCCACTGCGCGTCGCTCACGCCGGCCTGACTGGAAACGTCGGTGAACGTGCCGTTCCCATTGTTGTGGAACAGCGTCGAGCCGCGCGTCTGGTCCTCGATGATTTGATCGGAGCGGCGCTTCACTTCCGACGTGAAGACTCCGAGCAGCCGGAAGTACCAAGGTGCCGGCACCGGAAAGTCTGGATGAAAGAGCGCCCAGCGCGAGTTCGCGTACATGGCGGAGACGTAGACGTCGAGATTTCCGTCGCCGTCGTAATCGCCCCACGCCACACCCATACCCGCGATACGGATCCTCGCGCCGCTCTTTGCGCTCACGTCCTCGAACGTACCGTCACCGCGGTTCCGGTAGAGCACCGAAAATCCGAATTCGTTGGCGACGTACAAATCGGGCCAACCATCGTTGTCGTAGTCGCCCCAGGCGCCCGCGAGCCCCCAACCCCTGTCGCCCACGTGCGCTTGCCCCGTCACGTCGGTGAACGTGCCGTCGTGGTTGTTGTGGAGCAGCTGGTTCGGCAATCCATTGTTGGCTTCGTAGTTGGGCTTCGGGCTCGTCTTTTCGTGGTTTCCCATGCGCACGATGTAGACATCGAGGAAGCCGTCGCGGTCGTAGTCTGCTACGGTCGCCATGCTCGACCAGTCGCCCTCTGGAATGCCGGCCTCGACGGTGGCGTCGACGAATCGCGGCGCCCCGTCGCTGCCCGGGACGTTGTGGAAGAGGCGGTTGCCGCCCTTGATCGCCGCCACGAAGAGATCGGGCCGGCCGTCGTTGTCGTAGTCGAAGAACACGGCGCCCGTGGCGACGGCCGGGAAGGGGTGGGGAATGCCCCACTGCGCTGTGACGTCCGTGAACGTGCCGTTGCAGCCGTTCTTGTAGAGAACCGCCGTGGGATCGCCGGGGAGGAAAAGGTCCTCGCAGCCGTCGCCGTCGGCGTCGGCGACCGCGGTTCCCGCGCTGCTCGTCGTGCCGCCGATCATCCGGAAGATCGGCGAGCCCGCGTTGGTGTGGGTGTTTCGGATCCCCGCTTCCTCGGTGGCGAGGGCGAACCGCGGCTCGCGGCGCGAGACCATCTCGCGCGCGGTGACTTCCTCGGCGGTGATGCGCCAGTCCTTGCTCCGCTGCGCGATGTGGATGTGCATGCGTTGATCGAGCTGCGCGGCGGAGCCGTCGGCGCGCGTGCCCCGGACGATCAGATGAACGTCGGCCGGATACCCTTCGGCATCGGCCGCGTCCCAGTAGATTCGGTGAATGCGTAGCTCCGCCTTGTCGACCGTGGGGAAAAGATCGAGAATCCGCTGATAGCGATCGCGGATCGACTCGCGTCCGGTCGATTCTTGCCAACGGACCATCTCCTCCTCTTGCTGCGGGTAGATCGCACGGCTCCCGTCCCAGAGCAGGCCCGAGCCGGTGTCGGTCACGTAGAGCGAAAGGATCTGATCCAGGTCGCGCGACTTGATGTGGGCCGGCAGGTGACGGTGGAACTCGGAATTGATCGGGTCGATGACCGTCTGGCGGGTCGTTTCCCAGCGGTCCGCGCGCACGGCCGCCGGCGCGACGAGCGCGACCAGAACGGCGACGCCGAGAGCCCTACGTGCTGAACGATCCATGCCGACCGTGACCTCCGCGGAACCGTCCGAGACCTCCGGAGAGCTCCGGCGAGGCGAGCGATCTCCCGCCGAGCGCAAATTCATGGTGAATCGCCTCGTCCAATTCAAGCCCGAACTGGTCGTGGGCGGAGCGACGATCGTTGCGCATGCACTCCTGAGGGAAGCTTGCGATCTCGCGGGCGAGCGTCTCCGCGGCCTCTCGTGATTCGCCGTTGGCGACCACGCGGTTGGCGAGGCCCATCGCCAGCGCTTCGTCGGCCTTCACCGGCCGGCCGGTGAGAATCAGGTCGAGCGCGCGGGACAGGCCGATCAGCCGGGGCAGTCGCACCGTGCCTCCGTCGATCAGCGGCACGCCCCACCGTCGGCAGAAGACGGCGAAGACGGCGTCTTTTTCCGCGACCCGAAGATCGCACCAGAGCGCGAGCTCGAGGCCGCCCGCGACCGCGTAGCCGGCCACCGCGGCAATGGCAGGCTTGGCGAGCATCATGCGCGAGACGCCCATCGGACCGTCTCCGTCGTCGCGGACGCGGTTGTCGAAATGCTTGAGATCCGCGCCCGCGCAAAACGTTCCGTTCGCGCCCCACAGGACCGCGACGCGGGCCTCCGCGTCCGCTTCGAAGGCGCGGAACGCATCGGCGAGCGACTCGGCCGTAGCGCGGTCGACCGCGTTTCGGACCTCGGGGCGATCGAGGATGATCGTTGTCACGACGTCCTGCTTCTCGACACGCACCATGATGCCTCTCCTCGCGTTTGATGCCAGCGAATCTTCTTGTGGCAGAGGCCGCCGACATTGTCATCATCGGTGCCGGGTTCGCGGGCGCCGCGACCGCAGACCACTTGGCGCGCCGGGGCGTCGGCGACGTGGTCGTCCTCGAGGCGGAGCCCCGGGCCGGTGTTCACGCCTCGGGGAAGAACGCCGCGCTCTGCTTCCAACGGATCGGCGACCTGGATGAAGCCCGGCTGGGCGTCGAGGGGACGCGCTTCTATGCCGACCCGCCCGAAGATCTCGCTCCCCGGCCGCTCTTGACGCGCCGCGGGGCCTTATGACTTCGACGGGGGCGCTTGGCTCCCGGTCGAGGCGGTCGAGATGGACTCGCGTCCCGTCGCCTGTGAAGCCACGATCAGCGCGCCGCCGCCGCCGAGCTCGAGCGCGAGCGCGAGCCAGCCGAAGATCCCCGGGTTTCCGTCGACGAAGACGCCGAACAGGCGGCCCGTTCCGGTGCCGATCCAGAGGAGCCCGAGAAGCAGCAGTCTGCCCTGATGCTCGCGCGGATCCGGTGCTGAAAGCAGTGTGAAGACGGCGGCGACGATCAGCATCCCGCCGTAGACGGCCCGCACCTCCCCGCGCACCAGCGTCGCCGGCGCATTGCTCGCCACGGCGTAGCCAACGAAGCTCATGACCCATTCCGGGCGGAAGAGGCCGACGAGACCCAGGAGGAGTGTGATGGCGCCGACGACAGCAACGACGATTCGCGCGTTCATGATCGTCCCGACCATAGCATCACGGCCGAAAATGGCGAAGACTTGAACGCATGGGTGAGCCGAGTTCCCCGACATGGCGTTGGGTGGGAGACCGAGCGATCCTGCGCGAGTTTCTCGGCGACGACCTCGCTCGCCGAAATCAATCGGCGCGAGCGCTTTACGATCGAGTTCGCGACTTGCGGCTTGCCGAGGTCGAAGACGTGGTTCCGGCGGCCGCTTCGCTGCTCGTGCTGCTGCGTGCGGGCGAGGTGCCGTCGCCTGGTCTGATCTCTGCTTTCGAGCGGGTGGAGGAGGCGGCTAGCGCTGCGGCCGCCCGCGAGCCGCGCGTTCACGAGATCGGGGTGACCTACGGCGCAGACGCCGGGCCCGATCTTGCCGAGCTCGCCCGCATGCACGGCCTCGACGAACGCGCCGTCGTTGCGCTCCATGTGTCGGTCCGTTACACGGTCGGTTTTCTCGGCTTCTCGCCGGGGTTCGCCTACCTGATCGGGCTTCCCGCGACGCTGGCCACGCCTCGCCTGGCGACACCGCGCACGCGGGTGCCCTCGGGCAGCGTCGCAATCGGCGGCGAATTCACCGGCATCTACCCGCGTGCGACACCCGGGGGCTGGCGGATCCTCGGCCGCACCGACGTCTCGCTTTTCGATCCGGGCGCCGACCCGCCGACACGTCTGCTGCCCGGCGACCGAGTGAGGTTCGTGCCGCGATGAGCCTCGAGATCGTGCGCGCGGGTCCTCTGACTACCGTGCAGGACCTCGGTCGTGCGGGTTACGGCGCGCTCGGCATCCCCGCGAGCGGAGCCATGGACGCGCTCGCGCTCCGCCTCGCCAATCGCCTGGTCGGCAATCCCGAGCACTCGGCCGTCCTCGAGTTCACGCTCGCGGGGCCCGAGATTCGCTTCGAGGCCGATCACTGGGCGGCGATCACGGGCTCGCGATTCGAAGCGGCTCTCGACGACCGGGCGACGCCGCATGCCGAGTCCTTCGCGGTCGGCCGAGATCAGACGCTGAAGATCGGACGGAGCCTCGAAGGAGCGCGCGGCTATCTCGCGTTGAGCGGCGGTATCGACGTGCCGCCGCTCCTCGGCAGCCGCTCGACCTTCGCCGCCGGTGGCTTCGGCGGGCTCGAGGGTCGACCGCTTCGTGGCGGCGATCGACTGCCGATCGGCATGCACGCGGGCGGGGCGAGACGCAGACGGCTCGTTCGCAGCGTGCTGCCGGCGTACCGCGCGGAGACCGAGCTGCGCGCGATCCCGGGGCCGCAGACGGAGGCGTTCACCGCCGGCGGGGCCGAGGCGTTCTTCGCTGCCGGATACCGGGTTTCGTCACGCTCGGATCGCATGGGTCTCCGCCTCGAGGGCCCCGCAATCGAGCACGCGTGCGGCGCCGACCTCCTGCCGGAGGGACTCGCTCCGGGGGCGATACAAGTGCCGGCAGACGGCCAGCCGATCCTGCTCGCCGTCGATCGTCCGACCACGGGCGGCTATGTGAAGATCGCGACGATCATCACCGCCGATCTCTGGCGTGTCGGTCAGGCCAAGCCGGGCGACCGGCTGCGCTTCGTTGCGGTGAGCGTCGAGGAGGCGCGGGCGCTCTACCGAACGCTCGAAGAGTCGCTATCCTCGGCAGTCGACGACGCCGGATGAAGATCGACCTCAACGCCGATGTCGGCGAAGGCTACGACGATCGCGCGCTGATGCCCTATCTCACCTCGGTGAACGTCGCCTGCGGCGGCCACGCGGGCGACGCTCGAACGATGGCGGATACGGTCGGGGCCGCCCTCGAGCTCGGCAACGCGGTCGGCGCGCACCCGAGCTACCCGGATCGCGAGCACTTCGGCCGGCGCGAGCTCGCGCTTCCGCTCGCCGCGATCGAGGCGTCGATCCGCGAGCAGGTGGGTGCGCTCGCGGCGACGGCCGCCGCAGCGGGCGCGCGGCTCGTTCACGTCAAGCCGCACGGGGCCCTCTACAACGTCGCTGCCCGCGAGGTTGCCGTCGCCCGT
>Ga0315278_10002548_pt1 | contig 16224 bp, 17 predicted proteins | sample YL17G06_0_MG_FD_203880 | JGI IMG/M metagenome (GOLD analysis project Ga0315278, IMG submission 203880) | Sediment microbial communities from Yellowstone Lake, YNP, Wyoming, USA - YL17G06_0 | ecosystem: Environmental > Aquatic > Freshwater > Lake > Sediment | place: USA: Wyoming | collected... | reverse complement strand
GGCCTCAAGTACCCGATGCCACCGGCGGGCCGGCCGATCGACTGTCACCATCCCGTCGACTACGCGGCGCTCGCAGGCGGGCCATAGCCGCGCGCAGGTCGGTTTCCGCGCGGCGCAGGTGACTCCAGGGGCGTCGCGGCCGAAATCGTTCGTGCGCAGCCATCAACTTTCGCACCGCGGATTCATCCAGGCCGTAGTCGACAAGCCAGGCCCTGCAACGCTCCGCCGGAAAGTAACCGCCGATCCGGTACAGCAGATCAAGCAGATCGAAGGTCGCCATCCGGGTCCCGGCGATGCCGCGCGGGAAGATGTGGCTGTACGACATGTCGATGATGTGAAATGCGGGCGCCTCCGCCGCGGGAAACGAAACCAGGATATTCCTCGGTGCCATACCGCCGTGTGACACGCCGCTATCGTGCATGCGTCGCGTAAGTCGCAACAGCGGCGAAAGGTCCGTGAGCGCGCCAGGCGGCTTCAAAAACTTGTCCAGCGCCGTGGCACCTGCCACCTCACGGGTCACGAGCAATTCAAAACGGCCGTGCGGGTCGTGATGGCCATGCGACCAGGACAGTGGCTCGGAACAGGCGACTCCATGGCGGACCAGGTGCGACAGCACCTTGAATTCCCGCTCGGCGCGATAGGGGATAAACCAGCGGCGCACGGGATCGTAGAATGGCCGCCGGCGATACATCTTCATGATCGCGCGACCGCCGCCTTCCAGCGGTTCCGACCAGACGAGCGTGCCGAACTCGGCCTTGATCAGGGCCTGCCCAAGCTCAGCGCGTGCAGCCGTCACACGATTCCCTGGTCCTTGGCGATCAGCGCGTAGCGATGGCCGGAGCCGATGCGCGACAGCGGCGGCGCTGCGATGAGCCTGGCGCCATGCACACGCGCGAGCTCGGCCACGCGCTTCGTCGTCATGGTCATCTTTGGCGGCTGGCGGTCGAAGGGCCTGCGCAGGCGCCGCAGCAGGTTCTTCAGGGAATAGTGATCGAAGAAAGTCATGATCACGAAGCGCCGCGAAACCCTGAGCAGCTCCGTCAGCAGCCGCTCGCGTTCGGCCGCGGTCGGCAGGTGATGCGACAGGCGGACGCACACGGTGCCGTCGACGCTGCCGTCCCGTAATGGAATGTGAAATGCCGAGGCCGTCATCCAGACGCGGGGCGTCGCAACCGACGACTCCGCGCGCCCGAAAAGAACCTGCCCGTGCGCGATGTCGGACTCGATCACTAGCTCAGCTGCGTCTGCGAAGGCAGGCGTCAGCCGGCCGCCACCGCAAGGCAGGTCGAGGATGATCCGCGAACGCCCGACCCGCTCGACATGCTGCTTGATCAACTGGAATTCGCGTTGCGTGCTCTGGCGCTTCAACAGGTGTTGGCGGTAGCTCAGGTTGTAGGCCGCAGCGCGGTCGACACGCTGGTATTCCGCCTGGTAGCTGGTGCTCTGCTCGTTCGCCTGCGGCTCACCCCAGGTTTCCGAGGTGCCGCGAATGGCGAGCAGCGCAATGCCGTCGCGCAGCGGATAGGACGCGCCGCATTTCTTGCAGTCAATCGAGGTGGCCCCGATCGCCAGGCTTGACGAGCAGCCAGGGCAGATCAGGAGATCCGCAATGGCCGCGATCCCGGCATCGTCGCCGGCCTTGGCCGTTGGTATTGAATTCATCGAGTCAGCGCTCCTTGGACGATTGGCTGCCTGACAACCAACCTAAACAATAATCTCTTTAACAATCAACAAGTCAACCCCACTCCGCCCTGCCATTTATGCCACTTCGCAGCCCAAATCGGAAGGCACGGCGGCACCCCGGTTCCGGATCATGGTCTGGTGGCGACGAGGACACAAACCGCAGCGCACAGCGCCTGGCTGCGTCTTGCGCGCGTACCAGGCATGAAAATCGTTGACGCTCTGGCATTGCTCGAGCGCCTTGGCGGACCCGAAGGGCTGCTCGCGGCGACCGGAGCGGAGCTCATCCGAGCGGGCATCGCACACGCCGGTCTGCCCCCGCTCCTGACGCCGGATGAGACTGCGCTTGAACGGGATCTGCGCTGGCTCGCAGTGAGTGGCCACTGCCTGCTCACCGCCGACGACCCCGGCTATCCCCCGCAACTCGCCGCAACCGCCGGTGCGCCAGTTGCGATCTTCGTCGAAGGCGATCCGGCCGTGCTGTCGCTGCCGCAACTCGCGATCGTCGGCAGCCGCTCCGCCACGGCGGCGGGCCGCGAGACCGCCTTCGAATTCGCCGGACGCCTGTCCGCCGCCGGGCTCGCGATCACGAGCGGTCTTGCCACCGGCATCGACGCGGCCGCGCATCGTGGCGCGCTCGCAGCGGGAGGCATGACGATTGCTGTCTGCGGCACCGGGCTCGATCAGGTCTACCCCGCAGAGCACGCAGCGCTCGCCGCTTCGATCGCTGGGCAAGGTGCCCTGGTTTCGGAGTTCTCCATGGGCACGGCGCCACTCGCAATGAATTTCCCGCGCCGCAATCGCGTGCTATCAGGACTCGCGCGCGGTGTGCTCGTCATCGAGGCGGCTGCGCGCTCTGGCTCGCTGATCACGGCGCGGCTCGCCGGCGAGCAGGGACGGGACGTCATGGCCGTGCCCGGCTCGATACATAACGCGCTCGCGCGCGGTTGCCATCGCCTGATCAAGGATGGTGCGGCGCTCGTGGAATCGCCCGAGGACGTGCTCGCGGTGATCGGCTTCCGGGCCCCCGCGGCAGCGGCCGGCGCAGGCGAAAAAACCTCGGGCGGAGTTCGCAATTTCAGCAACGGGTTGGACAGCGCGGAAGAAATGCTGTTGAATGCGCTCGGTTTCGAGCCGGCGGATCTCGACAAACTGGTCGAAAGAACGGGCTTTCCGGCCCATGCCGTCGCCTCGATGTTGCAGCTGCTCGAACTGGAAGGTCGGATCGAGTCGCTAGCCGGCGGGCGTTACAGCCGGACTCCACCGAGGCAGGACCGATGAAGGAAAGCGTTCTCGACATCCTGATCCACCTGTTCGAGAATTTCCTGGACGCCGAGGACGACAGCGCGCCGAGCCGGGATGCCTTGAAGCAGGATCTTGAGCAGGCCGGTTATCCGGAGGCGGACATCGAGCGCGCGCTGGCCTGGCTCGAGAGCCTGGCCGCCGATCCGGACCGGGCCATGAGCGAGGGAACCGCGCGCGCGGTGCGCGTGTTCAGCGGCCACGAGCAGGTGCGCCTCGACACGGATGTGCGCGGCTACCTGCTGCACCTGGAGAATCTGGGCATCCTGTCCGCCGCGCAGCGCGAGGTCGTCATCGACCGGCTGCTGGCGCTCGAGGCCGACGACATCGACATCGAGCAACTGAAGTGGGTGGTCCTGATGGTGCTGTTCAGCCAGCCCGGCCAGGAAAATGCCTACCAGCGCATGGAAGACCTGGTGTACGACGAGCGGCAGGCGATGCACTGAACGCCTGCGGCAAGGGTCGGCCAGTGAGCCGCGGCCGGGCCCGCGGCTTTGGCGTCTTTGGGGACGTGAGACGAAATAGAGTATGAGCACCAATCTGGTCATTGTGGAATCGCCTGCCAAGGCGAAGACCATCAAGAAGTACCTCGGCCCCGATTTCGAGGTGCTGGCTTCGTATGGTCACGTTCGCGACCTGATCGAGAAGGAAGGTGCGGTCGATCCTGAGCGGGACTTCGAGATGAAGTACCAGCTCATCGAGAAGAATCGCCCCAAGGTGGATGCGATCGAGCGCGCGATGCGCAAGGCCAAGGCGTTGTTCCTCGCAACCGACCCCGATCGCGAGGGCGAGGCGATCTCCTGGCACCTCGCCGAGATCCTGCGCGAGCGCGGCGTGCTCGAGGGCAAGGAGCTGAAGCGCGTACGCTTCTATGAGATCACGAAGAAGGCAGTGCGCGCGGCGATCGAGCAGGCCGAGGGACTCAACGACAACCTCGTCAGTGCGCAGCAGGCGCGCCGCGCGCTCGACTACCTGGTCGGCTTCAACCTGTCGCCGCTGCTGTGGAAGAAGATCAAGCCGGGGCTCTCGGCCGGCCGCGTGCAGAGCGTCGCATTGCGGTTGATCTGCGAGCGTGAAGCGGAGATCACGCGCTTCATCCGCCTGGAGTACTGGACCATCGAGGCCGATGCGTCCAAGGACAAGGCGCGATTCCCGGCGCGGCTCGTCGAGTACCGCGGCGAGAAGGTCGAGGCCGACACGCAAAAGAGCCGCTTCACGATCACCGCGGAGGCGCAGGCCCGCGAGGCCGAACGCACGATCATCGCCGCCGCGGGCGGCGTGCTGACGGTGGATTCCGTCGAGCGCAAGCCGAAGCGCCGCAATCCGCCGCCGCCATTCACGACATCCACGCTGCAGCAGGAATCCGCGCGCAAGCTGGGTTTCACCGCCAGGCGCACGATGCAGACCGCGCAGCGGCTCTACGAGTCGGGCCACATCACCTACATGCGCACTGACTCGGTCACGTTGTCGCAGGACGCGGTCATTGAGATGCGCGACATGATCCGCGCAACCTTTGGCGAAAAGGCGCTTTCGGACGGCGTCAATGTTTACAAGACCAAGTCGAAGAATGCGCAGGAAGCCCACGAGGCGATCCGCCCGACCTCGGCGGCCCTCGCACCCCCGCAAGCCGAGGCCGAGATCGTCGATGAGGACCAGCGACGGCTTTATGCATTGATATGGAAGCGCGCCATCGCCTGCCAGATGGCGGCCGCGGTGTTCGATACCATCGCGGTGGATCTGGTCGCGGGCAATCGCGGCGCGGCCGGCGCGAACCGGCACGTTTTCCGAGCGAATGGCCAGACACTGCTGGAGCCGGGATTCCTCGCGGCCTATCACGAGGACCACGACGAGGACGAGACCGACGTCGAGAGCGAGGATGAGCAGCGCCTGCCCGCGCTCGAGCCCGGCGAGCAGGTAGCGCTCGAGACCCTGCGGCCCGAGCAGCACTTCACGCAGCCGCCGCCGCGCTATACGGAGGCGAGCCTCGTCAAGTCGCTCGAGAGCCATGGCATCGGGCGCCCGTCGACCTATGCATCGATCATCGAGACATTGCGCTACCGCAAGTATGTCGAGATGCTCGGCCGCGCCTTCCAGCCGACCGACATCGGAAAGATTGTCAGCAAGTTCCTCGTCAAGTACTTCGAAACCTACGTCGATTACGGCTTCACGGCGGCCATGGAAGATGTGCTTGACGAAATCTCGAATGGCGAAAAGCCATGGCGCCCCGAGCTTGCGCGATTCTGGAAGCCGTTCTCGAAGCTGGTCGAGCACATCGGCAAGACCGTCACCCGCGAAGAGGTCGCCGAGTCCCGTGAGATCGGCCGTCACCCCGAGAGCGGCAAGCCGATCACCGTGCGCATGGGCGCCTACGGGCCGTTCGTTCAATGCGGCACCCGTAACGATCCCGACAAGCCGAAATTCGCGAGCCTGATGCCGGGCCAGCACATGGACGATGTCACGCTGCCGGAGGCATTGAAGCTCCTTTCGCTGCCACGCGCGCTGGGGCATGGGCCGGACGGCACGCCGATCAGCGTCGGCCGCGGCCAGTACGGGCCTTACGTCAAGTACGGCGCGAAGTTCGCGTCGATCAAGGAAGATGACCCGTTCGAGTTGACGCTCGCGCGTGCCCTCGAGATCGTCGCTGCGAAAGTGCAGTCAGACCGCGAGCGCACGATCCTCGATTTCCCGGATGCCGGCATCCAGGTGCTGAAGGGCCGTTATGGCCCCTACATCACGGATCGGAAACGCAATGCCAGGGTACCCAAGGATCGCGACCCGGCTTCGATGACGCTCGAGGAGTGCGTTGCGCTCCTGGCCGTGGCGCCCGAGCGCGGCAAGGGCCGCTTCGGCCGGCGCGGCGCGCGGAAACCCGCGGCCGGCCCCGCGCCGGTAGCAGGCGCCGCGCCGGTAGCAGGCGCCGCGCCGGTAGCAACCGCAGCAGGGGCGCCGCCGGCGAAGGCCAGGGCCGCGCGCAAGGCCCCCGCGAAGAAGAAATCTGCGCCGCGCGCCGCCGCCGGCGGCAAGGCTCGTCGCGCCAAGGAGTGAGCGATGCCCGATCGTGCCGCCGTGAGCGCGTGGTTGCTCGAGTTGCAGGAGCGGCTCACCGAGGCGCTCGAGCGTGCCGATGGCAGCGCGCAGTTTCGTCATGATGCCTGGCAGCGGCCCGAGGGTGGTGGTGGCGAAACGCGTGTGCTGAAGGACGGCGCGCTATTCGAGCAGGCGGGCATCAATTTCTCGCAGATTCGCGGCGTCTGCATGCCGCCCTCGGCAACCGCAGGACGCAAGGCACTCGCAGGCGCGCCATTCGAGGCGATGGGCGTGTCGCTTGTGCTGCATCCGCGTAATCCATTTGTCCCCACTACGCACATGAATGTGCGCCTGTTCATCGCCGAGCCCGCCGGCGGTGAGATCGCATGGTGGTTCGGCGGCGGTTTCGACCTGACTCCTTACTATCCAGAAGAAGAGGATGCGAGGCACTGGCACCGTGTCGCGCGATCGGCTTGCGAGGGTTGCCCGTCTGGCACTTATGAGCGCTACAAGGACTGGTGCGACCACTACTTCTACCTGCCGCACCGCGGCGAGACGCGCGGCATCGGCGGCTTGTTCTTCGACGACCTCAATGAATGGGGATTCGAGGCCTGCTTCGCCTTCATTCGCCGTGTTGGCGCCGCATTCGCCGCCGGCTACCTGCCGATCGCAGAACGACGGCGTAATACCACCTTTGGCGAACGCGAGCGGCAATTCCAGCTCTATCGGCGCGGCCGCTACGCAGAATTCAACCTGATCCACGATCGCGGCACGCTGTTCGGGCTGCAGTCCGGCGGGCGCACCGAGTCCATCCTGATGTCGCTGCCGCCACTCGCGCGCTGGGAGTACGGCTGGAAGCCTGAGCCCGGTTCGCCCGAGGAACGACTCAGCCGCGATTTCCTGCATCCGCGCGACTGGCTCGCCGGCTCTGCTCCTTGAAGTACCGCCACGCCTGCCACGCAGGGAATTTCGCCGACGTCGTGAAGCATGTCGTGCTGGTCACGGTGCTCACGCGGTTGGCGGAGAAAGAACGTCCACTCTTCTATCTCGACACCCACGCGGGCCGCGCCCGCTACGATCTCGGTTCGCGCGACAGCGCTGCGGAAGCGGCCCGCGGCATCCTGCGGCTTGCCGCCGCGAACCCGAAGGGCATGCCCGCGCCGATCCGCCGCTATCTCGAGCTGGTGCGCGGCTTCGACCCCGCCAATGACACGGTGCCGCGAATCTATCCGGGTTCGCCACGCATCGCCGCGGCCCTGCTGCGGCCGGACGACCACGCCGCGCTCTGCGACATCGAGCCGGGCGAGGCGCAGTTGCTTACTCGCGAGTTTCACGGCGACCGGCGCTTCGCCATTCACTGCCGCGACGGCTTCGAGGCACTGGCTGCCTTGCTGCCACCGCGCGAGAAGCGCGGGCTGGTGCTGATCGATCCGCCCTACGAGGAGCAGCAGACCGATATGGAGCACGTCGCCGATGCCCTGGCGACCACGGCGCAACGCTGGCCGCAGGGCGTGCTTGCCGCCTGGTATCCGATCAAGCTCGCCGCGGTGATCGCGCGTTTCCACCGGCGCCTGCTCGATGCAGGCCTGCGCCGCGTGCTCGCCGTGGAACTCTGCGTACATCCCGACGATTCGCGCGCCGGGCTCAACGGCGGAGGCGTGCTGCTGGTCAATCCGCCCTGGAAGGTCGACGGCGACCTGCGCGCGGCCATGCCAGCGCTGCACGCGATCCTCGCGCCCGACGGCGGCGGGCGCTGGCGCGTGGACTGGCTCGTGGGGGAATGAAGAGCGGCGGTCAGTTGCCCCAGTCCACCGCTTCAAATACCTGCTGTGCGATGCCGTCCAGGTCCTTCAGGTCACGGCCGACGATTGCAATGCTTCCGCGCGGCGCTGGCAGCACGATGCCGGTGTAACCCTGCTCGGAGACCTGCACCCGCTCGCTGACACTCCGGTGCCGCAGCAACAGCACCGTAACCGGGCCCCTGGCCGTCCGCACCACGAGGTGGGGCACGACATGTCCCTCGAAGACGCAGCGCATCGCAAATGTCACGTCGCCCAGACCCGGGCGCAATCGCGTGCCCTCCGGGTCCAGCACACCGGCGAGCGTTGCCTGCGTGATCGGGGCCGTCCCGCTCATCGCGTCCGGCTCGTGCGCTACATGGCCGATGACTTCGCGTGCGAGCGAAGGGCGCGGTGCACTGAGCCAGAGTGCGAGCCCGACCGAGATTCCGATCACGATACTGGCGGCCAGCGCCAGCCAGCGCGGGCGTCGCGCCGTGATCTCCGTCGGCGCAATCGCCGTGTCGGGCTTCCGGATGCGCGCCGCATCGACGGCGAGCGCGCGCCCGATGAGCGCGTCCATGGCCCGCAATTCGTCCTGATAGCGCGCACAGACCGGGCATTCCGCGCGGTGCGCCTCGATCCCGGCGCCGGAAGCCGAGGGCTCCGCACCAATTTGGCGGCGGAATTCGAGGCAATTCATCACGACGAAGGCTCCACGGTGATGCCAAGTTCCTGGCGCAGCCGCGCGCGGGCGCGAAACAGCCGGGTCAGCACGGCGCCCTGCTGTAGACCCATCTGATCGGCGATTTCCTTTGTCGAGTAACCCATCATCACCTGCAGCACCAGCGGCTCGCGGTATTCATCATCGAGCCGGAACAGGGCCTCGCGCATCTCCGTAAGGCCGGCATCGTCTTCTGCCGCGAGCACGTCCGCCTCGGCGGCCACCAGCGCGTCGAGATCGGTGACCTCGAGGCGCTTGCGCTCGAAGGAACGGGCGAACTCCCGGCGCACAATCGTCAGCAGCCAGGATTTCGCCTTGCCAGCCTCCGTGAGCGCGTCAAACGACTTCCAGGCCCGCAACAGCGCCTCCTGCACCACGTCCTCGGCGAGCTGCCGGTCCCGGCCGAGCCAGAATGCGAATCGCAGCAGATCGGGGCGCAAAGTCTCGCACAGCGTCGCGAAGCGCCGCCGCCTGTCCGTACCGCGCTCGTCGCCGTTCATGTATAAAGACCGGCCATAGCAGGGTTTTGTTTCCGGCCCAAAGTGGGCGACTCTACCGCAGCCGAATCCAGGCCAGGAGCCTCATGGGTCAGCGTGTCACCGGGAGTTATCCTCGAACCAGGCCGAGGCGCATGCGCCGCGACCCGTTTTCCCGGCGGCTCGCCCGGGAATCGCGGCTCACGGTCGATGACCTGATCCAGCCCCTGTTCGTCATCGAGGGAAGCAAGCGGCGCGAGCCAGTCGCCTCGATGCCCGGCATCGAGCGCCTGAGCATCGATCTCCTGGTCGCGGAGGCCGGGCGTCTCGCCGGTCTCGGGATTCCCGCTGTCGCGCTGTTTCCGGTGCCCGATTCTTCGTCCAAGACGGAAGACGGTCGCGAGGCCTGGAATCCCGATGGCCTTGCCCAGCGCGCGGTGCGCGAGCTCAAGCGCAAGCTGCCCGGTCTCGGCGTGATCACCGACGTCGCGCTCGATCCATACACAACGCACGGACAGGATGGGATCATCGACGATTCCGGGCTGGTGCTGAACGACGTGACAGTTGCGGCGCTCGTGAAGCAGGCGCGCTCGCATGCGGCTGCCGGCGCCGACATGGTGGCACCCTCGGACATGATGGACGGACGAATCGGCGCGATCCGCTCGGCTCTCGAGCAGGACGGTCATCACGATACCCGGATCCTCGCTTATTCCGCGAAGTACGCTTCCTGCTTCTACGGACCATTCCGCGATGCCGTCGGTTCCGCGACCGCCCTCGGCAAGGCCGACAAGTCGACCTACCAGATGGACCCGGCCAACAGCGACGAGGCGCTGCGCGAGGTGGCGCTCGACATCTCGGAAGGCGCGGACATCGTGATGATCAAGCCGGGGCTGCCATATCTCGACATCGTTCGGCGCGTCAAGGACGAGTTCAGCGTGCCGACATTCGTCTATCAGGTCAGCGGCGAGTACGCGATGCTCGCGGCCGCGATCGCAAATGGCTGGCTCGAGGAGCGCGCGGCAGTGCTCGAGAGCCTTGCCTGCATCAAGCGCGCCGGCGCCGACGGCATCCTGAGCTACTACGCCGGCCGCGCTGCCGGCTGGCTGCAAGGGGATTGAAGGCATGGCCGCGAACGAGGGCCCTGGTCGCTACACACTGTTCGGTCATCCGGTCAGCCACAGCTGGTCGCCATTCATCCACGGCCTGTTCGCGCGGCAGTTCGATCACATCGTGGACTACAAGCTGCGCGACGTCGATCCGGTGACGTTCCGGCGCGCCGTCATAGAATTCTTTGTCGAGGGCGGCAGCGGCGCCAATGTCACGCTACCGCACAAGCCCGCCGCAGCGGAGATTGTCAATGAACTTTCGGCGCGCGCCGAGCGTGCCCGCGCCGTCAACACGATCATCCGCAGGAGCCCGACCGAACTCCTCGGCGACAACACCGACGGCACCGGGCTGGTGACCGATCTCGTCAGCAATCTCGGCGTCACGGTCAGTGGGTCGCGCATGCTGGTCCTCGGCGCCGGCGGTGCCGTGCGCGGAGTCCTGGCGCCGCTGCTCGAACAGGAACCGCGCGAGGTCCGCATCGCAAACCGCACGCCTGAGCGCGCGGCCCGCCTGCGCGACGAATTTTCGGATCTCGGAGAGATTTCGGCCTCGAGCTTCGACGATGTCGACGACCGGCCCTGGGACATCGTCATCAACGCGACCGCTGCGAGTCTCGCGGGCGAGGTGCCGGCGCTGCCGCCGCGCGCCATCGGTCACGACACCGTCTGCTATGACATGGCCTATGGACGCGGCGATACGGCTTTCATGCGCTGGGCCACGGGACGCGGCTCGTCGCGCTCCTACAAGGGCTGGGGCATGCTGGTTGAGCAAGCCGCGGAATCCTACCGGCTGTGGCACGGCGTGCGGCCTGCGACCAAGCCCGTGCTCGACGCGCTCGAGCGGCTCTAGCCACCTTTCAGGTAATCGTCCTTCAAGGCCACGTAGTGCGCGGCCGATTCCGCGAGCATCGCGATTTCCTCCGGAGTGAGCGCGCGTACCTCACGCGCCGGACTGCCCAGCCATAGCGTGCGTGACGGCAGCCGCTTACCGGCAGGAACGAGGCTGCCCGCGCCGATGATGACTTCATCCCCGACGATCACCCCGTCCATCACGATCGCGCCCATGCCGACCAGGCAGCGCGCGCCGATCGTGCAGGCGTGCAGGATCGCGCGATGCCCGACCGTGCATTCCGCGCCGACCAGCAGCGGGATGCCGTCCGCGCCTGCAAGCCGCGCGCTGGCGACGTGCAGCACACTGCCGTCCTGGATGCTGGTGCGCGCACCGATCTCGATGTAATTGACATCACCACGCAGCACCGCGCCGGGCCAGATCGAGGCGTCATCGCCGATGGTCACGCGGCCGATCACGACGGCGGCCGGGTCGATCCAGACCCGCAGCCCGATGATGGGCCGGACATCGCGGTAGGGACGGATATTCATGTCAGCGGATTGTCACGAATTCCTCGGCGCTCGTGGGGTGGATCGCGACCGTGTCGTCGAAGTCGCGCTTGGTCGCGCCCATGCGCAGCGCCACCGTGAAACCCTGCAACATCTCGTCGGCGCCCATGCCGATCACGTGCAGGCCGACGATGCGCTGCAGGGCGCCCACGGTCACGAGCTTCATCTCGGCGCGGCGCCTGCGCTCCGTCAGGCCGTGGTACAGCGGCATGAAATCCGTGCGGAACACTTCAACTGCATCGCCATGCGCCGCGCGCGCCTCCTGCTCGGAGAGGCCGACGGTGCCGATCGGTGGATGCGTAAAGATCACGGTCGGAATCAGCCGGTAATCGAGGTGCCGGTCGCTCATGCCGCCGAACAGGCGATCGGCGAGGCGCCGCCCTGCGGCGATCGCGACCGGTGTCAACGCCTCGCGGCCGGTCACATCGCCGATCGCATGGATGCCCGGCACAGTCGTGTCCTGGAGCAGGTCGGTGACGATCTCTCCCTGCGTGCCGGTCGCGACACCGGCTTCGGCAAGCCCGAGCCCGTCGCAACGAGGCCGGCGGCCGACCGCCCAGATCACGGTTTCAAATGGCCCGGCGCTGCGGCCGTCCTCGAGACCGATGAAGAAGCCCTCTTCCCGTTTCGTCATCGCCTTCGGCACGGCGTGCTCGACGATCGCGATGCCGTCTGCTCGCATCGCCTTCATCAGCGCAAAGGACAGCATCTCGTCGAAATCGCGCAGCATGCGATCGTGCCGGACCAGCACGGTGACCGCAGCGCCGAGCGCCGCGAATACGCCGGACAGTTCCGCCGCGACATAGCCGCTGCCGACCAGCGCGACCGACGCCGGCAGCTTTGCGAGCTCGAAGAATCCGTCAGAGCTAATGCCCTGATGCGCACCCGGCAACGCCGGCAGTATCGGTTGGCTGCCGGTCGCGATCACGATGTGGGGCGCTTGGTGTTCACCCGCGCCGATCGTCACGCGCCCGGAGCCTTCGAGCCGTGCGCCTGCCTTCAGCAGCGTGGCGCCGCGTCGATCGAGGTTATCCGCGTAAATGCCCCGCAGGCGCAGCACGTAGGCGTCGCGGCGTTCCTTCAATTTTCGCCAGTCATGACCGCGGAGCTCAAGGTCGAAGCCATAGCCAGTGGCGTCTGCGATGCCATGAGCGAGTTCTGCCGCATGGAACATGATTTTCTTCGGCACGCAGCCGACATTGACGCAGGTGCCGCCGAGCGCTCCGGGCTCCGCCAGCACGACACGCGCACCGTGCTCAGCCGCGCGCTGCGCGCAGGCAAGCCCGCCGCTGCCGCCGCCGATCACGATGAGGTCCCACCGCTCTACCATCTCCGCCCCGCGCGGATGTCAGGAGCGCCGATGATATACTCGATCGCGTCATGACCTGGGTCATCGTGCCCGCCATTGCCGCGCTTCTTGCGCTCTTCGCGTTCCTCGTCCGCAATGGCCTGCTACAGCTGCGCGATTCAGTTCACAGCTCATGGGCGAACCTCGACTCGCTGCTCCTCGAGCGTCACGACCTGCTGGCGGAGCTCGTGGAACTCTGCGCACGCGACATGCGCTACGAGCAGGACGCCGTCGAGCGAGTCGCGAGGGCGGACGCAGCAACATTCGGCGCCGCCGCTCGCGAGGATATCCCGGCGCTGGCCGCTGCCGAGATGTTGCTACGCGCCTCGGTCCCAGGCCTGCTCGCGCTTGCGGAGAACTACCCCGTGCTCGGCGCGGATGCCGGCTTCGTCACGCTTCGCGAGCGAGTCCTCTGCGTCGGCGCCGCGATCATCGAACACCGTGAGCTCTACAATTCCGCGGTGAACCTGCTGAATATCCGTAGCCAGGCATTTCCGCACCGGATGGTCGCGCGCGCCATCGGGTTTCATGCAGAGGCGCTCTTCGAGTGATGCACATCGCCACCTGGAATGTGAATTCCCTGCGGGTGCGGCTGCCGCATCTTGCGCAGTGGCTCGCCGCGAATCCGATCGATGCCATCGGGCTGCAGGAACTCAAGCTGCCCGACGAACAATTTCCACGCGCCGAGATCGAGGCTCTCGGCATGCACGCCGCCCACTATGGCCAGAAGACCTACAACGGCGTTGCGATTCTCGCGCGCAGCGCGCTTGCCGATGTCATGACCGGGATCCCTGGTGACGACGATCCGCAGCGGCGCGTGATCGCGGCGACGATCGGCGGGGTAAGGCTGATAAATGTCTATGTGCCGAATGGCCAGGAAGTCGGCTCGGAGAAGTACGCCTACAAGCTCGCCTGGCTCGAAAGGCTGAGGGTCTGGCTTGCAGGTGAGCTTGCGCGCCATCCACAGCTCGCGATCGTCGGCGACTTCAACATCGCGCCGGAAGACCGGGACGTGCACGACCCCGCGAAATGGGAGGGCTCGGTGCATGTCAGCGCACCGGAGCGCAAGGCACTTTCTGCAATCACCGGACTCGGACTCGTGGACCTGTTCCGGCGCTTCGAGCAGCCGCCTGGCACCTGGTCGTGGTGGGATTACCGGATGGGCGCATTCCGCCGCAATCACGGACTGCGCATCGACCTGGTGCTGGCGTCCGCCGCGCTTGCGGCGCGCTGCAAGGCCTGCACTGTCGATCGCGGCCCGCGCGCCTGGGAGCGCCCCTCGGACCACGCGCCGGTTGTCGCCTCGTTTGACATAGACTGAGCCGCAGGATGTGAAACCACGCAAATTCGTGCCAAACCGGTTGGCGGGTGCCTGCGACGCGGGCGTAAACTGCATCTCTCAAGTGGCCCGCCCTTACCGACGTAGCGATTTCGACGTCACCGACACGGTGCAGGTCAGCTCCCCGCCCGCCGTGCGCGCGGCCGTGCTTCAGCTCTATTCGGACACCTGGCCCGGCGCGCCAATCACCACGCTCGAGACGGCACTTGCGGATTTCGAGCGGCTATTCACGGGCCAGACACCCGGCTACCTGGGTGTCGACACGGTTTATCACGACCTGCAGCACTCCCAGGACATGGTGCTGGCGGCGGCCCGGTTGATGGCCGGCTACGAGAAGAGCCATCCGGACGGACCGCGCATCGGCGCGGAACGGGCCCTGATGGGCCTGGTGACTGCGCTCTTTCACGACTCGGGCTACATCCGCGAGATCGCCGAAAAGAATATCCCGAATGGCGCCGTATTCACACGCCAGCACGTGACGCGCAGCGCGCGTCATCTCAAGCGCTACCTGCCGACCATCGGCCTCGCCGACTGGGTGCCGGTCTCTACGCGCATCGTGCACTTCACCGGCTATGAGATGCCGCTCGACCTGATCCGCGTCGGCGATCCGGGCGACCGCCTGGTCGGCCACCTGCTGGGAACGGCCGACATGCTCGCGCAGATGGCGGATCGCTGCTATCTGGAAAAATGCCGCGATCGGCTCTACGCGGAATTCGTGCTCGGCGATGTCGCTGCGCACAAGGGTGCCGGCGGCGTCAAGGTACTGTACGGCTCCGGCCTCGACCTGCTGCGCCAGACGCCGCAATTCGTCGCGACCACGATCGAGAAACGCCTTGGCGGCACATTCGGCCATGCATACCGCCACGTCGAGCCGCTGTACGGCGGCGACAATCCGTACATGGATGCGATCCAGCAGAATGTTGAATACCTGCGCGGACTCGCGCGCAACAGCCGATGGCCGATGTTGCGCCGCAATCCGCCGGTGTTCACTGTCGAACACAATGCGATGCAGGGCGTGCGCTCGCTGCTGGTCGAGCACCTGAAGGCAGTCTGGGGCGCACCGGCTCCCGTCAATGTAATTTGAGACGGGCCCAGCGCGACCGCATCCGCGGCGGCGCATCGACCCCCAGCACGTAGCGTTCGTGGATCGAAGGCAGCTGCGCGAGTATTGCGGCCTCTCCGTCGATATCCGCTCCCTTGATCGCCCCGGCGAGCAATTCAACGGTCAGTGACGGCAAGGCGCGGCGCGCGACCGGAGCGAAGCTCAGGTGCCAGGGCTCGGGCTGCACGCCGCTGCCAGCGCGCGTGTAGGGCCGGTAGAAACCGTAATGGTGCATGTTGCGGCTGAGCCAGCGTGACAGCGCGGCAAATTTTCCGCTGCGCATGAATTCCGGCCGCTCCAGTTTCGGCTGGTAGCCGTCCGCGACCACCCGGCCGTCGACGACATCGATGTCGCTGCCCCAGTGATGACGGCTGGCACCCGGAAGTGCCGACCACAGCAGGATCATTTCGACGCGTTTTTCGGGTGCCAGGCGAATCATGTCCACAGGGCGGCCCCTGCGATCGCGCGCAGGCCGCTCGCCGCGATACTTGGCATTCCAGATCCGGCGCTGGCGCTCGAAGTCGCGGAATGACGACAGCGGAAGCAGATCGATGCCCGCGCCTGTGGCATCCTCGCGCATCGCGAGAAAGGCATCGACCACCGCGGTATGCAACATGCAGCGCGGGGATGCCAGCTCGACGATGTGACCGCGGTCACGACCGGTTAGTTGCAGCGCGTCCAAGCGGGCGATGCTACCGCACCGGGTGGGGCACGGCGCAAGGCTGTACGGTGGCTCCGCTGTGCGCTGCGGGCAAGCGGCGTATGATGCCCAACGGCCGAGACCGGGGAATTACAAGATCATCGGGGGTCGACGCGGCAGCACCGCTACGACGGAATGGCGCCCACATTCAGGACCAGAGCGCTCGTCATGGCGACCGTCGCCAGCGCGGTGCTACTCGTCGTGCTCCTCGCCCTCGCGGCCATCGACCTGCGGCTCGACATCG
>Ga0315278_10002547_pt1 | contig 16226 bp, 12 predicted proteins | sample YL17G06_0_MG_FD_203880 | JGI IMG/M metagenome (GOLD analysis project Ga0315278, IMG submission 203880) | Sediment microbial communities from Yellowstone Lake, YNP, Wyoming, USA - YL17G06_0 | ecosystem: Environmental > Aquatic > Freshwater > Lake > Sediment | place: USA: Wyoming | collected... | reverse complement strand
ACCCACATGATGATGCTCGGATGGTTGTATCGCCCGTCGATCATCCGCGACAGCTCCAGCTCAAACTGCTTCTTGCCCGCATCGTCCTTGTTGTCGCCGGCCGGCATGTCCTGCCATACCAGCAGCCCCAGCTTGTCGCACCAGTAATACCACCGGTCCGGCTCATATTTGACGTGCTTGCGAGCTAAGTTCATGCCCAGCTTCTTCGTCATCTCGATGTCATACTTCAGCGCCTCGTCCGTCGCCGCCGTGTACAACCCGTCCGGCCAGAAGCCCTGGTCGAGGAACCCCACCTGGAACACAAACTTGCCATTGAGCAGAATGCGCGTAATGCCCTTCTCGTCCTTCCCCAGCGCGATCTTCCTCATTCCAAAGTAGCTCGTGATCGTGTCAACCACCTTCTCCTGCCCATCCCTCACCACGATCTTCAGGTCATACAGGAACGGGGCATCCGGCGTCCACAATTTCGCGTTCGGCAGCGGCACCGCCAGCCCCTTGCGCCTTTCCCCCTTGAACTTGGCCTCAAGAGTAGCCTGGCCGACCCCGGAGACGGTCACTTCCACCTGATGCGCATCGCTGATCCCCTTGCCGACGAATTCCAGCGACACCTCCCCTTTGTCCACGTCCGGCGTGATCACGATCTTCTCAATCCCATCCGCCGCTACCGGCTCCATCCACACCGTCTGCCAGATCCCCGTCGTCGGCGTATAGAAAATCCCGCCCGGATTGTGAACCTGCTTGCCCCGCGGCTGGCTGCCCGAATTCGTCGGGTCCAGCACCCCCACCACGATTTCCTGCTCCCCGGCCTTCAGCGCGTCGGTGATGTCAAAGCTGAAGGCGTCATACCCACCCTTGTGATTCCCCATCTCCTTCCCATTCACCCAGACCGTCGCATCCCAATCCACCGCGCTGAAATGCAGCCAGATGCGCCGGCCGTCCCACTCCTTCGACACCGTAAACGTCCGCCGATACCACAGCCGCTGATTCTGATTCACCCGCTTCATCACGCCCGACAACGCCGACTCCACCGGGTACGGCACCAGGGTCTTCCCCTCAAAGGACGTCGGCTGGACGTCGTCCTTCGCCTTGATCGCATACTCCCACAGCCCGTTCAGATTCTGCCAATCCTTCCGCACCATCTGCATACGCGGATACTCCGGCAGCGCATTCGTCGGCGACACGTCCTTCGCCCACCGCGTCACCAGCGGCCCCTTGGCCATCTGCCATTCCTGCGCCGCCGCCGCCGAGCACACCCACAAACCCGCCACCGCCAGCCACATCGCTTTTCTCATATTCGCTCCAGTTGCTTCGCTACACTTCTGCTACTCATAAGAGTACACAGTCTCGATCATCCTCACGTAATTCTCGAATCTAACATAATGCGGCACCGTGTTCGACACCCCCACCATATACCCCCCGCCCGCGTTCAGCCGCTCAATCCGCTCCCTCACATGCTCCTCCACCTGCTGCTCCGTCCCCCGGCTCATCAAATCCAAATCCACATTCCCCATCAAACAGAACTTCCCCGCCCACTCCCGCTTGATCCGTAGCGGGTCCATCGACTTCGGCTCCAACGGCTGCAATCCCCTCACCCCAATCCCGTACAGATCATCCAGCACATCATACAGCCGACCATCGCTGTGATAGATCATTGGCGCCCCAAGGCGCTCCCCCACCTCCGCAAACGGCCTCATCATCGGAAACAGCATCTCGCGGAAGAACTTCGGGCTCAAAAACAACCCCTCCGTATACGCAATGTCGTCGCTATAGAAGATCGCCCCCACCCGATCCCCCGCCACCTCCACCGCCGCCCGCGTCGCATTCAACTGCGCATCCGCCAGCGACTGCATCACCTCCCGCACCAACTCCGGCTCCTCAATGCTCCGCAAACAAAACTCATTGAACCCGATCATCTCCCACGCCAGCGTGTAGATGTCCGCCGTATGCAAAACAATCTTCATCGACCTCGGCAGCACCTTCACCAACTCCCTCAACCACTCCAGCCGATCCTTCACCGCGCTCAAATCCCCCTTCGCCGCCGCCTGCCAACTCCAATCTCGCGACCGAAAATGCTGCAAACTCCGAATCACCCCCAATTCGCTCCCATGCGACGCCGCCGCCCCCTGGTTCGCCCCGATCGCCGCCTCCAACTCCTCCGCCCGCACAAAAACCGTGCATTGCACGTAGTCATACCCCGCCTTCACCCAGAACTCGACCTCATCGGCCGCCGTCCTCACCTCCCGCCCCAACCACCTCGCCTTGTGTTCCTTCGCCACATGAAAATCAAACACCGGCGGCCTTCGATACGCCTTCCGCAACACCAGCGTATCCAAAAACCTCCCAAAATCCGGCTCGGGTTTGATCATGCGAGCGTCCTTTCCCAACGGAACGCATGGTATAATACAGTTATGAAGCTCAAGGTCATCGTTCACGAAGCGGAAGAAGGTGGCTTCTGGGCCGAAGTCCCCGCAATCCCCGGCTGCGCAACTCAGGGCGAGACGATGGAAGAACTGATCAGGAATGTCCATGAGGCCATCGAGGGATGCCTATCGGTTGATGTTGGACATCCGCAAGTATCTCCCACAGACCGCATCCTGGAAATCGCGATATGAAATCGATCTCCGGGAAGGAACTCGCTCGCCTCGTTGAGCAACACGGTTGGGTTCTGCTTCGCGTGCATGGCAGCCATCACATCTACGGTAAGACAGGCAGCATCGTCCGGGTCTCAATCCCTGTCCACGGCAACAAGCCCCTGAAAACCGGCCTGCTGCACCATCTCCTTAAGATGGCCGGCCTTTCGGAGACGAACCTCTAGCATTCCCCACCCTCATTTCCCCTCCCGCTCCCCCGGCAGCCGCATCGACGGATCGCCAAACACCACAAACTTCATCGCCTGGAAAAATATGCTCGGCGGATACCAATCACTGTTCGGCACCAGCTTCGCCAACCGTTCATGCTCGAAGTAATACGTCACCGCCCCCGACCAGCAGTCGCCCAGCCTCGGCTCCTTCTCCTTCTGCATCGTCGCCGCAAATCCCACCAACAGTGTCAACCCGCATGGCTGGCTCCCCGTATTGCATCCAATGTACGCCACCGCACCGTTCGGCCCGCCACGCAACAACGCCTCACCCAGCCCCGTCTCATTGAACCGTCCCGTCTGATACGCCGCCGGCGCCGGAGGCGGCGAGTCGAATACCTCCTTCTTCCGCGTCCCCTCATGCTCCCGCCCAGCTTCATCCAGATACGGCGTATAAGGCGGCTCATTGGCCAGCACCGCCGTCGAACACCCCGCCGAGATCATCACCGGCAGCCGATCCTCATTCTTCACCTGCTTCAGGCTCTTGATAGAAAAACACTGCTCCCATTCGTTCCCCGTGCCATGCCCCGTGTGCATCACCAACCCCGCTCCGCTATTCAGGACCCCCACCACTGCCTTCTCATTCGGAACCTCCGTATGGTCATTCCGCCGCTGGTCCGCGTAGTACCACTTGCCCACCTCAAACTTCCCGTTCAGCATCTCTCCCATCTGATCCATCGCTCCCCGCGCATCCACCCATCCGCCAATCGAAATCAGCGCCGCCTTCCGCATGCCCGGCTTCTCGCCCGATAACACTCCCCGCTCGTACCGCATTGATTTGTCCGCCGCCAGCTTCGCCTGCGCCGCCGTGCTCACCGGCCACCGCCCCACCGCCACCTCAGGCACATAATGCACCTGGTCGTAATTGATCGGGTCCTTCTTGTTCTTCTCGCCCCTGACTTCCCCGTAATACCGCATATGGAACCCCTCCTTCTGCGCGTTCCAATCCTCAAAGCTCCCATCCGCCTTGGCCAGATCCGCGTAATACAAATCCGACGCATAGAACGAATAGTCAAACGCCTCTTTCGTGATCCGATCCAGCACCATGTATCGCACCGGCATCACGTCCGCATCGCCCACCAGCAGCACATACCCGATCTGCTTCTCCTTCCACCGCGAATACAGAAACCGCTTAAGCTTCTCAGGATCATCCACCCCCCCGCTGCTCTTCAGAACCTCCCGCAACGATACCAGTTCCGTCGGCAACTGCTCATTCTTGAACTTCACAAACTCCCCCACCGCCTCACACAGCGCATCCGGCGCCACAATCACCAACCCCTTCTTCGCCTCCCCCCACGCCGGCACCGCCACCACCAGAATCCACACCACCCACAAACCTCGACGCATTACAGCCTCCTTCATCTCCCGCCCCAACCACCGCCAATCCGCCAAACCCCCGTTTGCCCATCTCAACACCTTCCCTCGCCACAATCAACCGGATTTGCGTACCACTCCTCTCCCGTTTGTGGTAGAATCATGCCCGCGGCAGATGTGGAGGTCGAGCCGCGATCTCGCTGAAACGTGCTCGGCGGCGTTCGCCGGGCCATCTATACTCCGTCGTACGTGCTTTCGGGATGCGGTCGGTGGTGGACGCGCTTCGGCGCGGCCGCGAACTTGCAGTCATTCATTCTATTCTTACCCGCCCGACACAAGCACAAGGAGCTTCCTATGAATCGCCCCAATCTTGGCTCGCGGAAGGGCTTCACCCTTCTGGAGCTTCTCGTGGTGCTCGTCGTCGGTTTGCTGGTTCTAGCAGTGGTGCTGCTGATCATTGTCCCAGGAGGCCCATCGAATGAGCATGCCAACCGCGTCAAGTGCGCCAGCAACCTCCGCCAGATCGGCCAAGCCCTGATGTTCTACGCCAATGACCACAAAGGCGCCGACCCCCAGGTTCGCTACAAGCCCGGCGCGCCGCTGGCCAGGTTCACCGGCGCACCCGCCACCCAACCCTTCGCCGAAAACGGCCCCAAAACCAACGATGTCACCGCCGCCTTGTTCCTGTTGATCCGGACCGCCGACCTGAACCCGGAAGTTTTCGTCTGCCCCACCAGCAACCAGGACAAGGACGACCTGAACAACCTGCCCCCCGACTCCCGTTCCAATTTTAAGGGCCAGGAGACCCTCAGCTACAGCTACGCGCATCCCTACCCCGACGATGCGGCTGTGAAGATGGGCTATAAGCTCGACGACTCTGTCATCGCGGACTTCGTCATCGCCGCCGACCGCAATGAATGCCAAAACCGCTACAAGAACACCAACTGGAACGCACCGTCAGCCGACTTCAGGGAAATGAACTCCGTCAATCACGAAGGCGAGGGGCAGAACGTCATGTTCAACGACGGCCACGTCGAGTGGTGCACCTCGCCCTTCGTCGGCGTCAAGCAGGATCACATCTACACCCGCAACGGCGTCACCAGCGGCGACCCCATGACCCATCAGCCCGAAAACCCCCTCGATACCATCCTCCTGCCAACCTTCCCATAGCGATCTGCGAACACCGCCATTGTCAAACAAGGCCCGCCCCATCCGGGTGGGCCTTCTGCTTTTCGATTCACCGCTTCACCCACCTCACATCGCTGATCCGGTAATTGATCTTCCCCGACGTCGCATTGCACCCGATCTTGATCGCCTTGACCTGATCCGCATCCAGGCGCGCGTTGCCGTCCGGCGGCGACCAGTTCGACCCGAATACCGCTTCGTCCAGCAGAACCACCCCCTCGATCGTCTTGCCCGCCTTCGGCTGGTTCATCAGCTCCCCCACATAACTGGCCCCGTTCTCCTCCACAAAGATCACGCGATACCGCCCCTCGCCTTCCACCGCCGTCAGCTTGAACCTCAGCTCCTTCACGTTGCCCGTCGCCCGCTCATCCGCCCCAAGATCGATCCGCGGATACACCCACCGGTCCCCGGGGTCCAGTGTCGCCTCAATCGCCACCCCACCCCCCTCGGCCGCGGATAGATTCAGCTTCGACCCACCCGAAACCTCCCCCTGCCACCGCTTTACATCATCCGCACCCTTGATCGCCGCCGGCGATTCGCCCGGAGGGCTTGGCGGATCGGGCTGCAATCGCAACGACAGCACCGCGCGCCCAGCCTCCCCGAAATCGCCGGTCATCCTGACCGTCTCCACCAGACCCGACGGCACCTTCACGCAATCCACCACCAGCCCCACCTCTTGCCGATCCCCCGGCCTGATCTCCACCGTCTCCGGCAGTCCCACCTTCCATCCCTTCGGCCCCGAAACACTCAGCTTCCCCTTCGCCTCCGCTTCCCCGAAGTTGTACACAAACACCGGAATCGTCTCCGCCTTCGCCGACGAAATCCGATACGCCGACCGCCCCAACTCCGTCCGCGCCTCCGGCAACACCGACTGCAGGACGATCGAGCATGCCCTGCCCACTTTCATCACTGGCATCTGCGGCGCCGCATCGAGCCTGAATTCCTTCGCCGTCCCCACCGGTAACACCAGATACACAGGCCGCGTCGACAGCCTGACCCGCCCATTCGCGTCCGCCACAGGCCGACCCAGATGGTCATACACCCCCTCCGGCACAACCGCCTGCTCCAACGCCCGCTCACCCTCCTTCATCCATCCGACCAGCACTTCACGCTCCTTCCCGTCCGGCTTCGCATGGAACACATACGCGCGAACCCTCGCGTCGCTCGGCCGCACCCTCCCCATCGGCTTCGCATCCGCCAGCAACCGCCCCGCCGCCGCCGCCGCCAGATACGCCGGCCTCGGCGTCAGATCCCGCCTCACAATCCCGAACTGCGTCTTACCCTCCACGTAATGCGGAAACATGAAATAGAACGCCGCCTCAACCCCCTCGCTCAACGCCGCCGCGTACACCATCGGCACGCGCTCAGCCTGCACGCGCAGGTTCTCCTCGCTCAGCTCCTGCAGTTTCTCATCCCCCGACCACTGCATCGGCATGCTGAATTCCGTCACCCACATCGGCCTGCCCGCGCAGATCCCCCGAAACGCGCCATACCACGCCGGATACTGATCCAACGGTATGTAATGATGCAAATCGCACGTGTCGAAATATGGCCACGCCTCGTTCGCATCCAAATCATCCAGCGTCGCCTTCCGGTTGATCGCAAACACGTTCAGCGACGCGATCACCTCCGGATTCCCCGCCTTCAGCCCCAGATACGACGCCTTCTGTAACGCCGCCATCTCCGCGCCGGTATGCCCCCCGAAAACGTCAATATCCGCCTCGTTCCACGGCTCAAACGCCTCCACCTGCCCCTTCCATCGCTTGGCCATTTCCTTCCAGAACGCGTATGCATCCCGCAGGTCCGGCGGAAACCGTTTTGGCTCCGCCTTCGTCCACCCCGGCGAAATATGCGCAACCTGCAACACCCTCAGCCCCGCCGCCGACTGCACCTTCGCGCTCGTGTCATACCGATTCGCCACCGCGAACTTCCCCTTCGCCGGCTCCAACTCCGGCCAGCTCAGCCGATCACGCACCCAGTTCATCCCCGCCAACACACACAGATTCGCCACCGCAGGCATCTGTTTCTGGTCATAAAACCACGCCATCGCTATGTCGATCCCGATCGGCGAACTCTTGGGCGTCGGCACCGCCAGCGGCGACACCACCCCGATCGTCGTCTTCGCCTCCCCGCGATGAAGCTCGTAATACCCCACCGCCAGCCGCCCCAGCGATACGCGATCACCAAGGGCCTGACCCGCAATCTCCACCGCCCGCCCCTCGTAGTCCGTCAAGGCCAATGCGCCGGCCGCCGATTCCGGCACCGGCACAACCACCTCCTCGCCTTGCACGAAAATGTTCCCCGGATGCGACGGCAGCGGCTTCACCGCCTCCTCCGCCGCATAAGCCACACCAACCATCGCGCAAAACGCCACTGCCCACGTGCGCAATCCGACACGCCAATAAAATGCAGACATCGCGGCACCTCCGCCTATCCACCCCCGCGGCCCACGCCCATCACGCCTCGCCCGTCACCCCCTTCTTGCCCGGCTCGCGGCCCATCCACAGCGGCGTCGCGATGAACCAGATGACCATCGTCGCGTTCATCACCCCGATCATCCAGTCACGGCCTATGATGTCATAGTAGAAGAGGATCGACGGAATGATGGCTCCCAGCAGCGACACCCAGGACACTACCTTTGCGATCTGTCTCATGGTTCACCTCATGCGCTCTGTTGCACAAGCTCGGCCTGGCGGAGCTGCTGCACCTTGCCCTGATAGTACTTGCTCAGAATCACGTACAACACCGCGGCCACGAACCAGCCCGGCAGGCTGACGAAGAAAATCGGGACGTGCCCGATGTTCACCAGCCCCACGCAGATGCCCAGCGTCAGAAACCACGTCAGGCCCGCGGCCCAGTTGAAGCTCTTCCCGCTGAATTCGGCGTAGTTGCTCCGTAGCCCGAACTTGCGCAGCAGCCAGAAGTCCACAAAAATCACCGCTCCCATCGGCATCAGAATCATGCCATACAGCGCGACGAAGCCCAGGAGCTTCATGGCAATCCCCGGAAACACCCCCGCGATCGCCGCGAGCATGCCCGTGATCAACGTCACCCTGTACCGCGACCACCGCGGCACGATCGCCTGGAACGCCAGGCCCGCCCGATAGATCGTCGGGTTGGCCGTCGTCCATCCAGCCATGATCACGCAGATGATGCCCGCCAGCCCGCACGCCCGGTACGCCAGCGGGCCCGGCAGAACATCCGTGTTCGTCGGGTCCTGCTGCAATTGCAGTGCGTACAGGATCGACGCCGACAGCCACGCCATGAAATGCCCCACGTACATCCCCGCCCCGCTCGCCACCGCATACCAGCTCTTACGCGCATACCGGAACACCGTCAAGTCGGCCATGCCGATGTGCATCGCCATGTTGCAGAACCACGCGAAGAACATGACGTGCCAGAACGTGAACTTCACCTGGCCCTTCAGCGGTTCCCCCCCCTTCCAGATCACCCGGTTGGCCTCTTCCCAGAAACCCGTCATCCGAGTCACCCCCATCTGACGCAGCCCGATGATCCCGAACGCCAGAAACACCAGCACCATCCACGGGGACGCGATGTTCGCAAACTTCGCCACGCTCTCGTACCCATACGCCGCAATGATCGCAATCAGCATGCCCACCACCAGCGATACCACCACCCATTGAACGCTGTTGGGGTATACGTCGCTCAACGCGGGCATCTTGAAGTCGAACCACACCCCCACCGCCGTCGCCGACACCGTCACCATCGACCCCGCCAGAAAGCAGAACATCACCCCATTCGCCAGGTTGTACAGCGTCACCAGCTTCCGGCCGCAGATCTTCTCAAGCTGGAAATACAGCGTCAGCCTCGCACGAGTCGCGATCGGCGCGCACAAAAACATCCAGCTCAACACCGCCAGAAGGTTCCCCACGATCAGCCCGACAACCACGTCAAACGCGCTGACCCCCGCCGCCACGAACAAAGGGCCGATCATCAGTTCCGTCCCCGCCACATGCTCGCCGGCGTACTGCCCCACAAAGCTCTTCAGCCCCAGGAGCGCCGAGTCCGGCACACGCTCCCGCTCGTACTCATTCACCGGTTCATTTCGCTTCTCTTCCATGGCCTCCGCCTTGTGTTATCGCCCTGACAGCACATCCCTCTCGTAACGCTTGACTTCCGCCAGCCACTCCCCGCCGACCGCGACGCCCTTCCTCAGACAGTAGTCGTCCCACACCGCGCCGTACGGCAGCGTCTTCAGCTCCTCCATCATCGCCAGCCGCGAGGTCAGATCCCCTGACGCCTCCGCCTTCTTCAGCATCTCCCTCGGCTCCAGCAACGCGATCAGCATCGCCTTGAGCATGCTCCGCGCCCCGATCACATACGCCGCCAGGCGGTTGATGCTCGCGTCGAAAAAGTCCAGCCCGATGTGCACCCGATCCATGAACCCCCCTCGCACAATCTCCTCCGCCATCCCCCGAAGATCGTCCGACAGAATCACCACATGATCGCTGTCCCATCGCACCCCCCGGCTCACGTGCAGCAGGATCGCCTCCAGGTACAGCAGCACCGATGAAATCTTGTCCGCTATCCCTTCCGTAGGATGGTAGTGCCCCGCGTCCAGCGTCAGCAGAGTCTTGTTCTCTATCGCATACCCCATGTAGAACTCGTGCGACCCCACCACATAGCTCTCCGAGCCGATCCCGAACAGCTTGCTCTCCACCGCATCAAGATGAAACCGCGGGTTGAGCTTCTTCGCGAACACCTCGTCCAGCGACTGCCGCAACAGCTCCCGCGGCGTCTTCCGGTCGGCTGGAATGTCCTTGTAGCCATCCGGAATCCATACGTTCGTCACGCACGGCGTCCCCAGCTCCTTGCCGAACCTCTCGCCGATGACCCGGCACACTTGCCCGTGGCGAACCCAGAACTGCCGGACCGCCTTGTCCCGGTGCGACAGGGTGAAGCCATCAGCGCTCAACCGGTGCGAGAAAAACGAGCTGTTGAAATCCAGCCCGATCTTCTCGCGCTTCGCCCAGCCCATCCAGTTGCCAAAGTGCCTCGGCTCCAGCTCGTCCCGATCCACGCTCTTCCCCCCCGTCTCGGCATAGATCGCGTGCAACGCCAGCCGGTGCCGGCCGGGAATCAGGCTCAGCGCCTTGCTCAGGTCCGCACGCAGCTCGTCGGCCGTCCGCGCCTTGCCAGGGTAGTTCCCCGTCGCCTGGATGCCGCCCCCCGACAGCCCATCGGCGCTCTCGAACCCCCCCACGTCATCCCCCTGCCAGCAGTGAATTGAGACCGCCACGCGACCCAGGATCCTCATCGCCCGTTCCGTATCCACTCCCAGCTGCGCGTACCGCGCTTCCGCCAGTCGGTACGCCTGCTCGACGCGCGCTGTCGTTGACATTCTTGGCTCCGATGATGACTTGCCCAGACAATCGCGACTCTACTCAGCATCCCACTCGGCCGCAAGCTCCCTAACTCCCGCCACGCGAACCGATTCCTCAGCAGAACCCAAAGCCCCCTCTACCCCTCCAGCCCCCTCTCCATCCCGAGGCCGCTGCTCTTGCCCCCGGCCCCTTTCCCGTTACACTTACCCCCATTGTCGACCAGTGGCGACCTGGGGCTGCGCCAGGGAAGGAAAAAGAGTCCTCATTTTAGAATCGGACTTACGCGTGACACCTGTAAAACAGCGATCGGAAGCTGGATGGCCGTTCCTGGCGTGTGTGCTGACGCTGGCAATCTCTGCCGCATCGCTCCCGGCGTACGCCGCCGCCCCGCCTGCCTCCCGCCCGGCCACTCTCCCCAGCGGCGCCATTCCCCCGGAACTCGCCGGACGCGTCGTTGACGAGGTGCGGCTCCTCGGCAAAACCAGACCCCTCACCGCCGCTGTACAGAGCGATATCACCCACCAGGTTCGCACACGCGAAGGCGGTAAGTTCGATCCCGCCACCGTCCAGGAAGATTACCAACGCATCTACGCCCTCAAAAAGTTCTCCAACGTCGAAGCCCGCGTCGAACCCACCGACACAGGCGTCATCGTCGTCTTCGAAGTCGCCGAGCAGAACCAGATCAAGGAAATACGCTTCAAGGGCAACCAGGAGGTCGACACCAAGACCCTCCAGGATGTCGTCGGCATCACCGCCGGCGAAGGCGTCGACTCCTTCCGCCTCTCCCTCGCCAATGAAGCCATCCAACGCCTCTACCGCGAGAAAAACTACCCCTATACCCACGTCGTCATCGACGAAGATGAACTGGCCAAAAACGGCATCGTCGTCTTCAACGTGATCGAAGGCCCGCACGTCCGCGTCCGTAAGGTCCGCATCATCGGCAACAAGTCCTTCACCTCCCGCCGCATCAAGGACCAGATCAAGACCAAGAGCTGGTTCATCTTCTTCGTCTCAGGCACCTTCGACCCCGACCAGGTCGACCAGGACGTCGCCTCCATACGACAGTTCTACGAGGGCAAGGGATTCTTCGACGTCCGCGTCGGCCGCAAAATCGTCGTCTCGCCAACCCAGGGCGAAGTCATGATCGACTTCCTCGTCGAGGAAGGCCGCCGATACACCGTCGAGCAAGTAAGCTTCAAGGGCAACCAGGCCGTCCCCGAAGCCGAACTCCGCAAGGACCTCAAGCTCACCGAAGGCCTCCCCTACGACCAGGACCTGGTGAAACGCGACGTTCGGCAGATCGTCAGGGTCTACAGCCCCCTCGGCTACATCTACATGCCCCAGGAGGCCAATCCGCCCGAGGAATATCTCCGCATCACCGACCTGCGGTTCTTCCGCCTTAAAGAGCCCGGCAAAGTCGAGCTCGTCTACGATATCCACGAAGGCCGCCCCTTCCGCCTCGGACGCATCATCGTCAAGGGCAATGCCAAAACCCAGGATAAAGTCGTCCTCCGCGAAATGCGCGTCGCGCCCGGCCAGCTCTACAACTCCGCCGAGATCCAGAGCGCTCACGACCGCATCAAGGCCACCAACCTCTTCACCGCCGTCACCATCACCCCCATCGGCGATGAACCCGACTCCCGCGACCTCCTCGTCGAAGTCGCCGAAACCCAGACCGCCAGGTTCCTCATCGGCGCCGGCGTCACCAGCAACTCCGGCATCCTCGGTAATATCACCTACGAACAACGCAACTTCGATATCACCAACTGGCCCAGCACCTTCGGCGAAACCTTCACCAGCCGAGCCTTCACCGGCGCAGGCCAGACCTTCCGCATCATGCTCGAACCCGGTACCGAACTCACCCGCGCCAGGGTCGACTTCATCGAACCCTGGATCTTTGACCAGCCCTACCGCTTCGGCGCCAGCGCCTATATGTCCCAGCGATGGCGCTCCAACTGGATGGAAGAACGCCTCGGCGGCCGCCTCTCGCTCGGCAAACGCTTCACCGATGTCTGGTCCGCCGGTATCTCCGTCCGCGGCGAAGAAGTCACCATCGGCCGCATCCGCGACGAGGCAGATCGCGCCCCCGAAGTCATCGCCGCCGACGGCGGTCACTTCCTCACCAGCCTCGGCCTCGAAATCCGCCGCGATACCACCGACAGCCCCATCCTCCCCACCAAGGGCACCATCACCACCCTCGCCTGGGATCATTACGGCGCCCTCGGCGGCGAGTATGCCTTCGATAAGTTCTCCCTCGCCTGGAACGGCTTCACCACCCTCTATGAAGACCTCACCGAACGCAAAACCATCCTCGCCCTCAGCACCGATGTCGGGTACATCTCCGGTGACGCGCCCTTCTTCGAGAAATTCTACGCCGGGGGCATCGGCTCCGTCCGCGGCTTCCGCTACCGCGGCATCAGCCCTCGCTCTGGTATCGAGGAAGACCCCATCGGAGGTGCCTTCGCCATCACAGGCTCCGCCGAACTCAGCTTCCCGCTCGCCGGCGATGTCCTCCGCGGAGTCCTCTTCACAGACGTCGGCACCGTCCAGGACGACGCCGAAATCGGAACCCTCCGCGTCAGCGCCGGTTTCGGCTTCCGCCTCTCCCTCCCCTTCCTCGGCCAACTCCCCGTCGCTCTCGATTTCGGCTTCCCAATCTCCAAAGACGATCAGGACGATACAAGACTGTTCAGCTTCTCGCTCGGTCTGGTTCAATAACCCCCCGGAAAGGATTCAATCATGTTCCTCCGTCATACGCTCGCTCTGGCCATACTGGCTATGCTGTTGTTCGCGCCTTCCGCACACGCTCAGGAGGGAGCCCTCCGCATCGGCATCTGCAACCCCGCCAAGGTCCTCAAGGCCCTCGACGAGTGGAAAGCCTTCGAAGACAAAATGCGCCACGAGACCGATAAACTCAAGATGGAACAGGTCAGCCGCAAGGCCACCGTCGATGAGATCATCAAGCAACGAAACGAACTCAAGCCCGAAAGCGCCCAGTACAAGGAAAAAAGCAAGCTCGCCGCCGAAAAAGCCATCGAATACGACGTCTGGCTCCAGATGACCAACCTGGAACGCGCGCGAACACAGAAAGAGCAGATCCGCGCCCTCTACGACAAGATCGTCGAAGCCACCAAAGAGGTCGCCGAAGCTAAAAAACTCGACTTCGTCCTCGCCGAACGCAAGCCCGAACTCCCCCCTGAAGTCGACCGCCTCTCCCCAGACGACGTCCTCGGCGCACTCCTCCAGAGAGATGTCCTCTATAGCAACGACAAATGCGACATCACCCAGGCCGTCATCCTCACGGCCAATAAAAAGTACGCCGCCTCCGTCGGCGCCCCGGCGCCCGCCCCGGCATCCGCCGCCCCCGCGCCCAAGTGACCCCACTGGTGCCTTCGATAGAACTCAACCCGCGCCGGCCACACACTCTGTGGCCGGCATTCTGGGTGCATCAACGTGAAATCACTAACCCTCTCCCAGATCGCCGACCTCCTCTCCTGCCCCGAGACCAAAGCCCCTGACCAAACCATCACCGGAATGGCTTCCCTCGCCGACGCCACAGAGTCCGATATCACCTTCCTCGCCTCTGACGCCCATCTGCGACATCTCGCCTCCACCCGCGCCGCCGCCGTCATCGTCCAGCACCGCGTGAAACTGCCCCCCGACTACGCCAGACCTGTCTTCATCGTCCAGGATGCCGACCTCGCCTCCGCCAAGGTCCTCGCCGCTCTCGCCCCACCCGTCCCGCGACCCCCGCCCGGCGTCGACCCCTCCGCTCGCGTCGACCCCTCCGCCACACTCGCACACGACGTCGCCGTCGGGCCCAACGTCGTCATCGGCCAGCGATCCACCATCGCCCGCAACACCATCCTCCACCCCGGCGTCGTCATCGGCGACGACGTCTCCATCGGCGAAAACTGCGAACTCTTCCCCAACGTCGTCATCCGTGAACGCATCTCCATCGGCTCACGCGTCATCATCCACGCGTCCTCCGTCCTCGGCACCGATGGCTTCGGCTATCGCTGGGATGGCTCCCAACACGTCAAAATCCCCCAGATCGGCACCGTCATCATCGAAGACGACGTCGAAATCGGCTCCTGCGTCTGCATCGACCGCGCTAAGTTCGGCTCCACCCGCGTCGGCAAGGGTACCAAAATCGACAACCTCGTCCAGATCGCCCACAACGTCCAGATCGCCCCCCACTGCATCATCGTCGGCCAAACCGGCATCGCAGGCTCCGTCCGGCTCGGCCAGGGCGTCGTCCTCGGCGGTCAAACCGCCGTCCGCGACCACATCACCATCGGCGACGGCGCCATCGCAGCCGCTTGCTCCGCCATCGCCGAAGACGTCGACCCCAACACCATCGTCTCCGGCATGCCCGCCCTCCCCCACCGCCAATCCCTCCGCGAACAGGCCGCAATCCGACGACTCCCCGACCTCGTCGTCCAGGTCCGCAAGCTCCAGGATGAGATCGCCAAACTCAAAGGCCCCTCCTGATCCCTCCCTCTTACTGACCCGCCACCACCCGAAAAGTTATGTCACCGTTCAGGCTCTGCCGCTCATACTCCCTCCCCCCGTCGTCCTTCAGGTCCGGCCCCACGCTGTAGATCACCAGATCCTTCCCGTCCACCTTGTACCGCATCCGTTTGCCGTCAAACGGGTCCAGCGGCACTTCCTTCAGATAGCCCGGCAGCAGATCCTCCAGCTTCTCCGCCACACGCCCCCGATCCAACCGGTAACCCACCGCTGCCACCGCAATCCGCGCGCCCTCCGCCTTGCCCTCCGCCATCGCCATGCTCCGAAACGCTCTGGCCAGCGGCGACACCACCAGCGACGTGCAGATCCCCCGCCGCTCCTCTGTGAACTGCCGCTCCGTCTGCGCTATCCGCTCCCGAACCTCATAGTACGGCTTCAGCGAGTACGCCTGCATCAATCCCATCACCTCACGGTACGCCGATACATCCTCCGACATCAGAAACACCCCGTACAACGCCACCTCCAACTGTGCCGAGACCGTATTCCACACCACCAGCTCCGGCGCGTCTCCGACCATCTCCGGCGTGATGTTTCCCATCCCCATGTCGCAGAACGTCGCCAGCCCGAACGCCTCCTCCGTGCACATCGCCCGACGCATCACCCGCCCTATCCAGTCGCTGTCCCCCAGCGAGATCCGCTTCAACTCCTCCGCCGTCTTCACCGCCGGAAGAACCTCCTGCAGCGTCTCCAACGCCAACGACTGCGTCGCCATCCCCACGAACGCCGCGATCAACACCGGGCTTCGACCTGCGTGCTGCGACAGCCGCAGCATCCCGTTCACGTCGTCGATCGCCCCCTCCACTCGCCCCTGCGATAGCTCATATCGCCCGTGCAACCTCAGCAGCCTCGCCGCCTCTCGTAAACCGCTCAATTCCGGCAGCAGCATGCTGATGCTCGGCCGCCCGTAACTGTGCTCGAAGTGGCACTCCGGCAACGCCGCCCCTTGCTTGATCAGCGACACCGTCTCGGCATGCCGGGCCAGAAACTCCGCG
>Ga0315278_10002546_pt1 | contig 16226 bp, 20 predicted proteins | sample YL17G06_0_MG_FD_203880 | JGI IMG/M metagenome (GOLD analysis project Ga0315278, IMG submission 203880) | Sediment microbial communities from Yellowstone Lake, YNP, Wyoming, USA - YL17G06_0 | ecosystem: Environmental > Aquatic > Freshwater > Lake > Sediment | place: USA: Wyoming | collected... | reverse complement strand
ACCCGAGGAGCGTTGTGAAGCCGATCAACGACGCCTCCATGCGGGCGTTGTAGCCGATGAGGGCATCCTTCGCTGCTGCGAATGCCATCGTCAGTCCGCGCATCGCAATATCGGCGACGATGAAGCCGGTAGCCATCGATCCCACGGTCCGCAAGAAGCTCTGACCAGTTCGCTCCGCCGATGACATCGACGACTCGAACTGACGAGTGTCTCCTCGGACCATGACATCGAAGGTCGCGAGCGTTGTCACGAGGGCTCTCCCCCGAACCAGACGTTGAGGGACGATACCTTGACTGCGAGAGCTTCGGTCGTCGCTTTCGCTACCTCGTCGTCATCGATTCGAGGGTCGACAGTCTCGAGGACTGACTCCCACACCTCGGACCAGTCGATCATGAAGTCACCCGCGGTGTACGGGTCTAGACGTTTGTGCTCGTCACGAATCATGTTGGCGAGGAACGCTGTAAGCCTGGCAAAGAGAATGTCGAGCCGTCGGTCACCCCACGGCTCGATTCGCTCCATGACTCGCCACTCCTGAAACTCGAGAGCGTCGACCTCTCGCTGTGCTTGTTTGACGGATACGCCGAGAAGGGCCGCTAACCGGAACCAAGCTCGACGTTCAGGTCGTTTCCCAGTTCAGCTGTGAGCTCCTGAACGTCGCTTTCTGAGTAGCCCGACAGTCGCGATGCGACGTTGAACAGTCGGGCGAGAGCCTGAGCGTTCTTCTCCCCGAGGGGCTTGATCTGCTCGGCTGAGAACAGCTTCTTCCCTGCCCCATCCATCGCTGCGGCAGCGATCAGCTTGGCACGGAAGTTCACGAAGTTGACGGAGCGGTTGCCACCCTTCTCCACCACCATCGCCGCTTCGAGCTTGTCCCGCTCGGTTCCCGTCAGACTACGAATCGTGACGATCGCGCCCCACTCTGGGACCTCGACGTCTTCGGTTCGGATGTCCTGAACAGCAAGAATCTCCTCGGCTGTGAGCCGTCGGAATTCGATCACGTCTCCCATTCGACTTCTCCCTCCGCGAGCGTTGCACTACGAGATGGTCGGAGCGCCGCTGATCTTGATCGTGATGGACGCCTTCTGTGTCCCTGCGACAGGGTTCGACTGCGTGAAGCCGACGACGTATCCCAGGAAGTTCCACTGCTTGGCAGCAGTCGTTGGCATGAGCAGCTGGAAGCCGCGAAGCTTCCTGTTCGTCATGACGTAGATGAGACCTGTGGACGCAGACTCGTGCGTCGCAGCATTCGGGTCGAAGAGCACGTCGAACGTCAGGTTCCCGGATCGCTTGATCGTCGGGATGAACTCTTCGTAGCCGCCTGCGGACGACTGAGACGTGGTCTCTTCGGTGTCGACCTGGAACTCGGGACCGCTGATGTCGAGAACCTGAGCGATGGTCGTGAACGAACCGCCTCCGCCATCGACGCTGCCCATCTGGAGCAGTGTCCCGAAGGAGCTGTATGCCGGCATATTGCGCTACTCCTCTTAGATCGTCTGGAAGATGGTGCTGGGCATCTGAATGACCGCGAACTTCACGAGCGCGTTGGACCCGACGACGTACACCATGCCGTCGGCCTGATTCCAGCCTTTGGTATCGAACGGACCAACGACCGCGTACTCACCAGCTGCCAAACTGTAGGCAGTGATGTCACCAACGCGACCTAGAAGAGCGACCGACGACACTGTGAACGTGTACGGTGATGCGCCCGAGTTGAAGACGACCAGGATCTCTCGACCGGTGTTCGCCCAGCCCTCACCGTCGGTGTAGGTGCCGGCAACTACGAATGCAAGGTCGGATGCATCCGCGGTGAGGGGGAGCGCCGGATACGATCCTTTCGGGATGAACGGCGTGACGACGAGCCTAGCCACTGATGTGCTCCTTCAGGTCTACGCCCGGATGGGCGAACGTACCATGTGCCATCACTGCCGCATTGCCGTCCAACGTAGCGAAGTTGCAGAGCGGGCAGTAGTAGTTCGGGAGGTCCGACCAGTCGGGTCCGCGGAACGATCGAGCGGGGGACGACTCCCTCTGCTCGAGTTCCCACGCCGCACGAGCAAGCTGTTCGGCGTACGGCGACGAGTACGCCACATTCGGATCCGGGAAGACGGAAGGCGCAGACGTTGCAGTCCCGATGACGACTTCCCCTTCCTGCGTCGTCACACTCTGACGACCCGCCATTAGCTAACCTCCTTGACTACTGTAGCGTTGAACCCGACGATCACTCGCCCGTTCTGATCTCGACCGATCAGTGCCACTGGCGACGAAGGCCGAATGCTCACGTATCGGGTACCTGAGAGTAGCTGATTCGTCACGTGGTTGAGAACGTCCCAAGCAGCCTTCGCCTTCGCTCGAGTTCGCTCGTAGTCCATCCCTCGGGACGAGATCTGAATCTGCGGCGATTCGTGAAGGGGCGTCGCGATGTTCTGGACATACGTCGAAGCGTTCCCCGGATACTCGCCAACGGTCAGGCACTCGTCCGGCTGCTCAGGGCGAAGCCCGAGGAAGAGATCGCGACTGATGACCCCCACTCCGCCCGTCTGAAGGAGGGCCCCGATCTCGTCAAGAACAGGCATCAGAGACTTCCTTGACGATTGAGGTCAGCCATGATGCGAGCTGCGGAGCGTCCCGACTCCACACTCGATCGAACGGGCTCCTCGAGGTACTTCGCTTGCCCGATTGGGTGGGAGGCGTACAGATCTTCGTGGACGATCAGAGCGTATGTCGTAGCAGGGCCCCCGTATCCCATCGTCACTTCGACGACGTTGTTCGACCACACGGGGAGCTCGACGGTCCCGGAAGACCGCAAAGCGCCGGTCTGGACCGGCGTCACCATCTTCGACTCTGTCATCAGGAGCTCACACTCGCGGTAGATCGCTCCCTCGATCTTCTTCTTGAAGTCTGACTTCACGCCGAAGATCGCTTGCATCCAGTCGGGGATGGACGTCACCTCGATGTCGATCGGCATCACTCACCCAGCGTAGACTGCAAGGTAGTACTCGTTCCCCTTCTCGTCGGGCATCGCTTCGACTCCCGTTACCGTGAGTCGACGACCGTCAGGCAACTCGACAGAATCGTTGAGTCGAGGTCGCCGAGGCGGATCCACGGTGAAGATCGTGACTGTCGACCCGATCAGGTTGCCCTGAGCGTCCCGAACGAGTCGAGAGGAAGCCTCGACCCGGGCTGTGAGAGTCACCGTTGCATCAAAGGCGGGCTGACCGTACGCGTTGTTGCCAGCGCGAGGGAGGAGCATGACCTCTTGGTTGAGCATCTCACGAAGCTGCGGGTCGAGGCTCATATGGTCTCCCTACCGTCTCGCAATGGCGAGGTGTAGGGCATCATGTCGCGGGTGAATGCTGGTTCGACGAGACTCGTGTCCGACGCGATCTCGGTCTTTGACGCAACGGAGATCCCACCAGCGAACGGCATCGTCGATGTCGACGAGGCTGCTCCCCACAAGCTACCTGCCGTCGTACGATAGTGCTCGTAGCGTTGGCTGGCTGAGATCGAAGCGGCGCCGATGCTCCTGTCAACGAGCTTGGCGTACTTCGCCACGAGGGTGTCAGCCCCTCGTGCGGCTGCCTGTGAAGGGCTGACTTCCTGCGTGAGCAACCAGAGAACTTCCTCGTCGGAGATCTCCGGAGCGTCAGCATCCGTATCGCCGACAAGGAACCGAACGGTGTCCTTGTCGCTTGTGGCGGGATCCCCCGAGTACGTCCAGGTCACTTCTCCTCCTGACTCCCGTCACCGTCCGACTGCTCACTCGCGTCGAGTTGAGCAGGCTCTTCGGCGGAGGGAGAAGCCGAAGAGGCCTGCTCCGCTGTGAGGCGATCCTCTTCGGCAGCTATCGCTGCAGCGAGGTCCGCTTTGGACCCAGAAGCGGGAAGACCGAGCTCACGAGCACGAGCACGAAGCTCGTTGATCGTGGGCTCGACCGTCGCCCCCGGCGGTGTAGCGTTGTCGGACTCTCCGAGCGGGACAATGTAGCCCCGCTCGATGAGAATCTGCGCCCGATCGGGATCGATGACGAAGTCGCCGGGGAAGAGAAGCTCCCCGGCGATATCCGCCCGACGAACGACTGCGTACTTCATCTCGTCCCTCCGCCTCGTTCTACGCGACGGCCGAAGTGAAGTAGACGCCGAGGTCCGAAGCGACCATCTTCTGGTCGAATGCCATCTCCCCCTCTACGCGATCGGACTCCAGGTGCTCCATCCGGAACCGCTTGATGCGGTTGCCGTAGGCGCCGCTGCCGAGGAACCCGTTCCACGTGAAGGTGTAACCGGCGGACGGCTGCATCAGCCCTGGATTCGGAGCCGAGTAGACGAGCAGCGCCGCCTTGCCGTAGGTGAAGCTGAAGGCGTCGGCGACTCCCTCGAGAGCGGTGTTCTCGATCACCATGGGAACGAGGATGCGGTCGAGATCCATCGTCGCGGCCATCAGGTCGGTCGTGACGATGCCCGTCTGCGTGTACTTGATCCGCTCGGTGAACGTCGTGTGGTTCTTCCACTTCTCGTACACACGAGCGCCGATGACGAGCGTCTGGGGCTTGTACCCCGTCTTCTCGGCCATGTCCGTTCGCTGCTTGGTGATGTCCTCGATCGGGGTGGCGCCCGAGTCGTTCCACTGCTTGAACTGGTTGGTGCTCGGGGTGCCCGAAACGCCGGTCTGGTCCGTCACGCCCCACAGGCTCGTGCCGAAGTACTTCGCGATGAAGAGCTTCTCTCGCTTGAGCATGAGGTCGCGCGTGACGAACTCGGTCGCATCGCGATCGAGGTCGAACACCGGCGAGTCCTGGTTCGAACGATCCTGATCGGCGACGTCCTTGTGGACGGCGTAGACGCGACAAGCGTAGTTGTCCGTCCCGGTCGTCCAGCCGGACCCGACCGACTCGGTTCCCGGAGCGCGCTCTTGCGCTTCGGACTTGAACCACGCCGACTTAGCGTAGGTGTAGTACGAGTCCGCTTTCTTCTCCACCGGCACGACCGGGAAGACCTGGTCTGCGATGAAGTCCTGTGCGCCCTGCATGTAGGCCACAGAGATGTTCGTCAGCGGCCGACTGACATGCAGGTCACCGCCCGTGGGCTGTGCCATGTGTGAATGACCTCCTAGCTACAGCTGTTCGGGCTAGATGAGCGTGATGAGGAAGACGCCGGCGCCTTCCGAGAATGCCGTCACGGCCGAGGCCTCGATCGAGATCGTGTCCGTGTCCGTGAAGGTGTTTGCGGCCGAGATCGCCGAACTGGCGATCGTCACACCGAGGGCGTAAACCCCCGTCAGTGCGATCACGCCGCCGGTGACGTTCGTAGTACCGATCTCAAGATTGATGGATGCAGCCTTGGCGCTGGTCGAAACCGCCACCGTAACCACTGCCGCGAACTTGATGATCGTACCGGCGAAGCCCGGTGTCCAGTTGGTGACGGTGTCGCCGTTTGCCAACGTGGAGAACTGGAACGGGATGGAGACGACGGAGCCCTTGGTCCCTGTCGCCGACTTGCCCGTGACTGCGAGGAGGATCGGGATGAGCTCGCCGGCCCCCTGCGAAGCCGTCAGAGCGTAACCCGAGATCGAATCGGAACCACCAACGGTGACGGCCCGACCGGTCGAGTCGGAAGTGACAGAAGCGCCAGCGGAGATGGCACCTCCCGCTACGATCTTCGAGACGCCAGCCGTGACGATCTCGGCGACTTCCCCCAAGATGGGCTTGTTCTGAACGACGCCGATGCTTGATGCCCCAGCGGTCCCAACGATCACCTTGCCGCTGGCATCCAGCTTGGCGAAGCGATACTGAGCTGAAGCGAAGCTCGCCGCCGTGACGATGGAGAGCGCGAACTCCGGCTGCTCGTACGTCAAGGTGCGGTTCCTCCTTGTTCTGCGATGTCTCTACAGCTGAGCGTAGAGCTTTCGTCCCTCGTCAGTCGAGAGCACTTCGGTGTACGCCTGGGCGTACGAGAGCTGGGGGCGATCAGCCTGCCGCTGCTTGGTCATCGCCTCGATCTGGGCTTCAGCACCACCGCGCTCGGGAGCCTGCGAAGAACCGATCTCGGTGAACAACGCCGACTGACGAAGCTGTGCGGCGAGAGCCTGCTGCTGGTTCACGTAGCCGGTGAAGACGTCCGACGTCTCACCGAACGACGTCGCGAGCGTCTCGAGCATGGTCACATGCTGCTCGGCATCGCCGAACCACCGAGCCCCACCCTCGTAGTCGAGGACGAGATCGGTGAACTTGGCCACGCGCCGCTCGTGCTCGAGCGTTGCCAGACGTGCTTCGGCATCTTCACGAGCCGACCTCTCAGACGCAGCCAGCGTGTTCGCGGTCGTGAGCTGCTCGGTGAACTCCTGGGTGATCTCGACCCGAGCAGCGGTGATCCGCTCCTCGACCTCTGCCATCGTGATCGTGACCTGTTCGGTCATCTGCGTCTGCTCCTCCTTCTTGGTGCAGTCGGGGCAGAGCGTTCCCTCCCCCTCGAACTGCTTGTCACAGGTCTTGCATGTGCTCATGGCGAACCTGAGCTCCTCTTCGTTGCCGATGACGTCGGCGCCGTTCTCGCTTGCCACGAGAGCCCGGAGAGCCCGGTCCTTGAAGAACGGTCGAGTCGTCAGGGCACCTCCCGCAATCACGTTCGTGTGAACTTGCTCGGAAGCGGGATCGCGCCACGATCGGAACCACTCCGGCGAGACGTACTTGAATCGCCCGTCTTGAACGAGCTTGAGACCCCTGGCAGTCCAGTCGACGAGAGCGTCGCCGGAACCGTCCTCGTTCAAGCGCATGTCTCGGATCCATGCCATCGCCCCGCTCAGCTTGGTCTCATGCTCAGCGTCGAGGGGGATGTGTTCCTGATACACGCGATTCTTGACGGACGCGATCAGCTCGGCGTTCTGCCCAGGGGTAACGTCGATGATGCCGTACTTCGGGTGTTCGTACTTGCCGGGCTTCGGCAGGAACGGGATCCACTCCTGCTCGGTGTAGGTCGAGCTCGAAGACGGGAGGTCAACGAAGAGCGAGTCGCCTCGTTCAACGAGAGACGGGTCAGGCACGAGCGACTCTCCTTCTGGCGAAGGGACGCGGACCATTCCCGAGTGCAATGCGACCCCTTCTGACCGACCGATCGGTCGCTTTGCGCCCTCGACCTCTCCCTCAAGAGCTCGGGCTGGATCCTGGTGCCCATTGAAGGCTAAGGGGGCGAACGTTAGGCAATCAAGGGCCACTGACATCGATGGACTGCGAGTAGCTCGACCCTGCAGACCCTCTCCTCTTGTAGAATCGTGTACAACCGCACTGGCCTCGAATCTCCCACGGTCTCGCCCAATGCATGGCATAAGTAGCCACCGCATCGAAGACCTCGTGGGAGATTCGATTCTAGTGCGGTTTCGCGACTAGACGAAGACGAGCCCCATCGCGCATCGACATCGCGGGTGAGCGGGCGGTGTCGTCACGTACAGCGAACCGACTCGATACACCCCCGAGAGCGTTGTCGTCGTGTCACGAAGCGACAGGCATCGTCCACACAGCTTGTCATCCGGGGTGATGATCCACAGACGACGGGTTCGATTCGCTGGGAGCAGACCTTGATCCGCCGCCGTCCGCCACGATCGAAGTTGGCCGATGTTCGCAGCTCGAATCGTCTCAGTCCGAGCAATCGTCTCTGCGCGGTAGCGTAGGAGCTTGTTGCGGTACCGTTCAGTCAACAGCTCTCGACGAGCATCGGGCACCGTCAAGTTCCGCGAGTACCGCGAGATCGCTTGGAGATACTCGGGCGTGAGGCCAATCGCGTTCTTGATCTGAGCGGCGATCTCGAGCGGGGCTATGCCCTGGCTGAAGGATGTCTCCAACAGCTGTCGAACGGCCTCGACTTCTTGCGATGTAAGCGTAGTGAGAATGCGCTGGAACTCTGGACCGCCCAGGTACTCCTCCGCCCTGAGGAGCCGCAATCGGAACTCGAGGGATGTCTCGACGGGGTCCGCGAAACGAACAGCGAGCGTCGACGGCACTGTCTCGATTGCCGTCTTCTTGGCGAGCGAGCCGAGATGGGAGATGTAGATCGTCGTGAGCTGATCACGGATGTCGCCCCACGGGACGGTCTCGGCATGCGAGCCGTCTCGCTCGAGACGAAGGGCAAGGTCAGTCGGGCTGATTCGATCACGAACGGTTGTCCAGAGCGACAACCAGTCTCGTTCGAACGACGGCCTGGCTTGATCGGCGTTTCGAAGGGCGAGGTCGTCCTCGGAGCGTTGAACGGTCGCTGGTCGTCGAAGCGGTCGGATCAGCAACGACCCAGCTTTCACTGACGACGTCCCGGAATGACGAACCCGGGAATGTCGGGCATCGGTCGAGCCTCGGCGAACGAGCCCTTCGTCAGAATAACGAGCTCCTCCCTGCAGGTAGGGCACACGAGCCGCTGGACGTCTTTCCGATCGACGAGCGAGTTGACGATTCCGTACTCGCTGAAGTCATCCGCGAGATGACATCGATGTTGAATCAGATAGGGCATCAGACATCCTCCGGGATCCGAATGTCGGATGCGACGTCGAACGGAAGCTCGAGACCTGCTCCCTCGTGAGCGTTGTACCACTTCTCGATCGCTTCGCGATACGCGAGCTCCATTGGCCCGTACGTAAGCGAGCTCTCGTCAGGGGAGATCCCTCGTATCACATCCATCGGGACTTGCTCGACTGCCTCGACAGACAAGCCCGGGAACGGGTCCCTAGCGTCGAGTGCAGCGAGCACTTCGTCGGGATCGACGATCATGATCGGTTCTGTCATCTCCCTACTCCCACGGCTCGCTACCACCGTTCACGAATCCGTCGAACGCCACTGGGTCGAACACGTGAATCTTCCCTCCTACGGCTCGCGCGATGAGCGTCGGTGGAGAGCCGAACTTCCCCGCCGTGCTCCACAGATTGAGCTCGTCGAATGTCCCCCGTTTAGCTGACCCAAGCCATGTTCGTGCGACGTTGATGTGATTCGCGACGATGGCTGGGTGAGGAATGTCTCGTCGAGCTGCACCCGCTCTCGCTGCTCTGCCGTCAACTCGTCGAATCGCTTCCGCCCAGCTCCCCGGCGTAGCGTAGTTGCCGACGACTCGAACAGCACCGTACTTCTCACGGAACTGCTGCACCTTGCGAGCGAGGCTCTCAGCGCCCGAATCTCCGGAGGTGTCGTAGACCGTGTCCTTGCCTGACAAGAGGGCCTGAGCCACTCCGCGTTTGGACAGGTACGACGACTCCTCGTGAACGTAGCTCGCAGCGGTCTTGTCACCCTTGCCCGTGCGGGCGAAGAACTCCGGGATCGACTCCTTCATCTTGTCGGGGTCAACTCGTGTAGCGTGACCCTTGGACGGGAAGCCGACGACCTCGGGGAAGTTGTCGAGAAGAGTGCTCTTACCCGAGCCGTAGCCGCCTCCTGTCATGAAGAGGGTGGGTCCCGTCGGGCTGATGTCTGCGGGCTGAGCGGCGATGCTCTCGAGGATGGGATTGTGAACCGATGACACTCGATCAGCGGACCACGTTGCTCCCCCGTCGGGCGAGTAGCGGTGAAGCGTATCGTGGCTTGGTCCTCCTCCAGGCCCACTGCTAGTGCTCAGGAAGCCCTTCGTCCCTTTCTGGACGTTGCCCGCCCAGAACTGCTGGGACGTATCATCGAAAGGGGACGGCGTGGAAGCCCACCCCCTTTCTTCGAAGAACTGCTCCCACGTCTGAACGTCGTCCTCGGTCGCCGCTCGCCGCTGAGTCGACTCCGACTGCTGCCCTGCCGTCGACCGCTGAGCTTGTTGCCTTGCAGGTGCTCGCGGTGCCGGAGCGTTGCCCTCAGCGGGAGGGGCGCCTTCGGGAGAAGCCGGAGGGAGGGCCTGCGGGGGCACATCTTCCGCAAGCCCTCCTTCCGAGATGGGAAGACCTGCGCTTTCGAACAGGTGCTTCTCGAGCGTCGGGTTCGGGAACAACATCGCCCCAGCAGCTGCCAACTTGCTGAGGAAGTCGCCGAGCTTACCCAAGTCGGGCGATTCGATATCTCCGTGCTCTAGCGTTGGCATCAGGTCGAGATCGATGCCGTTGATCTTGAGCAGCCGCGGCAACTCCTGCGACTGGATCGACGTCCCGATGATGTCGAGCCAGGAGCCGAGCGCCAGTCCGAACAGTGCCGTCTTGTCTGAGCTCAACGCGTACGAGCCGACGTTCTCGTGACCTAGCATGATGAAGTCAGCCATCACGGTCATCGCGATTCGCTGATCGTAGCGTGTGACGATTCGGTCCGTATCGAACTGTCGCGACCCGCCCGAGCTCAGGAGCTCCAAACGGTACTGGTCTCGGCCCTCTGCGTCGTACGCGAGAGGCATGAGCAAGCCCTCTTGCTCGTCTCGACGGATGTTCGTGACGACCTTCTTCAGCTCCGTCAACAGCGCCTTGTCATCCGCGGTCGCCGAAGCGGAGAGCAAGCGTGCAGGCACCCACATCACTGGGAGACCAGCGAGGTCTCGCTCGACGCCGATCCCCTCGATCGTCTCGATGTGCTTCTTGAAGTACCACGGGCGATAAGCGTTGCGAAGAACGGACACTCCCTCAGGGTTGTCCTTCCGCGACTTCGTCCGGAAGTGCAGCGACTTCGTCTTCGGGATCCTCACTTCTCGGAAGTCGGGCGGTGCAAGTTGCTTCATCGCAACGAGATCTTGTCCGTCGTACTCCCACCCGTTGAGCGTCTCCTGCGCTCGAATCGCCCACTTCTTCCAGCCGATCTTGCCGTCGCTGTATCGACTCTCCTTGCCGTCTCGCATCTTGTAGACGACTTCGAACCAGCTCCAGCCGTACTGCAACATGCTCAGGATCTCGCTGACGGTCTCCGCCCACGTCGGCTGCAGATCGTTGATGCACTCCTGAACGAAAGTCGCGACCTCGGCTGCCTTGTCGGAGTCGTCTGCTGGAACGCACTGCCACGGCACCTGTCGAAGGAGCATCTCGATGCCGAACATGATGCCACCGACGACGGGATCCTGCTCCGTCATCTCCCGAAAGATACGTCGCCCTCGTTCCCCCGAGAGTTCGGGCAAGTACTCCTCGTAGATCCACCCTCCGTAGAGGTTGAGACCCGTCGCTCCGATCTCTCGGAGCGTCTCGGCCGATCGAGCAGACGGCATGTAGGTTGCTCCTTCAGTCAGGCGTCGCGATGCTCGTCCATGTCGATGTCTTCTCCATCGACACGGGCAAGAAGTTGGTCACGTCGCGATACGGAGCCTCTCCCCCGAACAGCATCACGACCGTATCTCCAGCGTCGGGGCTCCGTCCCAAGCGCTTGCGGATCTCGTCCTTCTCTTCGACCTTGATCTTGCCCGTCGACGTGTCGATCCACTTCGGAGCGACCAGATCACCAAGCAGCTCGTCGTTCGGAGGGAGGGCTACATCAGCGTCGAACGACGGGTCTAGAAGATCGCGTAAGTGCCACCACGCCCAAGCACGGCGATTGACGAACTCGAGTTCGTTCGACCGATCTCGGCTCTTTGTCCCTTCGGACCCGTTGAAGGCGTCAACAGCGTAGCCCTGCTCTCGAAGGCGATCGACGACCCCTGTCCCGACCCCGATGACATCGACGACGGCGTAAGCGGAAGTGTCCCGAATCGCTCCGACGATCGCACCGGTCGTTGTCATCGTCGAATGCTTCTGCACCTTCCAGAGGCGACTCACGACGTGACCTCGTCGAACGCCTAGCCACGACTCGTCGGGCCCTGTGCTCGAGATGTCGCTAGCAGCGCACATGATCGGTTCTCGTTCGAGACGTCCCTTCTCCTTCAGCTCCTCCCAGCGCATGTTAGCGTTCTCGACCCACTCGAGAGGGATGATGCCTTCCTGGTCGCGGGTGCTGAACTCACCGAGGACACGATTCTGGTAGATGGGAGAGTACTCGCCCCACTGCTGCCGTCGTTGCTCCGCCCACTTCGGCGAGATGCGTCCAGCCGCGATCGCTTCGTCGAGCGAGACGTGTCGAACCCACCAGTCGTCGTAGCCGGGCTTCCGGGACTGAATGTCGAAGAAGCGCCCTTGCGGTCGACCGGGGGTGGAGATGGCAAGAGCGTAGGCCTCACCCGTGGACATCGCCCCCTCGATCGCATCCCAGGTGCCGGGGATGACGTTCTTGCCTTCGTCGATGACGTACAGGATGTGGTCAGCATGCGCACCCTCGATGTTCGCAGGTTCGTCCGAAGCGACTGCGAAGGCTTGCCCGAAGCGTAGCTTCAGCTCGAGCATCAGCAGTTGCTCCCGCGTGAACCCTCTCGTCGTCATTCGCCCGGCCCACTTCTTGATCTCGGGCCAGAGGTAGTGCGAGAGCTGTCGCCATGCCCCGGCGGTAGTGACGACCTTCCAGTCGACGCCTGCCTTGTCTCGAGTGTCAGCGAACCACAGAACAGCAATCGCCGCCAAGGCCGACTTCCCCAACCCGTGAGGACCGCGAACGCAAGCCCGTCTGCGTTGTGAGAGGTTCGTCAGGATGTCTAGCTGGTACGCCGAACCGTACCACGACGGGATACACGTCTTCGCCCACACGACAGGATCGTGCCAGTACGGGTCAGGCGTCGGGTCGAGAATCTCCGCCGCCTGCGCCCAGACGGACGGGACGTCAGCTCGGGGCATCAGGGAACGACCTCTGCATCAACGAGCCATCTCGGGATCGTTCGTCCGACGTTGCCGTGCCAGTCGGGCGACTGCGAGATCGATCGAATGCGGAGCGTTGTCCCTCGCGCGAGAATCACTTCGTCGTACGATTCCCACGTGGTCCCTTGCTTGGGCGTACCGACGAATCGCTGTCGAACTTGCCACGGCAGCCCGTTGACGTCGAGCCCTCGACTTCCCGCAGGGACATGAATCGTCATGAGGGTGTCGCCGCCGGTGACGAACACTCCCTTCCCGCCGGTCTTCGTCGTCGACAAGTACCCGAGGTCGGTTCGTTCTCGACCGACGAGCGTTGCTCGATCACCTCCGAGATCGCGAATGTTCGTGATCCTCGAGACAGTCATCTCGGAAAGTGGGCCCGCTTTGTCGATCGCCGAATCGATCTTCGCAACTTCAGCGTCGACGAACGCGTTCGACTGACCCCTACGAAGAGCGCCGTTGATCGCCACGTAGCCGTCTCGATATCGTCGGCTCCCTTGAATGTAGCCGTGGACGGCCGCGCCTTCGTCAGACGAGACTGGCTGGAAGCCTTTCTTACCGGCGACGTTGTTCCTCGCCCACTCCTTCGCCCCGATCGTCGCATCCCATGGCCCCCAGTGCTCGGTGTCGAGAATGTGTCGCATTACTTCGTCATGGGAGTAGCGTCGACTGACCGTCGGGTTGAACATCCCCTTGAACGCCGGCCCAGGCCACAGTCGATTCGTTGCGGGCTCCCAGACATCGCCATTCGGCATCTCTGCCCAAGCATGCCCGAGTGCTGGGTGTCCCATCCCCTGGATCGTGCCGTGAACGAGGGTCGCAGACGGTTCCTCGAAGGCGACGTAGCGTCCAGAGAGCTCGTAGCATCGACCGAGCCTCCCTTCGAACGAGTCATCGCCCGTCTTCTGGAAGCCCTTCTTGCCGGGTGTGTTGTTTCTCGCCCAGTCCTTGAAGCCAAACTTCCCGTCCCCCGGATCGACCTGAGCGTCTGAGGTGCCTTCAGATGTGAGAATCTGTGCTACCTCGACGGAGGACAGCGCAGATGGCAAGCGAATCCGTGAACCGTCGTCGAACACGATCTCGGTGGTTGGGGCAAGGTCGAAACCGAGCGTTGTCATGGCTTAGGCATCTCCGGGAGCTCCCAGCCACGATCCCGAATCGTATACGCACGATACGGGATGTGGAGTTGCTGAAGCGACACGGTTATCGACTGGTGCCACAGACGATCGACACACTGCGCCATCGTCTCTCCCCGATTCGGTGTGAGGTTGAAGTTCTGGACGACGTATCGAAACGTGTCGAGGTCTCGATCGATCTTACGGTACACTCGCCACCCAGCAGCGTCGTCTCGCTTGCCTGGGTGGGGGTTGGTGGCAACGAACACGTGGTCGCCCGTGATCGCACGAACTTCAGAGCCGCCAGAGGCAATCAGGGTCGCAACGTCGTGGGGTGAGAACGACGACAAGCCATCCCCCGGGTGCGTGTGAACGACGACGGAGTTCATCAGATCCGCCTCGGCGAGGTGGTCGATCGACAGACCCACCCCGCCAGAGCCGATGGGAGTGTTGTCGACGTTGAGCGAGAGCTTTCGCCCGTCGCTTGTGTAGACGTAGCCAATCTCGTTGACGCCGTCTCCGAAAGCCCCGGCCGCCGTGCCTTCCGCGTAGAGGTCCCACGTAGCAGCGGTCGCAGAAGCGCGAGCGGCGTTCGTCGACTGGAACCCCTTCTTGCCCGGCACGTTGTTGTGAGCCCACTCTTTGAACTCGAGATCGCTCGGCTTGTAGTCGCCTGCGTCCCGCGACTGCTGAAGCCAGTCGAGATTCACGCCCGAATCGATGTCGATCATCACCCGACCTCCGGGGACGGGCCTTCGGGCATCCCAGGCTGGAAGACGTATCCAGGGTTGTCAGTAACGTGCCCGTAGTACGACCGTCGACCGAGAATCGTGACCTCGAGCTCTGGCAAGATGCCCATTCCCGTTCGCGGTGTCGACAACACCCACGAGACGGGGAAGCGTGTGTACGCGATCGAACTCCCGAACTTCTTCGCGACGGTCTTGCTTGCCGTCCACGACGAGACGGGCTGCGAGGTCAGACGAGTTGTCCCCCGACTCGTCACGTCTCGGAGCCCCCGAGCGACGTTCACGTGGGTGATGCCAGCAGCTGCGAACTCCGCTTGCGTGTTCTCGTACATGTGACGAACGTAGAGACGGAGGAGCTTACCCGATCGAGCATACTCGTCGAAGCCTAGCTTCGCATCAGGAGCACTCTTGAATCGGGACATGTGGCCCGTCAACCCGAACTCGTCGCGGGCTGCGAGCTGAATCGCGATCGATCGACCGTTGCCTGACGTATTGTACCACGCCTGCCCGAGGTTGTGGACGATCCCGAAGCCCCCGATCACGTCTCGCCGTTTGATGTCGGTCGGCATTCCCTGGTCGTACTGCGGGTACTTCGTGTAGAAGCCGCTGTCGACCCTCTGCTGATACTCCTTCTGACGAGTAGCGAGATCCTGCCGATCCGGAATGCCGTTCGTAACGTAGTCCCGCCGTTCTGCTTTCGAGAGCGAGTCCCAGATCGCCTGACCGTTCTCGCGAGACGCCTGGGCGGTAGCGGCTTGCCACCTCTTCGTCTGCTCGGCGTTCATGTATCGGGTGTCCTCGGGGTAGAGCTCTTTCGTCCGAGCGGTTGTCCGAGCGTACGATCCCTCACGAGCGATCCCGAGCGCCTCGTACGTGATGCCGAACGACCCGTACTCGCCAGGGCCCATCGCAACGATCGCGTCGATCACTGCAGGGTCGGCACGCATTCGCTCAGCGACAGCGCTGTCGGCGTATCGCTCGAGCCCCATCCCTTGACCCTTCGCCTTAGTGTCAGCGAATCGACCGCCGGACGTCACGTCTTTGACCGGCTCGACGAGCCAGGGCGTCTTGAGCGTCCCAGCACCTCCTCCCGAGAGCGAGGTGATAGGGCCGGGCTCCCCTTCGATCGCTGTTCGAGTCGACTGGAAGCCCTTCTTCCCGCTCATGTTGTTGTGAGCCCACTCTTTGAAGACCTCGTCGAGGGTCTCACCGTCGGGCGAGCCGACACCGTTAGCGACGACCGGAGCGTTGCGAACAGCTTCGAGAGCCAGCTGGGCGGTCCAAACGATCGACTCCGTCAGTCCCACGAGCCCAGATGCCCGGTCTTCTTCGAGGGCTAGACGGTGCGAAAGCCATCGAATAGCGAACGCCTTCCCCGCAGGAGTGAAGCTGTGAGACTCACCGATCGCTTGGTACAAGTTGAACGGGGCGTAGTCTTGGATGTGGTCGTACATGTCGTACGACGCACCGGTCCCCCGATACTCGTGCTTGAGAGCCACGGACTCGATCGACCACGTATCGGGATGCCCTTCGCGGTCGAAGTCCTGGAAGCGGTCGACCGCGACGTACCCGATGTCGAGGTAGTTGAACACGAGCGACTCGTCGTAGCCGCTGTGGGGGATCCGCGTGACGAGCAAGTCTTCGTCCTGATAGACGAGCTCGCCTCCGCGATCCGAGTCCGACAAGAACTCGTCGATCGTCTCGTCGCTCGGGTCGAACCAGTCGCCCTCCATCG